>Ga0118677_10002436_pt1 | contig 37435 bp, 36 predicted proteins | sample AliMusrvi5mmetaG_FD_86154 | JGI IMG/M metagenome (GOLD analysis project Ga0118677, IMG submission 86154) | reverse complement strand
ATATATTCGTTTCTACAATTACGAACGCATTCATCTTGGAAAGTATTTGAATGGACTGATACCGGTCGAAAAGTATCAGTATTATTTATCCACAGTGTCACCCTTGATGGTTAACTAAACAACCTGGATTTTCTCAGCTAAGTCTTTGTGCGTCGCCAACATTTCACGCAACTTCACAAATGCGCGCATGATAAATATGTTCATCTGCACCGCGCGGTCGCTTCGTAATACAGAAGAAAGCATTGCCACGCCGAGTTCGGTAAATGCGTAAGGTGTATGACGTCTACCACCACGACTAGCGTTTGAAATCACAATTTGTGATTTCAAAGCGGCGGCTTCGTTGAGCGCTAACTGGAACATGAAGTCACCTGGAAACCGTGTCTCATTTCTCTTAACCGCTTGAATCAAGATGCGTGGTTCTACTTGATATAGTTCAGCTAGATCAGGACTCAACATCACTTTCTGACCACGGATGAGGTGGATCCTTCTCTCTATAAATTCTGGTGTAACAGGAACAATCAAACTCGTTTCAAGTTTGTTTTTATTCATTATTTTGTTGTTTTTAGATAATAACTAGTCGATTTCTATCTTTTGCAAATAAGGCAAGTATTTGATCCGCTCATTTCATGAATCAAACTATTTACATACCTCGATTTTACGCCCACAAAAATACCCAGTCAATATTGCTTGTTTGGACACCTTTATAATTCCTAGAAAATGATGTATAAGTGTTATACTACCACCTATGAATAAAGACTCCCTTAGAAAGATTCTCATCTCCGGTATTTTCCTTATACCCTTCATCGCTCTTATAAATATAGGGTCATTGGCATTCCCTTTCGTCACCGGAAAAGCTTTTATCTTCAGGATATTGATAGAGGTAATGGCTGGAATCTGGCTATTGCTCATAATTATAGAAAAAAAGTACCGACCTAGATTCAATTGGCTATTTGGCACACTGTTGGCATTCCTTGCAATCATAACTATCGCCGACATCTTCGGTGTGAATCCAATGAAAAGTATTTGGGGCGATCTAGAAAGAATGGATGGGTTAGTGAATATGCTCCATTTGGCATTTTACTTCATCATCGTCGGTACAGTCATAGACACAGAGAAGTTATGGTCGCGCTTATTCAATACGACCATCGGAGTAAGCGTGCTCTTGAGCTTGCTCGGTTTAGTCCAACTAGCTGGAGGCATGACTATATATACAGCCAATGGAAGACTAGACTCGACTATCGGCAACGCCGCTTACTTCGCTGTGTACCTGCTCATCCATATATTCTTGGCGATCTTCATGTTTGCCAAGAGATCATCATCAGCCAAGCAATCAGACGAACTGGTTCCGAAAAGTAATTATTTATATATCGCGATTATCATCCTCGAAATGATCGTGCTCTACTTCACAGCTACTAGGAGCGCCATACTCGGCTTGTTTGGTGGAATATTTATAATGGCTATATTGATTGCCATATTCGCACGCGAACAAACTCATGAACAAAAGAGTCTACGAAAAATAGCCATAAGCACCATCATTGCGGTCTTGATTGTGATTGGAGGATTCTTTGCTATAAGAAACCAATCTTTTGTGCAAAACAATTTCATATTGAATCGCTTCAATGCCATCTCCATCCAGAGTTTGCAAGATCAATCTCGATATCATGTATGGATAATGGCACTCCAAGGCATAAAAGAACACCCTGTACTGGGTTGGGGTCAAGAAAACTTCAATCTCATCGCCGATAAATATTATCGACCAGCTTTGTATAACGAGCTCAGTTTCGACAGAGCTCACAACTTCGTCCTCGATTGGCTGGTATCCGGTGGAGTCTTGGGACTATTGGCTTATATATCCATATTTACCGCCGCTTTCTACTACATCTGGTCGAGGAAAAATAATCATTGGTCAGTGGTGGAAAAAAGCGTATTGACTGGACTCTTGGCTGGATATCTCATTAACAATTTGTTCTTATTCGACAATATCGTGAGCTATATCCTATCCTTCACCCTGCTGGCTTATATATATTCGCAAACACGCGCACCAGTCGAAGAAATCGCCGTCATAGTTACAACCAAGCCGATAAAACATGATTCGAAAAAAGATCGCCAGCAAAAAGAATCCGAAAAAAGAGAACTCATAGGAGTATTCCTTATTCCGACGATTTTGATAGTTTTGTTCTTGGTCTACTACATAAATATGGATGATATGAGAGCCGCTTACGACCTAGAACAAGCATATGCCGGCAGCGATACGGTCTCACCGGAAAATGTAAGCTATTTCAAAGAAGCTCTGACACTGAACTCATCTGGAAAAGAAGAGATTCGACAAAAACTTGCGCTTGCAGCTATAGATGATAGATATTCCACAGATTTCGATGATAGTTTGAGACAAAACTTCTTCAATCTAGCTTTAACAGAGATGAATAAACAGATACAAGAGACGCCATCGAATTCGCTCGATATGTTTATAGCTGGATCACTCTTATATTCTTATGGAAAATACGACGAAGCTTTGATTGACCTGAAAAAGGCTCAAATATTGTCACCACAAAGACAAGAGATCTTATCCAAAATCGGCGATGTCTACATAGCCAAAAGAGATTATAAAGATGCTTACGACATTGCCAAGAAATCCTTCGATCTAGAACCGAGATATGATGTCGCAAGGATGTCTTACACTATAGCCACGATGTTAAATGGAGACACAAATAGTGAAGCCACGGCTTCACAGATACTGACAGATGGATTTGGAACAGATCTCTTGTTCGATAGACAATTGATGCTCGCTTATGCTGCGACGAACCAGATAGACAAGCTGGTATCCATATATACGACAAGGATCCAGCAACACCCTGAAGATATACAGTCGACAATTTCTCTGGCTGCGAGCTATTTGAAGCTCAACAGACGAGATGAAGCCATTCAAACACTTCAAGACGCAGCCAAGAAGAGTCCTGATTACTCCGACAGGATTACGACTTGGATAACGCAAATCAAGGCTGGTCAAAACCCGCAGTAACTAAACACGATCACAGTAACCATATATATGTTCAGTGAACTGATAAAAAGACATAAGTTAAGCATAGCTTTTCTGGGAGACATCGCCGTCTTTTTTCTGGCGATGACGCTTATCTTATATGTTCGATACGGGTTATATAATGAACCGGCGATTGGAGAATTCTCGACACAGTTCGCAGTTCACTTATATCCTTTTTGTGTAGTGCTCATCCTATGGCTCATAGTATTTCACATCTCAAATCTTTACACTTACAGATCATTCAGCAACACTTTGGAAATAGCTAAGCGCGTGACAACTTCTCTTGTCATCAGTTTCTGTGTGACGATTACAATCTTCTACATATTCAGCCGATTCTTCGAGTTAACACCCAAAGCCAATCTAGTCTTGCTGACCATTGCTTTCGGTGTATTGGATATACTCTGGCGTTATGGGCTTAGAAAGATCTTCATACAGAAGAAATTCAGTTCGAACATACTCATCCTCGCTTCGTCGCCACTAGTAGATGATATCGCCAGATATATAGATATCAATCCTCAGCTGGGATACAAGCTCTATTATTTCAAGACTGATATATCGAAACTGGCAGAGAATATCAAGAGAGATTCTATAAACCAAGTAGTCATCGATAGTAAGTTCTTGAGGAATAATGCCGTGACGAAGACACTATACGGGATATTATCGAAACAGATCGAGATGACTATCCTAACAGATTTCTATGAAACACTTTTCCGATGCATACCCTTGTCAGATATCGAAGAGGAATGGTTCATACGAGAGATAACCAGAAATAGAAAAATCTACGAATCTATCAAATATATCGCCGAGCTGGCGCTCATATTATTCTGCTTACCTATCACGGTACCACTCATGATTATCATAGGAATCCTCGTGGCCTCCTCTCCTCAAGGTCCAATCATATACAAACAAGAAAGAATCGGAAAAAACAATAAGCCGTTCATCCTTTATAAATTCCGTACTATGAAGACTGGCTCGAGTGGACCATTGTGGACAGATGAAAATGACGAACGCCTGACACCAGTCGGAAGATTCCTAAGACACACACATCTGGATGAGATACCGCAACTCTTAAATGTACTAAAAGGTGATATCTCATTTATCGGACCAAGACCAGAAAGAACAGAGTTAGCAAAAAGCTATGAAGCTATACCGTATTATGATATCCGTCACATGATCAAACCTGGCATCATCGGCTGGGCGCAACTGAACTTCAAACCAAGTACTTCTCTAGAAGAAGCCCGCAAAAAATTCCAATTCGACCTTTATTATATAAAGAATCGATCTTTCATACTCGACTTATTCATCCTCTTCAAGACCGCCAGAACGCTATTTGTAGGAAATGGTCAAGATATGTCAGAGCATCTCTAGGGATTATATACTTGGTGGAAAAACTGTCCAAGCTTTGAAAAAGGTTTTCTTAAAATGAAGATCGGGTTTATCTTCAAGTCATTGATCTTGAAAGCTCTGTAGCTGCCGATATTCCCTCGTATCCAGTTAAATAGACTCTTACTACTCGAACCGCCGGCGCGCATCTTCACCAAAACTTTCGGGATATAGCTCGAGGATATGCGATATTTTTCCAGAAATCGGAGCACCAGTTCATAGTCAGCCGATGTCCAGAGATCGGTTCGGAACAGACCGTATTTCTCATAGACAGCCCTCCTCACGAAAAAAGTAGGATGCGGCGGATGCCAACCTTTTCGGAAATCACCACCGAAACTGGCACCTTTTCCATAAGCATATGGCGAAGACTTCCAATTCCTGACAACCTTGTCAGTATCATCTTTATCGACGATGATCAGATCACCCCAGACACAATCCGCGCCAGTTCGTTCTAACTCTCGCACGACCGTCGCGATGACATCGTCCGAGATATAGAAGTCATCGGAGTTCAGTATTGCCACGATATCTCCAGTAACCAATCTGATTCCATTGTTCAGTGCACCAAATATACCGCTATGCTTCGTTGGTACAATTTTTGCTATCTTATCTTTATATTTATTTACTACTTCCAAAGAATTGTCCGGTGACTCATCGTCTACGACGATATATTCAATATCCGGATAGGTCTGACCGATAACGCTCTTTATGGTGTCCTCCACCGTCTTTGCAGTATTAAATGTAGTTGTAATTATAGAGACTTTCATATTAACGGCTTCATCGTAACTCTTCTCCAAGTCTTTGTCACCGCACGGCTGAAGCCGTCCCTCTTAGCTGTAATCAAGAATCTGTCCCAAAGATGAAAGAACTTTTTACGGCTCAATCCTCTGCCATTCCAAACATCCAAAAATTCTCCCATCCCCGACATACCATCTTCGGCTGCATAATCCTTTGCATCGGCTTTGATCTTTTTAATCCAGTGTGAATAGAATATCTCTATATTTTTCTCATCATTACACGAACGACCTTCCGAAACGCTCTCATGGTGATAGACAACGCTTTCTGGACAGTATAATACACCGAAGCTGGATTCTCGAACCCGAAGACAAAGATCCAGATCTTCCAAACCGTTTGTGTAGGCTTCATCGAAGCCGCGGACAGCCTTGAAAAGCTTGGTCCGAATCATAAGACAAGCGCCGGTTATACATTGAAAATGCCTTTTCTTATTCACATACGGCGCAGATCCGCTTTCTTTCTTGTAAATGTGGTGTGGCCACTTCTTTTCGTCGAAGACCACGCCGGCATGTTGGACAGTACCATCCGGATATAATAATTTCGGTCCGACGATACCTATCGATTGATCAATATCTAGTTCGCTGATCAGAGCATCGAGCCAGCCAGCGGTGACAATAGTGTCATTATTCAGAAAAAGTAAATACTCGCCTTTGGCGGCGGCAGCTCCCTGATTGCAGGCCTTGGCGAAGCCTAAGTTTTCCTCATTTCGTATGACCATGACCTTGTACTTCAACCCGTCCAAATATGTTTTGCTGCCGTCTATCGAGGCATTGTCAACCACGATCACCTCAAAATCGTACTTGCAACCAAATAAGGAGATGCTCTCCAAACATTTCCGAGTGTATTCTTCTCTGTTGAATATTGGGATGATTATACTGACTTTCATGGTATTTGGCGTAAATGCGTAGCATTGTGTAAAAATAGATATTGACTATAATAGCATAAATGAAAGTCTCCCCAACAAAGATCAAGGATGTCCTCATAATCGAACCGGATGTTTTCGGAGACAATCGTGGCTGGTTCAGTGAAACATACAACAAGGAGAAGTTGAAAGATTTTGGTATAGATGTCGAATTTGTCCAGGACAATCATTCCTTCAGCGCCGCGAAAGGGACTCTGAGAGGATTACACCTACAAAATAGCCCATATACGCAATCCAAGCTAGTCAGTTGTACCCGAGGGGCGATTTTGGACGTCGTGGTGGATCTACGCAAGGATTCCCCGACATATAAACAATGGGTTTCCGTAGAGCTGACCGCTGAAAACAAGAGACAGCTCTTCATTCCCAGAGGTTTCGCTCATGGCTTTTCCACATTGACCGACGATGTTGAATTCCTATACAAAGTCGATAATTATTACAACAAACAATCCGACAGGGTCATCCGTTTCGATGATCCGGAGATCGGGGTAGATTGGGGAAATAAGAATCCCATTTTGTCCGAGAGAGATAAGAATGCACCACTTTTAAGAGATAATGATATAAGTCTCACTAGCTAAAAAATATTTATGAAAATCTTAGTCACAGGCGCAAAAGGACAGCTTGGCAATAAGATCATTCAACTCTTGAGAAAAGAGCATGAACTGGTTTTGACCGACTACGATAATATGGATATAACTGACTTGGAGGCCGTGAGACGCGTCATAAAAGCCGAGGCACCCGAATATATTATCCATGCCGCCGCTTACACCAAAGTCGATAAAGCCGAGGAAGAGATCGACTTGTGCCGAAAGATAAATTCGTTGGGCACAAGAAATGTCGCGACAGTGGCAAAAGAGACTGACGTTGGGTTGATCTATATTTCTACGGATTTTGTTTTTGATGGTCTATCAGGTGGTCCCTCAGGTGGCTCAAGAAATATTCCATATTCTGAAAATGACGCCACCAAACCTTCATCTGTTTACGGTCTGACAAAATACGAGGGCGAAGAATTCGTACGTGAGATTTGTGATAAATACTATATTATCCGCGTAGCTTGGCTTTTTGGCGAACTTCCGGTCAGTGGTCTATCGACAGTATATAAGGGAACAAACTTCGTAGAAGTGATGTTGCGATTAGCCAAAGAGCGCAGCCAGGAAAAAGATTCATCGAAAGCGTCCTTAAAGGTGGTAAACGACCAGATTGGCTCCCCTACTTATACCGGAGATTTGGTGGAAACTCTCGTAAAGATGATAGATAAGGAGCCAGCATTCGGAACTTATCATTTTTCTGGCGCCGGTGAGTGCTCGTGGTATGATTTTGCAAAAGAGATATTCAGACAAGCAAATGCCAAAGTCGACCTGAGACCGATCAAGAGCGCAGAATATCCACAAAAGGCTAAGAGGCCACCGTATTCATATCTAGATAAGAGCAAAATAGAAGCCGCCTTGGGAATAAAAGTTAGGTTGTGGCAGGAGATGGTGGGGGAGTATTTAGCAAAGAAATAGAACCGTTTCTTCTATAATATTAATACTTAAATAAATTAAATATGAAAATTTTTATCACAGGTGGAGCAGGGTTTATAGGAAGTCATGTTACCAACAAGATTTTGGATGCGGGACATGAAGTAACTGTTTATGACGATTTGTCCAAAGGTTATTTAGAATATGTTGATAAAAGAGCAAGATTCGTAAAAGCTGATTTGGCTGATTTTAAAACGTTGATGAAAGCAATATCTGGGCATGATGCGGTAATCCATTTGGCTGCCGAAAGCATAATAAAAGCATCGATAGACAATCCTAAAACACATCTGGAGAAGAATATTAATAACGCTATAAATCTTTTAGAGGCGATCAGATTGAATGGAGTAAACAAGATCGTCTTTTCAAGTTCTGCAGCAGTTTATGGAGAGACAGGTCAAAAACCAGTAAAAGAAGACGCCAAGAAATCCCCTCTTCAACCATATGGGGCCTCAAAATATGCGATTGAGGTGCTTTTATCTGCCTATCATCATTCCTTTGGAATAAGTTCTACTTCTCTTAGGTATTTCAATGTTTATGGTCCAAGAGATGATCAACTTCCCGTCACAAGGGCAGTCCCAAACTGGTTCAAAGCCACTTTAACCAGTAGGCCAGTTGTCCTGAATTGGGCTGGCAAACAATTAAGGGATTACATATTTGTCAAAGATGTTGCGTCGGCCCACCTGCTCGCCCTAGAAAAATGTGGGGGATTGAATAATTACAATATAGGCTCTGGGAGCGGTCATACCATGATTGATATTCTAGAATCTGTGTTTAAGGCAGCTGGTAAAAGAGTCCCGGTAAAAGATGGCGGAGAAAGGTCCGGAGATCCTAGCAGGTTAGTTGCTGATGTAAGAAAGATCAGGAAAGAGCTCGGGTGGATACCGAAATATTCTCTAGAACAAGGAATGGAAGAAACATTTATTTTTTACAAGACGCACCCCCAGTCATTGAAGAGAATATGAAGGGTTGGGATTGCTTTAAAAGAGGAAAATAAAAACCAGACCCTACTTGTCTTTTTTCACGATCAATACAATATCTTGAAAACTTAGATAATTCTTCCTACCACACCATGAGCCGAAACTTATTGGCTTATCGATTTTTAATCCATACTTGTCAAGAAGTTTCCTCACGAATATTTCATCATAGGCTATCGCAAACTCTGGTTGAGAAGCGTCTTGTATTCGATAATGGTGATGATCATGCTTAAAATCAAACACGCTCTTACCCTCACCAATATCTTTAATACTTTCCCCGTTCAGAAAAAAGAAAGTTATGAGAATTCTTCCTCTGGGTTTCAACACTCTAGATATTTGAGATATATAATTTTCCATATCATGCGGAAGCATGTGAGTGAAAACGGATGTTAAAAATATGAAATCGAATGATTTGTCCGCGTACGGGAATTTATACTCTGAAGCGCTGTCTTTGCCGTGTGGGTTATAACAATCATAATTATTGACCACGTCAGCCAAGTGAAACCGGAAATTTTTATATTGGCTGGTAATGTTCTTTATACACCAATCTATACCGTCGGCAACAATGTCAAACCCGTGATAACTCCCCTCTGCGTTCAGATATTTCGTAAGCGGTACTGCCATACGACCGATTCCACAGCCGATATCAAGCACTTTATCCGTAGGCTTCAACCCACCAATCTTTATGAAATAATTCAAAAATTCTTCACCTATTATTTTAAAATCTCCGCTACCCACGAATAAAGCACGCTCGGCGGAAGGAAGCTGACTGACAGACTGTTTGAAATCTTTGCGTATGCTGCCGATAAAAACCATATTTAGCCCATCAATAAAACTCTTTTTCATAGATATGCCAGAGAAATCGAAGATTTCTTGCACAAGTTTTACGGAAAACACATGTTGATGTAGAGCACGATTAGAGAAGTTTTTCAAACTTCTTTCTCTAAATTGTTCAGGTGTCCCAGCTGGTAAATCCATAGACAGATCATGCTTTTCCAATATCTCATCGAGGTGTGTCAGATCATCTTCTAGAGTTCCGTTCTGATAATCTAAAAGAACATGCTCAAAGGAAGTATCCTCTCTGTCGTGGTCGAAACAGACTTTTTTGTTCGGTACAATAAGGACAATAAGACCATCCGGTTTTACAACACGCGTCCATTCACTGATTGCCTTAATCGGATTTGCGACATGTTCAAGATTGTGACAAGAAAGTAGGAAATCATATGAATGATCGGCGATATCCGAAAGCTCTGTAGCTTCCGATATGTATTGGTCACCCCTTTTATCTTGGTAATATTCGTAAGAATTCTTACCTGCCTGGCGACTATCCCAAATAGTCTTTTCTGAAAAGTTGACGCCATCGACTCTCTTTGCGACCTTGTATATCGGTAAGAAATCCCTGAAAATCCCACTCGGTCCGCCGATCTCTAAGCCAACCTTATCGACGAAAGAGTCTGCATGGATGTCTCCTGTCTTACCTTCGATAATATTTGTAAACTTTTTTATAAACATCTTCGTGGAAAGTTTTTTTAGTACGGACTTCTTGGCGTTCGCGCCCATCTCAACCGCCTTTTTTCTGTCGGAGATCAGAGAAATTAGAGCTTCACGAAATGCCTGCACATCCCCCGCAGGTACAAGCATACCTGTCTCTTTGTTCACAATCTGTTCAGAAACGCCATACACGGATGTCGCCACAACCGGTAACTTATATAACATCGCCTCGAAGATTACGGCTGGAAGAGATTCCATGTATGAAAATAAAGCAAATATATCAGACATCAGGTACCAATCTCTGACGTTTTTCATCTGGGGGATAAGTAAAATCCTATCGGAGTAACCGCTGTTTTTAACCAGCCAATGTATTTGATCTTCAAAATCTTTATCTACCCCGGAAAAGCCGATTATGGCTATATACACCAAGGGATTTGTTGCTAAAATGGGAAGTGCCGCTCGTAAAAAGTCATCTTGACCTTTTCTCTTCGTGACTACTCCGATGGTGCTGATAAGAGTGGCATCTTTGGGGATTGCGCTTTCTTTGCGCCGAGCGTTTCTTTGTATTAGAGCTATGCCTGGATTGAGAACTTTAACGTTCATTGGATACATCACGACAGAAGAAGCAGTCTCTCGAATCATGTCGCGATACATGTTTTGCGTTGCATGTGCCACAAACAAGGTGTGTCGCAATGATCGAAATTTGTTATGATCGAATCGAAAGATCTTCTCAAAAACATCTCGTTCCGACTCATGAATCCAAAGTATGCACTTTTCTCTCAAAAAAGAATCATCGAACTTCGAAAATAACGGGTACATAACGAGCGTATTCATGATAATGCAATCGAACTTTTGTAAACTAGATTGCGGATATGACTCCGATATTATGTCTGTCTGTATACCATTAGACTTATATTCATCCTGAAGTGGACCGGACCTGAATCCCATGACAGTGATATTGTATTCTTTGTGTAACAATAAAACGGTCCGTAATAAAACACCCTGCGCCCCTTGGTATTCGAAGTCATGTGATATAAATGCGATATTTTTTTTAAACGGCATAAGTATTTTATTTCTCTCTTAACGTATAATCGATTCGACGGATTTCGAAATGTTTGTTGATATAAGGGTCGTGATCCGGATATATCGGCTTCCACATTTTCACTAAATATTCGATTTCTCTAGGGAGACTGACCCTCTTCTTGGAAAAGCTTTCATGATGATATAAAAGCACGTCAGGGTTATATACGCACGCATAACCGGCCCGAACCGCCCGAAGACAGAAATCAACGTCATTATAAGATATCGCCAGCTCATTCTCATTGAATCCACCCAGCTCAACAAAAATACTCTTCCTTACCATCATGCACGCCGCTGTAACCGCAGAATAATTGCGTAGAAGTGCCGCAAATCCGCAAAAACCATTATCATCTCGGCTGATACCAAGATGCGCGTGATGGGCTATTATGTCAGGATCCAGCACTATAGCGACTCCCGCATGCTGTACGGTATTATTGGGATATAAAAGTTTTGCTCCAACGACGCCGATCGAATCACGAATCTTCATGGTACCTATCAACTCCAAAAGCCAGTCGGGGTTGATAACCTCCGTATCATTATTAAGGAATACGATATATTCCGAATCAACCATCTCGACTGCCTTATTATTTATGTAGGAAAAATTAAATGATTCGGTCGGAATGTCGATAACTCGGAAAGAATTTGCTCTGAAATAATCTAAAGTCTCTTGTTTTTCGCTGTTATTATTTATCACGACAATCTCATAATTCGGATATTTGGTGAGACGTTGTATACTTGAGATACAAGTCCGGAGAACCGATAATGCGTCCTTCGTAGGAATAATAATAGTGATCTTGTCCTGTATGAGATTCTGATCAAAAGCAATCTTGTAAACGCCATTATTATTTGCGCACCTGTGAAGAACTGCCTTTCCTGGAATATGGCGGCGTAACACGGCATCTTGCAAAGCGCGCATGCCGGCGCTTTGGGCATAGGGCTTCTCATTGGATGACAAGGCGACCGATCCCGGGGCCGCGCGCCAATGATATAGTACCCAAGGTATATGTATTACATTCTGTGTATATTCAGTTATGCGAAGCATGAGGTCGTAATCTTGAGATCCATCAAACTCTTTACGCAATCCACCCACTTTATCAAAAAATCTTTTCCTGATTATCCTGAAATGGGATGAATAAGCTACGGAAATCAATAGCTCTGGACTCCAATCGGGTTTAAACTCCGGATCATATCGATATCCATTTATCGAGATTTTATCACAGTCTGAATATGAGGCATCTATATTATTATTTTTCTGTAGTTCTCTTACGAAAAGAAGCAAAGCGTAAGGCTCGATCTCATCGTCATGGTCGAGAAACGCCAGAAACTCACCCGTTGCTAGTCGGGCCGCTTGATTCGTTGCAAGAGATATGCCACCATTTTCTTTACGTTCCTCTATCTTTATACGTGAATCACCGCGGGCGCGGAGTTCGTCGAGGACCATCTTTACCGCGATATGGCTGGAGTGATCATCGACAATACACAACTCCCAATTTGAGTACCATTGATTTATTACCGAAAAGACAGCTTTACGGAAAAATATCTCATCTCCGTTATAAGTAGGCATCAATATCGATATTTTAGGCAGACACGAAAGCGCGGCGAGCATCGTCTCCCTTTCGACAGACAATTTCTCTATAAATGGTTGCTCGACCCCTTGTATCCAACGATAATAATTCGTGTTATATGAATTCGAGAATATGCCCAATTGAGTGAGCCTGTGCAATACTCCTTTTCTAGGGAGAACACGGGCTAGTATCTTGGCGATTGTTTGTCTCATCCCCTTATGACGGGCGTGCCGATAGATTTTAGACATAAGTCCTGACCAATAGTAAAAACTTAGTTCTCTATGTACAAGACGAACAAACAGCCTTTTCATCAAACGAGTGCCTCTAACTATTCTTCTGACGCATTTGAATAGAAAAGCCGCTATCTTCCTTCGGAGACTGCCTCCGGGAATAGAGATATCTAATATTCTTCTTACAAAAACTACCAGCCTCCATCCGCGGGTGCGATATACTTCAGACAATTCCCTACTTCTTGAATTCAATTCAATTTTGGTCGACTCTAGTTCGATTTTTGTCGAGTCCAATTGCGCCTTGGTCAGATCAATGTCTTGGTATCTGATTCGAATCTCTTTTTCTTTTTCCTGTATTTCTTGGTCTTTCTGTTTAACCGTTTGCTTAATCTCTAAATCCTTCTTTTGAACCAATTGCTTAAAGATAGAGACTTCTTGATCTTTCTTTTGAATTTCTTGGCTTTTAAATTGAATGATTTGGTTTTTGTCTTCTATCTCTTTGTCTTTTAAAAAAATTTGAGTATAATATTTCAAATATTCCCCAGTAAATCTTTCTGGTGGTATTTTCTCAATATACTTCAGGATAATCTTTTTGTAATTATTATCCTGAGATTTACTTAATGAAATTCTTGAAGAATCTGGTCCATCGTCATAATTAAGTAATACTTTCTCAATAAAAACCGGCTGGTATTTCTGAGTATATTTAATAATAAGATCCCAGTCGACAAGTCTATCTAATTTAACATCAAAACCTCCCAAATCTCTATACAGCTGTATAGAATGAACGAAAATTCCTATATCTATAAAGTTTCCAATAACTAACTCATCAAAATCAAATTTATGACCAATAATCACACTAGAATTTCTATTTTTAATTTGCGCATAAAAAATTTTATACCCTAGATTATTACTGATATAATAATTAAAGGTTTCTAAAAATTCTGGTAACATTTCATTATCAGTATCTAGATAGGCAATCCATTTATTTTTAGATATTTTCAATCCCTCATTTCTCGCGGACGCTTCTCCAAAATTCTTGGGTGATTGGAAATAATTTATTTTTCCATTTTTAATTTCATTTTTATAAACCTTATTCAGATATTCCCCTGTCCCATCAGTTGATCCATCATCAATTATGATCAGCTCAAAATTTTGATAAGTTTGGGACAACAAAGAATCGATCGCATTTTTAATGCAATGTTTACGATTGTATGTCGGCATTATTACGGAGAATGAAGTATCCATATAATCTTTATAAAATGTTATATTACCTGGCTAGGTTTTACTTTTCTCCTTTCATCTTCTATCCTCTTCTCCTCATCAGACATGTTCTGGTAAATATACTCATTTCCAACCTCCTCCGCACTCCCTATCATAGCCACTTCACCAGCACGGAGAAGCATGGCGCGATCACAATATCTCTGTACAGTGCCGATGTCATGAGTCACTAAGATAACAGTCTTACCCATCTCTTTATACCTAGCAAACTCACGTAGACATTTCGACTGGAAGTTCGAGTCGCCGACAGCTAAGACTTCATCCATGAGTAAGATCTCACGATTTGCATGTATAGACACAGAGAAAGCCAATCTGACCATCATTCCTGAAGAATAATTCTTAATCTTCTGATCGATAAATCGCTCCAGCTCGGAAAAATCAACGATGGAATCGAACTTCTCATCGATCTCTCTTTTGGTCAAACCGAGAACGGTGGCATTCAAATATATATTATCGCGACCGGAAAGTTCCGGGTTGAATCCTATTCCAAGCTCCAAGAAAGGAGAAACTAAACCGCTGATCTTCATCTCGCCTCCATTTGCCGTGTACACACCGGCCAAAATCTTGAGCAAAGTGGATTTGCCGCTACCATTTCTACCGAGAATTCCGAAGAATTCACCTTTTTTCACCTCAAAAGAGACATCTTTCAAAGCGTAAAACGACTCAAAAGTCTTCTTATGAAAAAGATTTATAAAAGCGATCTTTATAGAATTTATCTTCTCATGAGGAATAAGGAACTTCTTGGAGATTTTTTTTACACTGATGGCGATTTCTGTATTTTTTTCGGTTTTATTCATATAGATTCAGTGATTATATAAGCTCCGCAACTGTCTTCTCATATTTTCGAAAGACCAAAAACGCCAAGAAGACGGCAAATACTATACCAAGCAATAACAGGATGAAGTGCCCAAAAGTGGCGTAGTGATTGTATATCAATGCCTGCTTAGCAAAATGGATAAGAAAGGCGAAAGGATTCATGAGAATTAGTCCTTGAATCTTCAATGGCATCAAACTCAATGGATACACAACTGGCGCCGAATACATAAGGAGCTGCAAAAGCACTTCCCATGTATTACCTAGGTCACGAAAACGGACATAGAAAGGTGCCGAGAGGAAAGAAAATGCTACAGCCAAAACATATAGGATTATTGAATAGATAACAAACATACTTATACCAGCAAAGCTAGGCAACTTGTGATAATAGACGAAGAATCCGGCCAAGACTATCAAGTTCATGCCATAAATAAACAATGCATTCATGGTAGAACCAAGGACGATAGTCCATCTCGGCACATATATTTTCGTGACCAATTGTGCTTTCGATACCAAGGACATCATACCCGTCATGGTTGCTTCGGCAAAAAACTGGAACAGGAGCAATGCTGTCAAAAGTTCGAGCGGATAATACGGATTCCCCGAACCACCCATGTTAAAAATGGACGAGAACACGAAGTTCATGATAGTGAACATGAGAAGCGGCTTCAATATCACCCAGACATATCCAAGAACACTGGCGTGATAACGCAGTTTGAAATCGGTCTTGGCTAAACGCCAGACTAGTTCTCTATAATTTTCATGTTCTTTTGTCATGACTTTAGGATTACATTATATCAAAAATGATGATACTTCTCTCCTTTCAATATTGTGAAGGCTCTGTATATCTGCTCTATGAGGATGAGACGCACGAGTTGATGAGGAAATGTCAGCGCAGAAAGCGACATCGTGGCGCGTGCGACCTCGCGGACATTATCGCTCACACCGTACGCTCCACCGATAATGAAAACCAACCGATGTATCGATTCATTCAATCTCTTCTGCATAAATGCCGCCAAACCAACAGAGTCCACAGCTTTTCCTTTCTCATCCAACAGAACAGTGTAGTCGCGGTCATTGAGCGCGTTTACAATAGCCACACCCTCCTTCTCAACATCGCTTTGTGGCAAGATTTTCCATTCCATATCAGAAAAATGAGACACCCGACTAGTAAAATCGGATATCTCATCTTCCAGTCCTCTATTATTTTTGCGACCAACAGTGATTATGAGGATTTTCATGAGATAGAAATCTCGAGTCGCGCGATTTTCAGCGTGATTACCAAGCAAAGTGAGCGAAAGCCTTGTTGGCTTCGGCCATCTTGTGGACATTTTCACGCTTCTTGACAGCTTCGCCTTCATTCTTAGAAGCGGCGATGATTTCATCGGCGAGTTTCAAGTGTATAGGAGCTCCTTTCTTCGAACGAGCGGCTTCGATGATCCATTTCATAGACAAAGCCATCTTGCGCTCTGGGCGAACTTCTCGAGGAACCTGATAGTTGGCGCCGCCGACACGGCGTGAACGGACTTCCATGGCAGGAGTTGTGTTGCGTAGAGCTGTCTCGAAGACCTCGTGAGGATTCTCAACCTTGGCCTTCTCTTTAATCGCCTTCATACATTCTGCAACGATCTTTCTAGCGATGGTTTTCTTTCCAGATTCCATGATGTAGTTGGTAAATTTGGCCAATTTCAATGACTGATAGTCTATGTCCGGCTTCAATTCTCTTTTGATGTTTAATTTTCTTCGCATATTAGTTTTATTAGATTAGAAAAGCTCGGACTAAGCGACTTTGGCCGCCTTTGGCCTCTTGTTTCCATACTGGCTGCGACCTTTGCGGCGTGTTTCCACACCGGCACAGTCTAGTACACCACGAACTATAGAATAACGGAGACCGACATCTTTCACACGACCACCACGAAGCATAACCACTGAGTGTTCCTGCAAGTTGTGACCCATGCCTGGGATATAAGCCGTGACTTCCATGCCGTTCGTGAGACGCACGCGAGCAATCTTACGGATAGCAGAGTTAGGCTTTTTCGGAGTCTTGGTTGTAACTTTCACGCAGACACCACGCTTAAACGGAGCTGGTAGGAATACCGGCTTGTTGGCGATCGTGTTAAATGTACGCGTCAAAGCAATAGACTTCGACTTATGCTTGAAGCGCTTTCTGTTCGACTTTGTGAGCTGATTTATTGTTGGCATTTTTTAATAAAGTGAAAGGCGCAGGGCGCAAAGCGCAAAGACGCATTTCGTTAAAGGTTGGCAAGTCTGAATTTTTCACCGCTTTGGGCATTAGATGGCTAGGTTTGTCGCGGCATTTAGCCGAGAAACTGGCCGACCCTGACGATTACTCATACTTACCTGAATAATGTACTTCGGGGCTTACCCCGCTCATGCTCATAGAGCAGTGGGGATAATGTAGCATAGAGATGAAGTGGTGGCAAATATCTTATCTGACAATATTTGATCGGCAAAAGATGCACAAAGGGGGTGGTGGCAAGGTCTTTGCCACCACCCCGAAAAACTAACGATTACGTGACACGTCTTATTTTGTGCGCCCGCAACTCATCGACATTGTTCTGAAGCATTTTTGCGCGAGTCTCAAGCGTGTTGTCAAATTCCGTAGACATCCTGCTCTCATCAAACGGATCGTCAAAACAGAGTTTTTCCGGATCGTATCTTATACAAAACCTCGCTTCAAGTTTTGGACGATCTTTGATAATGACCCCATCGTAGACCATAACTGGATCTACAAGGACAATCTTTAGGTGAATCAGTAGCCATCCAGAATGCGACTCCGTCTTGACACTGATTGCCTCGACAAGATCAGCTCGATCTTTTCCGAGATCACGAAGCCATCTACGAAATACCGTCATAAACCGACGGGCCAACTTGTCCCTCACGATATCATCAGTGATATTAATACTGACTCTAACCATGATAACCTCTTTCTGGTACTAAGTACCTGTTAATGTACTGCGCCTTCAATGGTCACAGTCCGAAATTGATATTACTCTACATATTTTGTTTGTCAATTTTCTACATCCCCACCCCAGTGATCAATTTGAAAATCCAAGGAATAATCGGCGTCACAAATTGCCAGAGAAAAAAGACAACGATCAACACAAGTATCATCGAATAAGACTCGAGTATTTGGCGAGCGCGGCTATATTGGTGCGGCAAGATTGAGAATAATATCTTGGAACCGTCGAGTGGTGGGATTGGGATGAGATTGAAAATGGCCAAAACGATATTTATGACTACTATATAAGAAGTTATCTCCAGAAATGGTACAGCGGACGGGATATTTGCCGCAAAACGAATGATGGTGCCGAAAACAAGTGCAATCACTAGGTTCGCGCCAGGACCGGCCAAAGCGATCAGGAGTTCGCCACTACGCTTGTTCTTCAGGTTGTAAGGATTATAAGGCACTGGTTTGGCCCAACCAAATGTAAAACCAAAGAGAGAGGTGATGAGTGGTACGATGATAGAACCCCAAAGATCTATATGCTTGAGTGGGTTTAAGGTAAGCCTTCCAGCCAATCGTGCCGTCGGATCGCCCAGGAAATCAGCCATATAGCCATGGGAGAGCTCATGGAGCATGACGGAGATTATGAGGATGATTATGGTGAAAATGATGGTCATAGCGTGTTTACGGTGTGAGACTTGCTAAATCTCCGTTTTATGATAACATAACGCGACACAACTTATATGGCAAAAATCTGCGACATAACAAAGAGAGGATCGATGGCCGGTGGCCGCTATTCAAACCGCACTCGTGCGACGCAGTTTAATCCATGTGGCAAGATTCGCCGTTACCCAAATCTCCAGAAAAAGCGCATCTATGTTCCAGAGCTCAAGAAAACTATATCTCTAACCGTTTCTGCTCGCGGACTCCGCACTATACAGAAGAAAGGCGCCTTCAAGGCCCTCAAGGATGCGAAATTGATCTAATACTTTTCCCGTCTGAAACTATTTTCAGTGTGCCAACTTCTCTAATATTGAATCTATGGTCTTCCAACAGGTTGGCTGCCTTGGCTTTTGAATAAATAATGTCATCCGGCGACACCGCACTCATAAAAGCCGCCGCTATATTGCTTGTCGTCGCGTTTTGAGACAGGATTAAAATATTCGATTTCAAATCAGTGCTGGATGCTGCTGTTGAGCTGGCACTCGAAATAAACTTCTGAATCTTTGGCGTGACCGAACCAGCAAGCATAACCGATGTTGAGCCATAAGATATTTTAGTAACCAATTCTGGTGCACTGGCATTTGAATATTGAAAAATTCCACCAGTCGTAGAACTGGCTATTGGAAAAAGTACGCCGAATTTCACTGGTCCAATCAGTGAATAATCATCCAGAAAAATACTATCTCCAGCCAACACTTTCTTAATAGGGACTTTTGCTTCTTCTGTCGCATCTATGAAAGATTGATATATCTGATCCGTAGAACTAGCCAATCCCAAATCGACCAGACCAGTTCCTGGAATCACAACTTCACCAACACTATAACGATTGAGTACATCTATAAGACCAGAAACGCGTTTACCATCAGCTTTTGTGGCGATGAGCATATCTATTCGCCTAGAATAGAATGGCAAAACGGAGCTGATATCCCGGATAACTTCCGAATTTGAACCACCATCCACGAGTATGCGCTTGTCATTTGGTGTGCGCATAAAAATAGCTTGTCCAGTTTTCAAAGCAAAGATATATATCTCCAAAAGTGGTGGACGATTCGATTCGTGCAGAAAATAAATAGCTGCTCCGGAAATTAAGGCTGTGAAAATGACGGCGGTTATAATTATTTTTTTGAGCATAAGCCATTTTTTAAAATTATCATCTTCCATACTCACAATCATAGACCACCGAGTTAAAATATTCGTGCAGAAAAGTTCAAATTTTGTTCAAGAAAGTGCTATAATGGCCATATGAAACAATTTACGGCTAAAACATTCAATATTCCGGTGCTCAAAGGTGTGTCCACGAAGACAAATGAAGAACATATCAAGCTTTATAACGCTTATGTAAAGAACACCAACGCTCTCCTCGAGACCGTGGGCGAGCTCAATCGCCGTTTCGGTTTTGAATTTGATGGTATGCGTAATCACGAACTTTATTTCTCCCAACTCGAAGGCGGATCGAAACCATTGAAAACTAGTGGCTCGGGTTCATTGAAAGGAGCTATCGAGGAAGAATATGGCTCATTTGAATCTTTCCTAACAGCTTTCAAGGGTCTGGCGATGACTCGAGGAATAGGATGGGCCATGCTTTGGTATGATCGCAAAGACAAACGCTTGCTCACATCATGGGTAGATGAGCAGCATATCGGCCAATTGAATAATTGCACTCCATTACTCGCTTTGGATATGTGGGAACATTCCTATGTCGCCGACTATCAACCTTCTGGCAAAAAACAATATGTGGAAGATTTCTTCGCGAACCTGAACTGGGAGATTGTCGAGAATAATTTCAAGATCTAGCATTTAGGGGACGTATCCCCGTATCTAGCTAGAGCCAGTTCGTCGATACCAATACACACCGACAAAGATGGCGTAGAAAGCGACTACGAACCATCCGGAAAATTGCGGCACATGCAAAGAAGCAAATGGAACTCGTGCGCAATTTTGTACTATGAAAAGCTCATAGGCCAAGAGTAAGTGCGCGCCCCAACCGAAGACTCTGGAGATTATCGCGAGGATTGGCGCCATGAAAATAGTTGGTAGGAAACCAGTCACTCCGGTTAGAAATATTGCCAACATCGTCAGAGGTATAAACGGTAAGACTAGGATGTTCGCAAAGACTCCAATGAGAGAAAACTGTCCCATCATATAAACAGTCAGCGGCGAAACAAATATCTGCGTAGCCAATGTGGCAGCGACAGCGCCGCGTAGATCAAACTTTTCAGGGATCCATCCTAGGCGTTTTCTTATGGATGGGCCAAGTAAAATCAATCCGGAAGTGGCCGCGAATGTTATATCAAATGCCGGATCATGCAAAAGTATGAGAGGGTTTTGGATGAGCATAATCAACCCCACAAAGATAAGAGCGCGCACGACATTGTAGTCACGCCGTGATAAGTCGGCGAACAAGGCCAAGCTGGCCATGGAACAGGCACGAACTACCGTCACTCCGGCTCCGACGGAAATGGCAAAGAGAATTATAGTTACCATACCGACGATTATGCTGGCGACGCGCGGCAAGAAAGATAGAGATCGTCGCAAAGCATCGACGATTATTGCCATACTGAAACCAGATAAGACTACTATATGGATGAGACCGACATTACGAAAATCTTGGAGGAGTTGCGGACCTAAGGAGGTCTTGTCTCCAACCGCCAATCCAGAAGCCAAAGCGGCATACGGTTCTCCGAGAACACGACCGAGATTTGCCACAAAACCGCGCTTTATGGAAAAAAGTATTGAAGATATGGATATTCCTTTTGAACTTGTCGACACCGTCGTCACATTGGCAGATTTAATCTCATAATAAACATCATCTTTTGCCAGATATCCCCTGTAGTCGAAGGATCGTCCGTCATCGCCTCTGAAATCAAAGGGTGCTGTCAATTTTCCAGAAAAATTCACCTTATCTCCATATACAAACCTCGGATAAAGTTTTGCTTTAGCGCGAATATTGAGATCGTTTGGACATTTGGCCGCACTGACTATCCCAACCGCACTGACTATCCCAGCTGTGTCTATATGCATGTCTTCAACGCTTATCGTCAATACTTGACCAGTCTCTTTCAGTTCCGGATCTTGGGAAATATTGCCGATTCCGGAGACAACCGACTTCAAACAAGGACCGATGTCCGGCCTTCTCTGATAGAAAGAAAAAGTCAGCCGCGCACCTGCTGTCACGACTAAAATAGACCAAAAGATGATAACTCCTTTTTTCACCTAGTCATTATGCGATGACGAGTTAAAATATTCGTGCAGAAAAGTTCAAATTTTGTTCAAGAAAAGTTCAAATTTAATGAAAATTCCTCAAATCTTCTTAAAATCCCTTAGATCCGACGAAAATCCTCGATTATTTCCAATTCTTCTGCTTTATTCAGAGCTTTTTTGAATCTTACTCCACGCATGCCTTTCACTCGCTTTTCACATTCCAGCCAAGTCTTATGAGTCTCGACCTTGCCATTTACTTTACTGACATATGAATAAGCTTTAGCAGCCGAGCGAGACGAACTGCTCTTTTTAGTAGCTGCCAAGTCAGCATCATGGGATATGTCTAGAATGTCTCGATCTCCTAACAACTTCTGATAAGGATGAACAGGACCAGAATACAGATCGATTCCTCCAGATGCAAAAGCTGTAGCAATCTCATCGCAGCGTTCATTGCCGACGATACCGACATGGCCTCCGATATGGTGCCATTTTATTCCCAATGAACTGCCTCCTTGGCTACCAGCGCGACCACCGTTCAATTCATCATCTATCATGAGCCAAAGATCTTTATTCAGAACATCTTCTTTTGTCTTGGTCTTCCAACCGTTTTTCTTCCAACCGTGAACCCATTTGGTGATGCCATTTATGAGATAAGCCGAATCGGTATAAACATCTATCTCGGAGCCGGCCGTGCCTAGATTTTTATTTATAAATGAAAACGCCTTGGCTGCGGCCATAAGCTCCATCCTATTGTTGGTGGTATTTTTTTCGCCACCACCAAGCTCAGAGATTTCAATACTTTCTGATACCTCTCGACTACCAGTGACAACAATAGCCCCCCAACCGCCTGGACCAGGATTGCCTCGCGAAGAACCGTCTGTAAATATAGTGATATTCATATCGACTATTGTAGCAGATTTTACTTTTTGAGCGACGCGTAGTAAGCTCTAGATTGGAAGTAATAGTCAATTCGTTTAACCAATTCGACCATTTTGAAAGGATGGCAAATGAAAGCACAAAAATGCAGGAAGTTCGGTATCATCGCTTCTATACTTGTAAGGAGTATCAAGCAGCTAGAAGAGGCCATGAGAAACACTGGCTGGGCTAACTCGATTGAGATTCGGTTGGATCATATCCGTCCGATCCTAACCGAGGAATTCGAGAAGATCGTCGCCGAATTGAAAAAGCCGGTCATACTCTCGATGGACCCTCGTCCTCCAGGAAACAACGGTTGGACCGAGCCGGCTATGCAAGATCGTTGGCAATCATGGTCAACAATCCCGAAAGGTCTGGAGCGGCTTATAAATCAGCGCTCGCGAGATCTGTTCGTCGATTGGGGCCACGAGCTTATCATCTTCACAGCGAAATACAAACGGCCGCAAATATTTCCTTGGGAGAAGATCGGGGTCAGTTTCCATGATTGGAACGGTACTCCCGATGAGAAGCGCCTAGGGTCACAGCTGTTCGCTATACAGATAACCCAAGCCGAGGCATTCATCAAGTTGGTCACCACAGCGAAAAATGATAACGACTTGAGGACGATCGAGCACCTACTCCAAGGCAATAAGGATCCACGGCCGATGATATCCTTCGCCATGGGAGAAGCTAGAAAACAGAGTCGAATCGAATGCATGTGTTGGGGTTCAGCAGCTACTGACGGTTATGTTCCGGGGTTCGGGCCAACCGCGCCAGGACAGTTATCTATCGCGGAGCTGCATGATAATCCGACCGTCTCGAGGGAATTGCTCTAAGCTCGATAAATAAAAACGAAAAATGAAGTAAAAGATAGTGATGATATAATCCTTATGAAGCCTTCCTGTCTGGCTCGCAGTCAAGCCTAAGTAATGATGGAGCAGGTATTATTTTTGTCTGGTGGGCATGTTCCAGGAGAAATACATAATCTGTAGGTGTACCATGTCGGTATACTGTAATTACCACATTGCATTAGCCAGATAGGAAGCTTCACGCCGTGGACATCAAGATGTGTCCACGGTTAAATTTTTATTCAACAATCACATCTTCTATACGAAGGCGAAGTTCAGGTCTGCCACGAAACATGGACTTCTCCAGAGAAGCGACGATGTCGCATTTGATGTTCAGCGTGTTGGTCGCATCAGTGCCGCTAACAGCGGCATCGTTCAAAGCTTTCGCCCATTCGGTTGCTGCGCCGAAAAATGCTATAGCCGAGACGCGACCACCATTTGATTGTTTCAAAACTAGTTCCACATGTTCATTTCCTTTTCCAAAGATTCGTACAGAGGTTGGTGATATATTTTTCAATAAAAAGAGTGGCTTGCGATTCCCCATACCAAATGGAGCAAGCTTGGCGATATCATTGTAAAGACTCCAATTCACCGCATCCAGAGATATTTCCGCGTCGACTAGATCGTCTTCATCGACTGCGAGTTCGCTACTTTCACCTTGCGCTTTGCGCTCTGCGCCTTCTCTTTTCACTCTTTTCGCCGCTTCATTTAAATACTTATCCAGAAAATGCACCGCTTCATCCGCAACCGCGAAACCACCGGAATATTTGTGTCCGCCAAACTGTGTGAAAACTCCCGCAGGTACGGCACGCATGATCTCCACGACATTGGACTTACCTTCGGAACGACATGAGCCCTTGATCAAGTTATCGCCGTCGCGACCCCAGAGGAAAACCGGCCTGTCGAATTCTTCCGCGCATGAGTTCGCGGCCAAACCAAGCAAAGATGGCCGCCAGTCTGGATTGCCAAGAACGATAGCATCGGGCAAAGCTGCGCCAGCTGTGCCGTCGGTGGCCGTGCCATGCCTCTCGCGCAAAGTTTTCTTGATCTCTTTCACCAATGCGGCGACCACGCCTTTGCGTTCATTGTTTATATGATCGAGATGTTCCACGGACTTACGCGCAGTAGCGTCATCGTCCGCGACTAGCATGTCAAATGCATCCATTGGCACACCCATACGCGAAGCGGCATTGATTCGTGGCGTGATCATGAAAGCGATATCGTCTTCAGAAAGATACGCCTGAGCTATACGCAAATGATCCAGCAACTGTCGCAACCCTTTGCGCTGACTTTTTCGTAGGACATCCAAACCGTATTTCGCGAAGACTCTATTCTCACCAATAAGCGGCACCATATCCGATAATGTGGCGATGCCTACCAGATCGAGCAGCCATTTCTCATGACCTTCCGGAAGTCCTAGGCGATCTTTTTTCAGGATAGCTTGAATGAGTTTGAAGGCTACACCAGATCCGCAAATATTTTTATCAGGATAATCACAGCCGGCCTGCTTATGATCTACGATTGCATATGCCGGCGGCAAAATATCCGGTGCTTCGTGGTGATCGGTGATGATGACATCCAAGCCGAGTTCATTTGCACGGACGACCGGCGCAACATCGGAGATGCCGCAGTCCACAGTGATGATAAGTTTGACTCCATCGCGTGCTAGCTGCTCAACGGCTTCTATGTTCAAACCAAATCCTTCGTTGTGACGATGCGGTATGTATATGATGAAATCCTTGAACCCTATCCTGTGAAAAAAGTCATGAAACAATGCCGCGCCAGGTATACCATCGGCGTCATAGTCGGCATATATGGCGATTTTTTCGCGCTCGCCTGATCCTGCTTCGCCCTTTTTTATCGCCGCGATTATCCGTTGCGCCGCCTTCTCCGCATTTTTCATTAAAAATGGATCATGCGTATCCCTTTCATAATTTGGCGAGATAAATTTTTCCGCATCAGATAAACTAGCTGTGTCAGGCGTGCCGATAATCCCACGATGAAACAAAAGCTGTGCCACAAGAGGCGAGAGATGCGCCATCGGCTTATACTCCTTTTCAGTGAGTGGGCGTCTGACGGTATATTTATCGGAAGATTTCATATGTGAATGAAGTATACCAGATGTGGCGGGCCTACAAGCATATGTTAGAATTGACTTATGAAGAAAATCGCCGAAGACACGGATTGTATATTTTGCAAAATAATCCGTAGAGAAATCCCCGCAAATATCGTCTATGAAGATGAGGATTTTCTGGCATTCTTGGACATCCATCCGCAATCACCAGGACATGCATTGGTGATACCGAAGGTGCATTATCGCTTCGTTTGGGATGTGCCTGCGACTAGCGCCCAAAGTGGCCCGACTATTGGAAAATATTTCGAAGTCGTGAACAAAATCGCACAAGCACAGAAGAAAGCTTTCGACCAAGAAATGATCCTAAGCAAGATTGTCGGCGAAGAAGTTCCCCACGCACATATCTGGGTCTATCCGAGCAAAGAGACGAAAGGAGATAAGAACGATTTTGAAGGAAATAAAAAGAAGATTGTCGCGGTGCTGATTTAGAAAAATTATTAATTTAACGCCTCAATCCCTGGCAATGTTCCGTTAGCAAGAAAATCAAGCATCGCGCCACCGGCGGTCGAAACAAAAGTAAATTTGTCTTCGAGTTTGAGAGTTGCGATAGCCGCCAATGTATCGCCACCACCAACTATTGAAGTGACTTTTCCGGCAGCGCTAGCAACATCGAACCTAGCCGCGATCATCTTTGCCACTTCTTGAGTCGCTTCACAATAACCACCTTCATATAAGCCAAGCGGTCCATTCCAAAGAATGAAACTCGCTTCTTCAATTTTCTCACGTAGGTGTTCAAGTGTTCCAGGACCAACATCCACGATCTTATCTGTCTTTACGAGGCAGTCCACAGGTCTGATTTCGCGGTTCTCAATAACCACATCTTCCGGAAGCATAAGCACTGGATTGGAAAAATATTTCGAGAGATCGAATTCGCCGATAGAGACCAAGGATTTCCCAACTTCATAGCCTTTCCCTTTGAAAAAATCGTGAGCCAGAGCGCCTCCGACAAAAACGGTGTCAGCCAGGCGGATGAATCTTTCGAGTAGAGGAAGTTTCGTCTCGAACTTGGCACCACCAAGTATAAAAAGGAATGGATGCGTAGCATGAAAGGCGCGCGAGAGATGCTCTATCTCATTTTGAAGTTGTAGTCCGGCATAGCTCGGCAAGAGTTTCGGCACACCAACGACCGAAGCGTGCTCACGATGACAGACAGAGAAAGCATCATTTACAAAAATATCTCCGAGTGAAGCCAGCTCTTTCGCGAATTGCGGGTCATTGGTTTTCTCGCCGTCGAATTGACGAAGGTTTTCCAGAAGAATGCACGAGCCGGCTGACATATTTACGATCTCGTCAGTGGCATTGCGGATATTTTTCACGAAGGTCGTCGGCACCCCGAGCTTTCCCAGCACAGCGGCAACCGGCTCCAATGTCGCCTTTTCTCCTTCTTTCACTTCGAGATGACTTACCAGCACCACCTTCGCGCCTTTCTCACGCAAGAAGTTTATAGTCGGCAAAGCCATGCGGATGCGATAGTCGTTCACCACTTTGCCTTTAGCGATTGGCACATTGAAATCCACACGCACAAGCGCGCGAACATCTTTCAAGTATTCGATATCCGAGAGAGTTTTCATAAACAGGATAATGCAATCTTCGGACTAAGTATAGCACGCTCCAGTTTATAACCATTCCCATGCGAGAGCATTCCCAGATAGGAGTTAATGGTGGCCTCATATTTCCCGCTTTTTTCGTCACCATCTCCACCATCTTCGCCATCCATGACCACCTTTTTCACCAATAGATTTCTGAACATCCTCTTCTTAGTAGTTGTGCGCAAAACGCGATATTTAGAGAAATGAACCCAACCGAGAAAATCTATGCCAGATGAGACCGTCTCTATGGAGACTTTGTTGGGGTGTAACTCCAGCTTCAATTCATATCGTAAAAAATCGCGGATCTTAGGAAGAATGTCTGTCAGGGTATCTCTATCTTCGTGCATAATGATAAAATCATCCGCGTAACGGATGTAATATCTCTGTTTCAGTCCATGTTTAACAAATTGATCCAATTCGTTTAAGTAAATATTCACTAGAAGCTGTGATGTAAGATTTCCAAGAGGAAGACCTTTGCCAAGACCGCCGACACCACCAACAGAACCTGTCTTTTCACTGTGAAAACTATTTATAACTTTCCACAAAAGCTCTAGAGTCGCCTCATCCGCGATATGCCTTCGTAAAACCCTCATCAAAACTTCGTGATCAATAGAAGCGAAGCACTTGCGCACATCGCATTTCAAGACCCAACAAGTTCTCCTATGATTCTTCGAAACTTTACGTGCAAATTGTCTGAAACGATTTAGTGCTTTGTGAGTTCCTTTGAAATCTCTGCATGAATAAGAGTCAAAGATGAATCTCCTATCAAAAATCGGATACAAAATCCTGTATATAGAGTGATGCAATAATCTGTCACGAACAGTTGCTTTATGGATTATTCTCATCTTTGGATTATTTATAATAAAACTTTCGTATAATCCGTGAGCATAGTTGCTATATAATAAATCTCTGTACAAATCTGATATATTACTAGAAAGTTTGACTGTAAATTCCGCCACATCGTCTTTGCGGTTTTTGTCCACCACAAATTCCCGCCAGGCCTTGCATAAATTTTGAAAAGATATAATATCGTCGTACATATGAATTTAATTCAAAATATCTCTCATAATACCCACTATGGAACCTTCAACTATGTGGACAACTCTGTTTTTGAGCCGTTTCTTTGTATTTCACCCTCTTGTTCTCCTCCTTTCGCCGCACGACAAATATGCAATAAACCATCCGTTACACCATCGGCCAAATCATGACCGATTGAATTTCATTTGGGACATAGAAGTCCGCCAGTTCATTGCACCAACTGACTATTTTTTGTTGATAGGAATACATCCACTCTCCTGCAAGACGTATCCGGCAGAATTCTCGAATGTATTTCTTCACAAGCGTGGCGCGGAAGCCTTGGCCGCCGCACATTCAGACTTGCGATGCTACTATAACAAAATCACCCCAACCTGTGGAGTGCCATCTTTTTCAGACGGCACCCCACAAGGGTCAGAGTGATTGAGAGCCAGAGCGTCAAGCGCTAAGACTCGAGGGTCAGTTGCGGAACCACGATGCGACCCCGGTCCTCGGCGCTCCACACGCCGTCGTCCGAGAAGCGGTACACGTCCACCCTGGGAGCTCCATCGGAGTCCAGAACCACGAGCGCGACGAAGAGTTCACCATTGGCTTCAAATAGGATAAATGTCCAATAATCCTTACTCAGCCACTTGCGGTGATTCTCCACGAACTGAATGGCCTGTGGCTGTGTGAGGCACAGCTTCTTCGTGTCCGTTGCCAGACTGCCGAAGATCTTCTGGTAGTCGCCATTCTTTACAAGCTCATAGACTTTGAGATTCCTGGGGCCAGTCGGTGTGCTTGCCACATCGAGACCCCATGCCTCGAAGTCGCGGTCGAGATAACCAGTGAAGAGATTACCGGCTTTCGCGATGGTTTCCTTGCCGTCGGTCGGCTTGAGCGTGATAGTTTCGGCGCCAGAGATGAGCTTGACAATACCGACGATGTTCTCGGCGATTTCTGCAAGCTTCTTCTTCACCGCTTCCATGACCACGGTTTTGAGTTCATTGCCGCGCTCCACGAGTTTCTGAATGTTGTCACCGTTGATGACATCATTCTTTTCGAGGTCTTGGATCGCCTCCTCGGTGCCTTTACGAGCTGCCGATGTTGCGACTGTTACGACTTGTTCTTTCTGACCAGATGTAATCGGTTTCATGCCGTTATCATCCTTTCTTTATACGGCTTTCGGCCGGCCGTTGGCTAACCTTCATTGGTTTCGCCACAGCAGACAGTTGCCATAGACATTAACCAAAATAGTTAAAATCCTAGCCACTATCTGCCATGGCGAAAATACAGAAAATCGCATTTTATGTTCATTTCCGCAATATTCAAGGTGCTTTTACTACCCAATAGTATACACCTAAATAGAGACTCTGTCAACCTCCTTCATAAGTTCAATAAATCCAGGAATATTGACACTCTCACGACCAACAAGAAGACCATCGACTTTTCCGATAGTGATGATGTCCGGCGCATTGCGGTATGTCACAGAACCACCATAGAGCACTGTAACCTTGAGACCCATGTCGGCACCATAGAGGTCAGCAAAAACTTTTTTAATGAAAAGCGAAGTCTCATAGACATCCTCCGGCTTCATAGCTTCCGCGGCGCCGATTGCCCAGATGGGTTCATAAGCAACTATTATCGACTTGGCGGACTTCTTCAATATATCTCCGCAACTGGCCTTGATCTGATCCTTCAGAAAGCCCAAGTATGCACCACTTTCATCGCGAACGGATTCTCCGATGCAAAGGATCGGCGTCAGACCTTGACCAAGTACAGCTTTCAAACGCGCCGCGACTGTTTCGTTGGCGTCGCCTTCGCTTTGCGCCTTGTGCCACTCACTTTTGCGCTGCTCGGAATGCCCGACAATAACATATTCAACTCCAATATCACGCAGCATATGCGCGCCAACTTCGCCGGTATGTGGTCCACCTTCTTCTTGAGTAGAGGCCGTCTGCGCACCCATGTGGAAATGAGAAATCTTCTTGCGCGATGAACAAGCCGTGATAAATGGCAATGGCGGACAGATTACGACCTCCGTATTGGCTAAGACTGGTGTTGCACGCTTGAACTTGCGCGAAAGCTTCTTGGCCTCGGCAAGTGTGGCCGGGTTCATTTTCCAATTTCCGACTACTAGTTTTTTGTGAGACATCTGAGTCATTGGATAATTGTAACACAACGAAACTACCTCGCTACCATCACATACGGACTGTCATTCAATGTAGCAACTCCCTCCACAAGACCATCTTATATGAGCCACTAGAGCCGTCCGCACCCATAAGTTCCGGAAAATATGGCGGTGGATCAGTAGCCAAGTTTTCATCATAAGAAATATTTTGTGTTCCATAGCCGGAACCATCGGTATAGCCGAAGCCATAAGGCTTATTCGTGGCTATCGAACCATTGAGAGTGAGTGAATTTCTTACGGAAAAATCCTGACCGTCGATGCGACAATTGGAACCGTAACGATATCTGCCGACGCGGCCATTTTCCGACAACAAAGCGCCGTCTATATGTAAATCGTTCGAACTCATAAGCCCAATATTTATATTATTTTGCGCGATGAGCCCAAGAGAATCCGAACCATCATATTTCGTATAGATAAGATCGGTGTTCACTGTGATATTGTTCGCAACTATCGTCAGTCGTGAGCCGTTTAAAGTCCCGTCGACCCAGACATTATCCTGAAAAAAGATTAGACCTTGAGCAGGTAATGAATATGTTCCATCAAAGACTTGCGACTGAATACTCCAAGTATCCCAACCAGTGACTGTTCCTGAGCAACCGTAAGGAGCCAAGACCAAAGCCGTCACTGTATATAGTGTAAATGTCTTATCCTGATTCAAAACCAAATGATAACCGTATGCAGGGATATTATCTCCAGATCCATCATCGTGTTGCGATTGAGAATAATAATATCCGCTACTGCTGGCAATAGACTGAAGCTGGTTAACTTCAGAACCAAGTACACTAAAATCTGTTGTGGAGGTAGAGATTAGTGGATATTGTGCAAATGTAGGCACAAGCATCACAGCTTGAACGGTTCGCGAGATTGTTGAACCATCCGGACTGGTCACTCCAGACGGCACTATTCCCTTCGAAGTAACGATTGTCTTTGTCGAGCCGATCACTGGTGGAACGACCAGCAAAGAATAAGCGCCGATCACTTTTCCATCTTTATCGGAGAAATCGTGTGTGAATGTGCTCGGTTGGCCAGATATGCCGGAATCACCGACAGCATCCGTGTAATGATTCAATCCGGCTTCAGCTATTTGGAAAGATTGCTCGCTCTGCACGGCCATTCGTGCGCTCATGATCAGAGTCGCACCCCAATTTGTGAGACCTATTATCATCGTCACTGATATGGCTGCAAAAACAAGAACACTTATGAGTATATCGCCTTTAATTTTTCCGCGAAATTCAATCATATATTTGTTTTCAAATTACGAAGCTCAACAAAAACCGAATATGGCGGAAGTGAAACTCGAACAAAGCGTATCGCCGAGATATCGGTAGTCGTGGCTTCATTTCCATCGAAATATTCAAATGAAATGCCGTCAGAATTCGTGCCATTGGAACCATAAGAAACATTGAAACCATAATTTACCGGCTCAACAATGCCGTCGCCATTTACATCGGAGAAAAAGCTTATTGTACTCGTACCGGCAACTGTGAGTGGATATGATCCATTTGGTGGAGATGACATACCACGCAATTCTCTTGCCGCATTTTTCAAAACAATCTCCGTAGTCTGGGAGTTATTAAATGAGCCGGAAATCGATCCTTGATATGAAAAAATATTCATCTCGAAAGTCGCAACCGCCACCATAATGACCAAAAATATCGAAAGCGCCACCAAGGTTTCGACTAGGGTCATGCCTTTATTGTATTTTTTGGTTGGATTATATGACATGGATTATCAAATACCCTTCGTTACTTCCCCTGTCAGTACCACCGGCGAAAAATTCTTACAGGATGCGCAAGAGACATCTACCTCAATCAATTTTCCTCCTTTTGGAAGAGATATTTGTGAAGCTTCGTCGGATACATCACGCTTCACCGTAAAATGTATATTTCCTCGCACAATATTCTGCTCTTGCATCGCCGGCAATGTTCCTATATCCGCGTAGGACATCCCGCGAATAAGCTCAAGTTGCTCGCTCGCCAACGACAGTGCCAAAAGCTTCGATTGATTCGCTTGTGCCACCTTGAAAAGACTCGCGTAAGCGCTGTAAGCTGCTATCGCCACGACTAGAAAAAGCGCCGAGCCAACTAAGACTTCGATCAGAGAAAAGCCTTTTTGGTTTTTGTGTGATATCGACATAAAAACTAGATGACATTTGCCAATGAATACATCGGAGAAATCATGGATATAGCGAAGAAAGCAACGGCGGCTCCGATCACGACGATCAGGAATGGTTCGATAACCGTGGACATATCCTTGGTCTTCTGCTCGACATCTTCTTCATAAAAATGAGCCACATCGGAGAGCATCTCTGTTACTTTTCCAGTCTCTTCGCCAACGCTTAACATTTCTGACATGAAAACTGGGTATATCTTGGTATTGGCTGCGAAAATCTTCGACATTTGACCGCCCTTACCTATAGCTTCGCGAGCTTTCAGCAAGACATCTTTAAAATGGACATTCTGCACTACGGATGAAGTTATCTCCAATGACTCGACGACACCAACACCGGATTTCATAAGCGAAGAAAGGGTTCGTGAGGCACGAGCGGTATTGATCTCTTGCACCAATGGACCAATAAGCGGAATCTTCAAGACAAGCATGTGCAGGACAAATCTTCCTGAAACACTTTTCGACCATGCATATAAAAGCGCCGTGAGAAGTACAAGTATCGCAAGAACGAACAGACCATTGTTGCGGATAATATCGCTCACTGATATGAGCAACTGTGTCGAAGCCGGTAAGGCTACATGTAGATCCATGAAAGTCTTCATAAGTGTTGGCACCACGAAGATGAACATCAGGATTCCGACGACGATCATCACGCTGACTATAACCGCCGGATACATCATAGCTCCGCGGATTCGGCGTTCCAGAGAATAAGTGCTTTCCATCTGAGAAGCCACCGTTTTTAGAGCTTCTGCCAATGCACCACCTTGTTCACCAGCGTGAACCATAGATATAAAAACTGGAGGAAATATCTTCTTATATTTCGAGAGGGCACTTGTAAATGTCTGGCCACCATCGATCTCCATATTCATATCCGCCAAGACTTTTTTCAAAGTTGCATTGCGCGTCTGCTTCACAAGAACGCCAAGAGCGCGCGAAAGTGGTAAACCGGCTTCCAACATCGATCCGAGATTTCTGGCAATATTTATCTTTTCTGTCATCTTCACTCTTCCAGAAAAGAAAGAGGTAGAAAAAAATGAAGCTTTTCTCTCTTTCACAGAAATAACTTCGGACTTATTTTCGCGAAGCATATGATAAAGCTCGAAACGATCCTTCGCTTCTTTTTCCGAAGTGAACATTTCTCCGGACAGCTTCTTGGCTTTGAAAATAAATTGGGACATTTTTATGATTCGCGCCGCCATAGGCGGCATAGCGCACTATTCAGAAACGACACGAAAAACTTCTTCTATAGTCGTTAGACCTTGCACGCATTTGAATATGCCGTCTTCGAGCATGGTCAGCATCCCCTCCTTTTTCGCTTGAGCCTCAATGACACCGGATGTGGAATTCTTCATTACCAACTCTTTTATGCTAGGGGTCATTTTTAAAACTTCATGAATACCTACTCGACCCTTGAAGCCATCATCACCACCGACAGAATCTCCATCCGTCGCACTCGCGCTTGGCGCAGTCGGCACCGCCTTGTAGAAAGATATGGTCTTCCAAGTATCCGTCGGCTTGATTATATTTTCCTTCTTCAAAACTTCTAGAACATGGTTTGTATCCACAGCTTTCATGAGCTGAGCAAGTTGATCGCTTGAAAGTTTGTAAGCCTCTTTTGAATCAGTAAGTTTTCTGACCAAACGCTGGCCGATAACTATATCCAATGTCGAAACCAAGAGAAATGGCTCAACCTTCATATCAAGCAATCTCGGAATAGCTCCAGCGGCAGAGTTTGTATGCAAAGTCGATAGAACCAAATGACCAGTCAAAGCCGCATTCACCGCCAGTGCGGCTGTTTCATTGTCACGAATCTCACCGATCATGATAATATCTGGATCTTGACGCACTAAAGTGCGGATACCTTGAGCAAATGAAAAGCCAATCTCTGGACGAACTTGCGTCTGATTCACACGAGGCAGTTGATATTCGATCGGATCTTCGATGGTAGAGATATTCACATGAGGTGTATTCAAAATGTCGAGCATCGTATATAGAGAAGTGGTCTTTCCAGAGCCGGTCGGACCAGTGGCAAGAATCATTCCTGTTGTGACATTCAAGGCGTGGTGTATACATTCCAAAGCTTCACCATGAAAATGCAAAGACTCAAGTGAAAAACCGGTAATACTATCGCGAAGCAGGCGCATAACGATCTTTTCTCCGTAGTATGTCGGTAATACTGAAACACGGAAAGCAATCTTCTCGCCATTCATATCGAGCTTGAAACGACCATCTTGCGGCAAGCGCTTCTCGTCGAGCTTCAAGCTAGCGAGAACTTTTATGCGCGCAGAGATCGATGGTCCAGCTTCTTTCGGCAAAACCATAGCGTCGCGCAAAATCCCATCGATACGATATCTGACGAGTACTTGATCCTCCATCGGTTCTATATGTATATCCGAAGCTCCTTGTATAGCGGCATGTTTAACCAATGTGTCCACGATGCGAACTACCGGCAAACCGTCGGCGATCTTTTTTATGTCTTCCTCGGAAGAAAGGGATAGGTCGGCGCTGCTGTTACTGTCGACGCGACTGCTAGCAGTCATAGCTTTCAATGCCGCCGTATCCTGCTGTAATATGTCTCCAAACTCGGCTTTCAAGCTTTTTTGATATTGAACAAGGGCTTCGCGGATGGAATTCGTGTCAGTCAGTCTCGGAAGTATCTTCAGGTTCACTTTCTTTTTTATGGAATCAATAGCCGACAAGTCATTTACATCCAACATAGCCACTTCAAGGCCAGCATCGCTCTTCTTGAAAGCGACGATGTTGTGACCACGAGCGATCGGCTCCGGAATAAGTGATAGAATTTCGAAAGGTATCTTTTCGTCCTTCAAATCTACAAATGGAATGCCGATGACATAAGCATTCATACGACGAAGATTGTCGGCGGTTATCTTGCCCGAAGAAACGAGCGTATCGCCGAGGCGCCTGCCGGAGGATTCTGATTCTCTCTTGGCACTATCAAGGTCGGTCATGGAAACCAATCCTGAATCAGATATAAATTTATAGAGCTGAGCATCTTCTGCGAACATGGATATATTTTAGCATATAAAAAATCGCGCAGCTCCCCCTTTCACGGGAGCCGCGACGATTGCGATTTCTAATGCGCCACTAATGCGCCAGGACGAAGAGTTTGTCGCCTTCTTCGAAAAGGTGATTCATCTCCTTGTGAGAGTAGAACTCCACGAAGAAGGACGGATCGACCACCACTGGAGATGTGGTCGGCGTCTCGACATTGAAGACACCGATATTTGACCCATCATCCGCCATGAAGAGGTTGCTCTTCCCTGGAGGAGCCAGATTGAAACCTGGCTTGGAGTAATACCCCCGAATCGCCAAGTCCACCTGAAACGGTCCGAAAGTCAGTCCGTCTGGACCGGCTACCTTTTCGAAGATAGTCTCCGGCGAATCAATCCCATCGACACCAGACCGAATTAGGAACTCGGTCAGCATATCCTGTCCCGGAAAATCCTCAAGGATTTCCGCGATCATCCCACCAGGTGCTGGTGGAAGTCTGTCATCGAATCGAACCTGGCTTCCTCCTGGAACACCACGATCGATCCGCGAATCGCGTGTACCAAATGGCTGCTCGAGGAAACATTCGCTCAACCGTTGACCATCAATAGTTACTGCCGGCACAAGAAGGCCTGTAAGCCTATGTGGCCCTCGAAGGAGCTTTGTACGACTACTTTCTGTTACCACTTTTGTTACCATCGTTTCTCCTTGCGGCATAAAAATGCCGCCTTCACTGGGTTATTACTTACACTGTAATGTACTTCTCACTTCTCACTTCTCAAATTACTCCCCGACTGGAAAGACCATACCATATATAGTAGATGATAGTCAATATGCGACAGAAAAAGAAAAAACTCGAGTACTCCATCATGAGAGTATCGAGTCTTCTTGCCCAAATAGAAGCTGTCCGATAGGAAACCGATCGAGACTAGCTGGCATACGGAACATCGATGGCACCACAGGCTGCATCACCGATACGCACCCAGTGATTGATAGGATTAACAAACAGACCGCGTCTGATCCCACGAACAATCTCCTTGTGATAGTCTTCGCAGACCACTGCGCACAAAAACATCTTGTTTTTTATCGCACACCGATGCAATTCGAGACCAAACGAGAGACCGATCACGACTTTGATTCCTCGGTTCTTCAGTATTGAACAGGCAATACCAGAAGTCGGTCCGTAGCCAAAATAATGATCTACTACCAAAATCTCATGACCGGAGCTAACCCAGACTTGTAGAGGTTGAATGGTTGGATATACCCCCAACCGATCCAACATAGTTTCTACGTCACCACTGCCAACAAATCCTGGGACATATACTGCCTTAGATACTTCTTGCATTTTTCCACCTCCTAGTAGAAATTCTGTTTAGGGGTTTCCACTCTATTTAACATCTTCTAGATTTCGCCTCAAATTCAGCTCAATCTAAGAGAACCTTATAATAAAAACCTGAATGACGCAACATATCACATCAACTCATATAAAATGACACCAAAGGTCGACGGTTCAATCATATAAAAAGACACCGAAACCGTGGTAATTTTGCTTGTATTAGTAACGATAATACAGGTAAATACCATGGATATAA
>Ga0118677_10002434_pt1 | contig 37445 bp, 27 predicted proteins | sample AliMusrvi5mmetaG_FD_86154 | JGI IMG/M metagenome (GOLD analysis project Ga0118677, IMG submission 86154) | reverse complement strand
ATTAATGTGTTAACCAGTAAACAATCTTACAATTTATCATTTAACAAACAATTGAAAGGTTGCATAATATAGTATACCAACTGCAGTTACTTCGAGACTTCTTTATAAACTCTCACATAATCCACCAACATAGTTTGTGGGAATGGAGTTTGTTCTGATGGCCAACCACCTACATAATTACCGCCCACAGCTACATTCAGAATAATATAGAAAGGATGGTCAAATACCCATTTTCCGGGTACACTTTTTGGAGTAACTTCTTGATAAAGCGTGTTGTCAACGTAGAAATCAATATAATTAATTCCCCACTCAACAGCTAAGACATGGAAACCACTATCAAATCTATCATTCACAAATGCAAAACTCTTTTCGATTGCTGAAACACCTGAGTATCCTGGGCCATGTAAAGTTCCATTAATAATGTTAGATTTCTGTCCCCGAAGTTCCATAATATCAATTTCTCCACAATCAGGCCATACTACTGAGTCATTATTAGCACCCATCATCCAAAATGCAGGCCAGATACCCGGACCATATGGTGTTTTAATTCTTGCTTCAATACGTCCGTAGGCATGTTCAAATAACCCTTTCGTATTTATACGGGCAGAAGTAAAAGATTTACCACCATATAACTCTTTTAACGCAGTAATGGTTAAACAACCGTTTTTTACGATAATATTAGTATCACGACTTGTGTAGTATTCCTTTTCATCATTACCCCAACCATCGTTATTAGAACCTATTCCTGAATCAATATTCCATTTCGTATTATCGACCACTGATGTTGTTGTATTATTGAATTCATCACTCCACACAAGTTGGTATGTACGTTTTGGAAGTGTTTGAACACCCGCATTATCGTTACATCCTACTAAAGAAATAAGCACGTTGGAACAGATGACAGCAGAAACAAATTTATTTTTTTTAAATATTGTATAATTCATATCTTTATTTTTTTTTGAATGAATAATTAAATTGCTTCGATTTTTCCTAATTATGGAAATAGATATTATCTACATAAATATCAGATGGAAAATTGTCAAATACAAAGTAAGCCACTTTAGTTTTGTCAATTCCAAAAGATGATAAAGGAATTTCTACAGGAACCCATTTATTAGTTTCCAATGGGCTTGTTGCAGTAACTCCAACTTGTAGTCCTGCTGCATCTTGTAAACCAATTGTTGGTATATTAGATGTATAGGTTGACATAGAAGGCACCCACACATCATAATGTAAATAAGTCATCGAACTTACATTTTTTGGATTGGACTTAAATTTGATAGGCGCAATTACCCGTTTCAGACCCCAGGTATCATTATTATTTGAGTAATGAATGAAATTATTTCCATTCAGACTACCAAACGAATATTCTGTAGTAATAATTTGATGCCAGCTTAGACCCACACCCCATTCCCAGTGTTCGCAGTAATCATCAATAGTAACATTATTAGTATATGCATCGCTATATACCGAGATTACATTAGCTTGTGCAAGAGTAGGATTTGTAGCTGTAGATGTAGGACCGCCCGTAGTGATTGTATATGAACCAACAGCATCAACATTTCCAACTTTTGCAGTAATTTTTGCCGTACCGTTACCTATTAAGCTAACAACACCTTTACTATCTACTGTAGCAACAGAAGTATTTGATGAAGTAAATGTAAAATACGAACTACTAATTGTTTCTGTTTGATTCAGACCAGTAGGTAGATTAAATGTTGCAGAAAAATCTGATAATTTATATGTTCCTGTAGAACCTGTTACATTCAAATTACTACCGTTACATATTTTATAAACTTCATGGTTAATTGTTCCTAATTTTTCAAACTTAACTTCATCAATATAGAAACTATAAGCTTTTCCACTTTGCGGTGCTGCTGCGTAATAAAACATACCTTTTTCTTGCTTAAGCAAAGATGGGTCAGGAATAAGAATGTAATATTTCTCCCAAGTTGTGCTAATTTCTAAATTTGAGACACTAACCTGATATTTATTTGCTCCCAAGTCATTACCAAAGCCAACTTCATTTATTGTATCTGCTTGATAAGCTTTTGCCCAAAAAGTAAGTACATTGTATCCGGATAAATCACGACCTGCTGTCAAGAAAAAAGCTCCACCTGCATACCCACCTAAAGGGTCTGTTGCATTGGGGACATCAAACCGCATAGAATTTGTTCCTAGATAAGTTACTTGGTCATCTACTTGAAAAGCTGTTGGTTTTGAACCTGCAAATGCTGCATAAATCAATCCTGAACTAAATCCATCGATAAAAACTTCTGGTGTAGTGGGATATTTGGTAGCCAATTGTAGCTCATCCAGTTTTCTTTCACAGCCAACAGCCATTAACAAAACTAGCATCAAGGCGGTTATTTTATAATAAAATTTACTCTTTTTCATATATATTAATATTAACAAGTTTATTTTTCTAAATTAAAACGAACATAGGTTCTGATTTCCCATTCACTTCCATTTCCATAACCAATTGCAGTGGGGTCAGGCACTATTGCGCCTGTAGCATCTATTATTGATGTTGGGTTATATCTTGGAGAATGTTGATCCAGTGAACGCCATGTACCACGTATTCCGACGCATGTTTCCGGTAGATTAACCCATTTTTGTTTTGCAACCGAGGTTGATAAATCTGCCATTAACTGAAGAGGATAGGTTAAGTTAAAGTCACGATGGTAATCGTAAGGTCCCCAGTCATCAACTTTTACTGTGGCAATTAATTTCACTTTTTTATAAATGGCTCTTAAATCTCCACCATATCGTTGAATAACTCTTTCAATCGTACCATTTAATCCGATACCATTTGCCTGTCCATTACCTGAGTAAAGGTTAGCAATCAAACCTAAATTTGGATTAATCTTGGATACTATACGGATATTTGTTTCCCACAAATCGTGAGCCGCAGGTGCGCCATTGAACACAAACATAGTACGGTTGGCCATAAACCCGATAGTTGCATCCTGTGTAGTTGGAAGATGGCGATACACGAAGTCAATGCTGGCTGCAAAAGGTGCATCTTCCATTTCATCGTTATTCCATTCCCACATCCAGGTTGCCGGTGTTGGGTCAAAAGAAAGCAAAAGTTCACCGGCTACAGTTTCCCTATTTACTCTTACTGCAAACGGATCGTTAATAATAACGCGTGGACTTGCTATAAAACCTGTTGTTTTGTCTTTTACTCCAGCTGGTACAGGACCTACAATTGGTTTTTGCCACATGAAATTGGGAGCAATCTGGAAATTGCCTATTGCATAAGTCAAACCTGTTAAGAAGTTATATTGGTTGCCACTTCCACTGTCTTTCAATCTCCAACCTGTAAATGTTTTTGTATTGTCGGCACCGCCGTCAGCTACCAATCCCATAACAGCACCTTGTGCATACCAGTTGATTGCACCGGATTGTAACGTAATTTTTGCTTTACCTCCCCAGGTGTCTTTTGATTTGATACTATCGGAATAAACAGAATAATTACCCTCTGTTCCATCTACTATTTCAAACGGCTCATCCATCTTAGTAGAACCTGCCCAGATTCCTCCGAGTTGCATTCCCCAGAGTCCCACTTTTTTCTTAATTTCAAAAGTAGCTTTGCGGTTTTTTGCTAGTGGAATTGTAACAGAAGTAGTTGTATTTGCGTTTTTAGCTAAATCTTCCTGATAAATACCGGTAACATCGAAAGTGCTTATTTTCCGACTATATTTTACCAAAACAGCAGGGTTAGCACCCCACCACAGTTGGGGACCAAAAGCAACTTTTAAACCATTGATTGCTTTCTTTCCTTCCATTTCAAAGCCAAGAGTTTCGCCATGGTAAATATCAAGGTTTGCTCCATAATATGCTTCAGGATATAAGCCGAAAAAGTCTCCTTCATATCCCCAGGTACCATGACCTGTACGATAAAATCCCGTCAAATTAAACCATTTTTCATTCCAGTTAAAACTTGCCTGATACATTCTGACTCTTTCTAATCCGGAAAGGTCATAGGTTGTACCTTTTGAAATAATATTTGTAATGCGCGTGCGATTTTCGTAAAATACTTCGTCAATAGGATTTGAAGCCACATTACCAAGTATATTTATCGATGCTTTGGCACTGAAATTTTCAGACGGTTTAGCATCTACATTGAGGTAAAATGACTCCGTGTGGTCGAAACCGAGTTTGTTCGGATAATTTGTAGAACTTGTAGAGGTTTCTGTAGGAGTGGTAATCAAAGAACCTCCGGTATTGAAGGTGGATAATTCGCCTCTTAATCCAACATTAAACTTTTTTGATTGTTCGCTGACAAGAGATGCCGCATCGCCACGAGCAGTAAGCATTTTACCGACACAATTGATGGCTGCAAAATGGTTGTTGAGTGTTTCTGTAGAAGCTCCCGGTGCATAGGGATTAAATTTGTGTGCTTCCTGCAATGCGTAATACGCTGCGCGAGGATATAACTGGTAACCTCCATGTTCATTGGTTTCACCTTTGGCACAAATACCAAACCACTCTTCGTTCATGTTGTTTTGACCTGGAACGTAGTCGTAAAGATAGCCACCATTATTCCATGAAGCATTTGTATTGTGTACATCCAAGTCGGCGGTTTGTTTATATTTCCACCATCCATCGCTGAATTGAAAGGTTAATCCTCCGATACAATTGCCGGCATTACCCATACCTGCAGCATTTGCATAAATTTCTTTCCAGTTTGCAATATCCCAGATAGCTTGATCTTGTTGATCTTCCGAATTTGTTACTGCATTAAAAGCATCAGCCCCAAATTCGGAAAAAAACATCGGTGTATTGGGTAAAGTTTTCTTTACTTTTTGAAAAGCATCTACAAATGAAGGACCGCGATAACAATTAACACCAAGGATATCTATGTCTTTACATTCCTTGGCTATAATATCAAGGAAAAGTAAATCTCCATTACAGATAGCTACCGGATGCGATTTGTCGATGGTTTTCATAGCCACAACCGCTTCGTTGAAGAGATTATACAATGCTTTGGCACGATGTGTTGATTGTCTTTGTTCTACGGGAATATCTTCCGTTTCGGCACCAGACCAGAAAAGACCATAATTGTTTTCATTACCCAATAAAAACATAAGTAAACCGGGAGTGTTTTTATACTCTTCAACCATTTTAGTTACGTCTTTCAAGAGAAAATCATGTGTGCGTACATCTGAATACTCCGTATTTACTACCCAAGTACCATCTAAAGTTAAACCATATCTTCCGAACGAGTGATTAATAATTGTATAAATACCATATTTCTCGTATATATATTTAATCCACTTAGGTTGAATACCTACGTAAGCACGAATGGTATTTATACCCATATTTTTCAACATCGACATTTCTGTATCGAGTGCTGATCTGATAAAGTCATCAGGCTGATTCCACAAACTATAATTATAATTAGTACCAATCGGAAAGTAATCCCAATTCATACCATTAATCATAAAGTTTTTGCCATTTACTAATAGCTTAACCCCTTCATTATTATTAACAACTGATATTTTGTCTGCTTGAGCAAAAACAGCTGTAATAGTGAAGAAAAGAAATAATGTTAATAGTGTTTTTTTCATTTTTTGTGATTTTTAATTGTTACTCAACATATTTTTGATTTGTTGTTTCTAAGAATTCAAAATTTGAGATTTTCTTCTTTATCCCATATACCCCAAAATGCTCCTACATCACCTTCTGAGCCAACTTTCCATGATTCGTCGAATGATGTAAAGTAAAAAATATCAATATCTTCCTGTTTTGACCATAATTGAGCATTAATAAAATACTTTAATGCATTTTCATGCGAAGGTTGCGCACCTCTAAAATTTTCTCCTTGACTGGGCCAGCCGGTTTCTGAAATTATTACACGTTTTTTACCTCCGCATGCACGTACAGCTTGGTTAAACATTTCTTTCATATATATCAAAGAATAATCGGCGTGGCAGCATTCCCAGAAAGGATAACAATTTGCTAAAATCACATCGCATGCTTCTGTAATTCTGGGACGAGCAACAAATTCATAATAGGCATCAACATATCCTACAGGTATATCAGGAATAGCTTCTTTTACTCTGCTAATACAATCTAACAGTTCTTCTTCAGACAAATCTTCACGATACAATACCTCATTACCAACGGCTGCAATATCTACATAGCCTTCATTTGCTAATTGTATAAGTCCATTTATTTCCTGCTCGTTGATTTCCGGATCTTTACCTAACCAAGCACCTACTAAGGTTTTAATTCCATATTCTTTTGCAATCTTAGGAATTAACTCATTGCCATCGACACATGAAAAAGAACGAATCCACTTTGTGTATGGTTGTATTACTTTCATTCTTCTTCTTATTTGTTCTTCCGATAAAATATCTCCGGGCTTTTGCCCTTCTTCGTACGGGCTAAAGCAGAGACCGTGCATTCCGGCATTTAATACTTTACCGAATATCTCTTGGAATTCCTTGTTGGTTTTATTGGAGTAATCTATTCCTGAAATTCCTGAAATTCCTGAAATTCCAGTCAATGATAATGTTTTTCCTACTCTTACAGACATAATATAATCAATTGTTAATTATTAATTGTTATTTGCTAAATTTTTTATAAACTACCTCTACGTTCGTCTAATGTTTTCCGTATTTCATTTGCTCTTTTTTCGTCAATGTCATATTTCCACATTACCCAAATAGCTAATATACCGGCTAATGAAGGAATAGAAATATCTGCTAGACGAAGCATCGTAATAGTATGAACTGATTGTACCTGAACATTCCCGTCAAAACCCACTGCACTCAAAATCACCCCGCTAAAGAATAATGCAAGCGACATTCCGAGTTTTACCATCCACCAATAAACAGCTCCGAATAATGCTTCTTTTCTCGGCATTCCGTTCTTGAGTTCATCATAATCGCATACATCGGCCGTCATTGACATCATTAAAGTAAATAAACCACCTATACCAAACGACATTAATGGTAATGGGAGGAACATCAACCAAGGATTTCCAGGGGAAAATCCCCACCATTTAAGGATATAACCAACAATCGAAATTAAAGTAGATACTATAAAGGCATTTTTCTTTCCAATTTTGGTAGACATGTAGGTAATAATCGGAATAACCAAGAATGCAGTGCATAAAGCACTAACTGTACCAAACCATGCAGGCCATTGACCTGCAGCAGCTTGATTCCCTTTGTATAAATAGAAAATAACAATGTAGAAAGAAAACGATGCAATAATTTGAAAACCATTGAATACTAAAAAAGTAGCTCCACAAAGTTTAAGAAATGGTTTATTAGTAATGGTTTGTTTGACATCTTTGAAAAAATCTTTTACATTCGAAACTAGACTCTTGAATGATAATTTTGATTGTCCTGTTAGATGTGATTGATCAATTTCCTTACATAATAAGGCTGGTAAAATACCCATAACTAAGCAAATACCTCCAACCCAAAATGATAGACTCCTCACTCCTGTAGGTGCATTCGGAAATAATTCAGGACGTGAAATTAAATACCAGAACCATGGAGCAATCATCCATGCAATTTGTCCCATAAACTGAGAAATTGCCATCAGACGTGTACGTTCATTATAATCAGGAGTCATTTCGTATCCTAATCCAATTAATGGAGCAGCAAAAATGGTGTATCCTAAATAGAAGATTATAGACATTAACAGGAAGTAAATAAAATTAAAGGTTTCGTGGTTGTTTCCTGCTTCAGGTATTTTTAACTGCCACATCAATATAAAAGAAATACCAACTACAATAGCTCCACCAAAAATATAAGGCTTACGGCGCCCCCACCTTGAACGAGTATTGTCGGAAATATATCCCATAATTGGATCAAGGATGGCATCCATAAATCGTGGAATGGCTGCTAAAATACCGGCTTTATAAGGGCTCATTCCAAAACCCACCACTAAGAAAAACATAAATACGCCCAATGCTGCAGGCAATAATTGATTTGTTAAATTTCCGGCACCAAATGCAAATTTTTGAAGCATTGGCACAACATCTTTGGCTTCTGTTTTATGGTGTACTTGTTCCATAATTGATTTTTTTAATTAAAAGTTTATATTAAAATTTATTATTATCCGTAAAGTGTTCTACATAAGGACAAAAATACGGTTGGTTTTTCTATAAATTGAATTCATTCTGAAATTTCTCTATGAAGACTCTTAACAACACACTTTACGGATAAACATTTAAAATTTTACAAGTCTTATTTTTTAGACCTATTCAATTTCAAATTTTATCCGCTATTTACCACTTAAGGTACCAGTCTGCTTGTAGCAGAAAAAACAAGGTATATATGTAAAAATAAATGTAATAAAGTTGTTTCTTTATTTACTAACTTAATTGAAGAATAACATTGAAAATATAATAATAATTAATGTTAAATTATTTTAAGTGTTTTGTTTCAAAGCAACGTGCAAATATAGATGTTATTATTCAAATGAAAAATACATTAACTACACAAAATTACGCAACTATATAGATATTACTACACTTATATAGTTCAATCAAAATTTTATAGTACTGATATATTGTACTTTATGATAATATATGTTTTATAACATGTTTCTTCTTTCAAATTAAGCGGTATAAATAATGTGAAATGGTGTTGAAAAGATTAATTAAAACTCTAACATTTTTGCTGATGTAAATTTTAATTTTTTTCATTTAATATTCAGTTTAAAGTATTATTTCTTAATCAATTTAAAACAGTTATCACAGGTTTTTAACAAATAAAGTCCGCTTTTAAAATTACTCATGTCAAGAACTACATTTCCATTTATCGTCTTTGTAAATAAATGCTTTCCGGTAGAATCAAATATAGTTATTTGTGTAGGATTTTCAGTATTAATAGTAATTTCATTACTGAAAAATGTTGGATATACATGAACTTGTTCATTTGGAATTTTATCAACTCCATTCGCTTTTTGATAAACACGGATATAATCAATATCATAATTAGCAGGAAAAGCAGCTGGATCAATAGTTGAGCCACCCATATTTCCTCCAACAGCTAGATTGAGTTTGATATAAAATGGTTTAAAGAAAGGCCAGGTATTTACATCGTTTCTTCCATCATTTACAAAAGTGAAATAGGTAATTCCATCAACATAACCAACAATTTTACTACTTGACCATTCTAATCCATAAATATGATAATCTGTTTCGGCATTCGAAATGGTCTTTGAACTTGTTTTTTGAGTGCCATTCATCCCATTGTACGATTGACAATGTATGGTAAAATTGGTAACATTTTTTTGCCTTCCCGCATATTCCATAATATCAATTTCACCGCATAGAGGCCATCCTACCGATGAAATATTAGTCCCTAACATCCAGAAAGCAGGCCATGTACCTGCCCCTCCGGGTACTTTTATTCTTGCTTCAAAATACCCGTATGTCCAACTTTGAATGGTATTTATTCTTGCCGACGTGTAGTAGCAACCATAATATGGATTTGCTTGTTTGATGGCCTTGATTCTTAGAAACCCATTCCTTAATTTCGCAACTGTATCACCCCTTACAACTCCAGGATAACCAACATAATACTCTAATTCGTTATTTCCCCAGCCGCCTCCTCCGGTTTCGTACCACCAGTCTGTTGTTCTTGGAAAAGGTGATGTTCCATTGCTTAAATCATTAAACTCATCCGACCAAACCAACGAATAACCATTAGGTACACTTTGCGCATTTATATGAATTGGTGAATAATTTAATAAGCAGCATAATACTGATAATCCGGGAAATATTTTTTTGTTCACCATTTCATTTTCAGCTAAAAATAACGACAAGAGTAATTACTCTTGCCGTTATAATGTTCGTTCTTATTGATAACTTATGAGGAATAAATTTAAAATACCAGTTAATACCGTTACATTTCATTTGTAAATATAATTCGGTAGCAGTTAACGATAGTATTACTTATTTTGGATACAATTTTATTTGTAAGAAACTAATGTATAAGTCCACCAGCCGTAACCAACATTAATTGTAATGACTAATTTATCATAAGTCTTAGTCCCTTCAGTAACATTTAAATCTAAGCTCCAAATATCATAAGTAACTGATGAAACTGGTTCTGTTACATCAGCTCCATTTGAATTTCGTTGTAAGCCAATATGCGCTCCTTTACCTGTAACAGTTATTTGTCCTTTCCCCTTTACACCACCGACAGCTGTTAACTCGTAACTAAAAGTCCCAGAGCCCCATGTTGCCTGATTTGTTGGATAGGAAGAACTTTCAGCACATCCAGCTGCATTAGGATTTCCAATTTCTTTTTCATACCAAAAATCACCTTTGTCATCAAAAACAAAATTATTGGTAGGTGTATTCTTGAATGTATAAGTATCGTTAAATGCACAAGAACGGGTTGTAACATCACCAGCAGTACTTGTAAACCAACTACCGTCACCTGCATTTGGTCCTACCATTAAAGTCCCTGCGCCAGGATAAAGTATCCACACTTTTTCTATTTTCTTATCAGCTTCTCCCCACATGTTAAATAAATCTTTTGTTATCACCACGGGTTGTACAATAGAATCATTACTTATACCAGCTTTGTTATATACTTTATAAACAAGATTGTAAGTACCTTTACTTCCCAAAATGATGGTATCAATATAATTTGTATATGCTTTCCCATTAACCAATACTAGGGGAACGTTTTCTGATTTCAAATATTTAAATTCCAAATGATTTTCATCAATTTTACTTAATGAATAATCAGAAGCGCTAACTGTGGGCGTTAATCCTAAATCTGGTTTCACGTCTTCTTGTGGCTTACATGCGCTAAGCAATAAAACGAATGCTATAGCTATATAGCTAAATTTTTTTATATGTGTTGTCATAATTTGTTGCATTTAAATTATAATTTACTAAAAAATTGTTTAATATGGATTTTGAGTTAAGATACTTTCTGATTTATCAATTTCAGATTGAGGTATTGGCAAATACTTTTTATTGTTAGTATAACCTCTTGAACCCAATACTGAAGTAGCCTTATTCGCTGCTGAAACATTAGCATCTCCATCGCAGCGTACTAAATCCCAAAAGCGTTTTCCTTCTAATGCCAATTCTAACCTGCGTTCAGTAATAACATTATCTAATGTTGCTGTTATGGAATGACTGTTATCAGTTACACCAAATCTTTTATTACGAAGTTCGTCCAAATGTGCTTGTGCGCCGCTACCTGAAGTCCGTACTTGTAGTTCAGCAGCATAAAGCAGCATTTCAGAATAACGGTAAATTCTTAAATTGTTTCTAAAATTAAGCGCAGCAGTATTATTTCCGGTGCTATAACCTTGACGACCAAGATATTTCAAATTGAAATAACCGGTATCTTCGTATCGAGGCACATAATTTGCAGTTGATGTTGTTAATTTATATGCGGCAAAATTTAAAATACCACCATCTTTACGCTGATCTCCGGTTTCGTAAGCATTATATAAACCTGCAGCAACAGGTTCAAAACCCCATCCACTAACATAATCGGGTCCTGTACAACTATTTATACCAATAACCATTGGAAAAACAGTTCCTCCGGCATGAATTGGACCATCAGGATTAGTATCAGAAGCCCAATCTCTGGTTCCTTGGTCGGTATAATTAATTTCCCAAATAGATTCTGAATTCCATTCACCAGCATCCGTAAAAATGGTTGCAAAGTTATCGGCAAGTGAATATCTACCTGAAGAGATTGCAGATTCCAATTCGGTCAAAGTTTCAGCATATTTACTAGCATCTTTTTGATAAAGAACCACTTCTGCTTTCAACATCCGAATCATATCTTTTGTAATTCTTCCTTTTTGTGTTACATCGGTAACTGAATTCGTTAGGTTAGTGCTTGCCAGCGCATAATCAATATCGGTGATAATATGCGCATACAAAGCATCGGCAGTAATCTGAGGTGCTGAGTAGGGTGCAGAATTTACATTAACATCAAAATAGGGTACATTGCCCCAAAATTTCCATAACCATGTGTAGTAATAAGCGCGTAATGCATGTGCTTCAGACAACATTTGGTCTTTGCGTTCGGCAGTTATATCAGTAACATTAGGCATTTTTTCAATAACGATATTCGCACGATTGATTCCGGTATAGAATGCTGCCCATATTCCTGTAACGTTTTTAAGCGGAGTGGCGCTAAATTTACGCATGAGATGGAAATAATCCATATCAGACTCACCCGATCCACCTACCAACACATCATCCGACATTACATCGGCTGTAAAAGGAAGTGGACAATATTGACCGTTATACCAATCAGGCCATTTCAATGGATCATAAGCAGCAACTAAGGCTTTTTCCATATTATTCGTTGTTGAATAGAAATTCGATTCTAACATATTTTGTTCGGAATTAACGACCAAAAAAGAATCTGTACAAGCTGTCAGTAAAAAGTATATAATGGCTAAAAATATTATATTTTTTTTCATAACTTATTTTTTTTTAATGTTTTCAAAATATTGATTTAATAATCAAAATGTTATACTTGCTCCGACAGAAATTGTTCTTGCCTGAGGATATACACCGCGGTCAACTCCCAGTGAAGTTCCGCCTGATGAAATTTCAGGATCAAATCCTCTGTACGATGTGATGGTCAATAAGTTTTCAGCAGAAACATAGAATCTGGCATTGCTTAAGAATACGGTTTTTACAATTTTTGAAGGCAAAGAATAACCGATTTGCAGGTTACGTAAACGCAAGTAGGATCCATCTTGAACATATAAATCGGACGAAATCCAATTGTTATTTGGATCAGTTATTGACATTCGTGGTATCGAGTTGGATGTATTTGGACCTGTCCAACGATCTAACATATACGAAGGCAGATTAACTGATGTTAAGTCAATTCTTCGGGTTGCATCGTAAACATCATTCCCAACCGATCCATTGAAAAATGCAGAAAAATCAAATCCTTTCCATTCTAATGACAATGTGAATCCATAAGTCCAATCGGGCATACCCTTGCCAATTTTTGTTCTATCAGCATCAGTTATCGCCCCATCTCCGTTTAAGTCAACAAACTTTACATCACCCGGTTTTGCATTGGGTTGAATCAAACCGCCTTTACTATTCGTGTAACTATTCACTTCGTCTTGTGTTTGAAAAATTCCATTTGTTTTAAGTCCATAGAAATATGGGAATGGTTCACCATTCGCTCCACGTGTAATAGTTCCTATATTTTGTACTGCATCATAAGTAGCCCAACCGGTGCTGTTTCCTAATTTCAACAATTTGTTTTGAATATAAGAAGCATTAGCTCCTACGCTGATTTTTACATCCGATACTTTGAATTTATAATTTACGTCAAATTCAATTCCTTGATTATCCATAGAACCTACATTTCCCCAAGGAGCATCGTTCCCGATATATTGTGGGATAGGCATAGCCATTAACATTCCATTTGTTTTTTTGTCAAACCAATCAACAGTTATATTTAAAGAACTGTTAAAAAATTTAGCATCAACCCCAAAATCGGTTTGTTCTGACTCTTCCCATTTCAAGCTAGCATTTGATAATAAAAGTGGTTTTGAACCGGTAGTAATAGCTTCTGAACTGCCAGATCCAAATATATAATTTGAATTAGTTGACATGAGTGATGTATACTTGAACTGACCAATTTCTTGATTACCATTCTTTCCCCAACTACCTCTTAACTTTAAGAAATCAAGCCATTCAGGACGTTGGTTCATAAATTGTTCCTGGGTAAGTACCCATCCGCCTGAAATTGCAGGGAATAATGCCCAATGATTATTCGGTCCAAAGTTTGAAGATGCATCATCACGTACAGTAATTTCAAGCATGTATTTTTCATCGTAGTTATAACTAATTCTTCCAAAATATGAAGCTAATGTACTATACCAATATGATCCACTGGCTGTCATATTATTTGGCAGATGAGTTGTATTTGCTAAATTTGTCAAATTTGGATTGGTAGGATCAATCAAATCTTGATCTCCTGCCCATATAGCAGATCCATCATTTCTTTTAGCAGATTGTCCAAGTAAAACAGTTATATCATTCTTGTTAAATTTCTTTTTATAAGTCAGGGTGTTTTCCAACTGCCAAACCACATCATTGTGTTTATTTGAATATGCTTTTGTTAAACCCGTGTTGTTTGTGGTTTTTCCAAGATAATAATTTGGAGTCCAACCATCTGCTCCATAAAAAGATAAATCAGTTCCAAATGATGATTTGAAAGTAAGATTATTATACACTTGCATCTCTAATGAAAATGTACTTACAAATTTATCGGAATAATTCACATCACCAGGTAATTGGAGAGCAGCAACAGGGTTAATTATTTCATTGTATTGGTCACCGGGTAAAGTATACACATTTCCATTCTTATCTTTTATAGCATATTTTTGAACTGCCAACGTAGCAGCAGGATCAGTTGCATAAACTGGTAATAGTGGAGAAAGCAACAATGCACTACCCAATGGAGTACCATATTCGCTGTTTGTTCCAATACCTTTTGATTTAACTCTAGAGTATGCCAAACTTGTAGTTAATTTTGCTAAATTTAAGAAACTACGTTGTTTTGTAGCATCAAAAAGATTATAGGTATTATTGAACCGAACGTTTGTTCTGTCGTAATTAGAACGGTCAAAATTACCTCCTACAATCCCGTCTTGTTTAAAAAATCCCAATGATAAGAAGTAAGTAGATTTATCATTACCACCCATCAAACTTACTTGATGGTTAACCACCGGTGCATTGTAGTTGAAAACTTCATCTTGCCAGTCGGTATCAGTACCATTGGTTTTATAAGTAAGAAGAGAACCTGAATTTACTTGTGCCTCATTCATTAACATGACATATTCTGAAGCATTCAATACAGAACGTTTTTTCCAAGGATTTTGCCATCCGTAAGAGAAATCATATTTTAACGAGAGACTGCCTTTTTGTCCTGATTTGGTGGTAACTAATATAACACCATTTGCTGCACGAGATCCATACACCGCACCCGAAGCAGCATCTTTTAAAACTTCGACCGATTTAATGTCGGATGGATTCAGGTAGTCAATACCGCCATCGATAGGCATTCCATCTACAATATAGAGCGGGTCGCTATTATTTATTGAACCAATCCCACGTATTCGAACAACAGAACCATCACCCGGTTGCCCTGAAGCTTGAGTGATTGTAACACCGGAAGTTTGTCCTTTCAATACATTGTCGATACGGGTTGGTGAGAGTTTTTCAAGATTTTCAGCAGTAACCCTGCCGATTGATCCGGTTACCACACTTTTCTTCTGAGTACCGTACCCTACAGCTACAACCTCATCGAGCATTTTCGAATCGGGTTGTAAAACTACATTAAGGGTTGCATTTCCATTTACGGTTTTTGTTTGTGCCAAATACCCGATGTACGAAAATACAATTGATTTACCTTCCGGTACTTTAATACTGAATTTACCGTCAATGTCGGTAACAGTACCCACTCCGGTTACACCTTTAACTACTACACTCACTCCTATCATGGGTAGCTTGTCTTCTGTAGATGTAACAACTCCGGTAACTTGCCAGTTTTGTGCATTAACCAAAGCATTAAATGTAAAAACAAATAAAAAAAATAGCGTTTTTTTCATAATGAATTAATTTAATTGATAAATAAAAAGGGTTGAAACTAAAAAAATTATAATGGATAATTACTATTTAAAAATATTGGTCTAAATGATTATGCCAAAAATAAATAAAATTAGATAATAAATAAAATAATTAACTACACAAAATTACGCATACATATAGATCTTACTACTCAAATATAGATCAATCAAAATTATATAGTGTTGATATATTGTGTTTTAATTTATTTTATGTTGTATAACATGTTTCATGTTTAATTTCAACTGAAATAAATGTAGTAAAATTGAACTATTAAAAACCGAAAAAGTGAACATTTACAAACAAAATCTAATGAAACAAATTATTTTAGCAATACTTATTTTTGTTTTTGGTATTTCAGGGTATGCTAACTATCCTTTGGTGCGGAATTTTCAAAGGGAGACCTATAAAGCTGGCACTCAGAACTGGTCAATTGTTCAGGATAATCAAAACTCAATGTATTTTGCAAACAACAATGGTTTATTAATATTTGATGGTGAAAAATGGACAACTGTACCAATCAAAAATAGAACTAACGTTAGATCTCTTCTCTATACAAAAGATGGACGATTTTACGCTTCGACATTTAATGATTTCGGATATTTTAAAAAACAAAATAATCAATTTTTTTATCATTCCCTTTCAGAAAAATTGAATATTAACAAGCAGGAATCTAATGCCTTGTTTTCAATTATTGACGGAAATAAAGTCATTTACTTTCAGGGCGAAAAAAATATTTATGAATACTCTGGTTCAAAAATTGAAAACATATTATTTTATAATAAAATAGATGCTTCAGCTTATATTAATAATGTTTTGTTTCTTACTAGTGAACAAAGCGGTGCTTTTATACTTAACGGAAAACATTTTTTACGATTGCCCGGCTCTGAAATTCTTATTAACAAAAAAGTCTGCTCAATACTTGCACTCGACTCTGAAAATATCCTTTTTGTAACCAATTTCAATGGAGTGTATCTTTTTAATGGAATAACATTTATCTATTATAACACTGGGATTGACAAGTTTTTAAAGGAAAATCAAGTTTTTTGTGCTGCTAAAAAAAATAACAAACTCGTTTTCGGCACTGTACAAAGAGGACTTGCAATATTGGATTTGTCTGATAAAACCACAACTTATGTAAACACATTTAACGGTTTACAAAACAATACGATACTCAGTATGGCCTTTGATAATCAAATGAATCTCTGGCTTGGATTAGATAAAGGGATTGATTATGTGATTTTAAACACCCCTATACAGAGTGTGTTGGGCAGAAACAACTTATATGGTTCCGGGTACTCTTCATTTTTAAAAAATAATACGCTTTATTTAGGCACTAACCAGGGACTATATACATGTTCATACCCATTGACAAAATACTCTACCCCACTTCCATTGAAACTGATGAAAGGAATGGAAGGTCAGGTATGGAGTTTAACTGAAATCGAAAATACATTGTTTTGTGGCAATGATCATGGAGCTTATGTCATTAGCTCCGATCGTGTTGAAAAAATTCAGGGTTTAAAGGGCACATGGGGGTTCCGGCAATTAAAAAAACACCCTGACATTATTCTTGGATGTTCGTATCAGGGGTTGTTTTATATGAAGAAGATTTCAAACAACTGGAAATTAATGGGTTTTGTAAAAGGCAGATTTACAGAATCAAGTCCGATGTTTGAAGAAGATGCGGATGGAACAGTCTGGTTCAGCCATTGGCAAAAAGGGTTGTATCATTTATACTTCAATACAGCAATGGATAGTATTACCCGGGTGGATATTTATAATCAGAAAAATGGTTTTCCAAGCAACCGGAACAATACACTATTCTGCGTTGGAAACAACATTATTTTTTCAACGCAATACGGATTTTTCCAATTTAATAATCGTACTCGGAAAATGGAATCCTCCACGAAATGGAATAAACTTTTTAACACTATTCCAAGTGATATGCGATTGCACGAAACCAAAAACGGTGATTTATGGTGTGTTTCGGGCAGGTTTATTGGTTTGGCAAAGAAAAAAACGGATAATACTTACACAATGGATTCATTGTCTTACCGAATCCTCCAATCGAAATTGATAATTGGTTTTGAAAATTTCTATTCGATAGATGCCAATAATCAGATAATAGGCACAGAAGAAGGCTTCAGCTGGATAAATACCCAATTAAAATTAACTCAAAAATACACTTTCAAAGTCTTTGTCAGGAATATATATGTAACAAACAGTAATTCTCAGACAATATTAAGTAATCTGCATTCGGAAGAATATAAACCTCAGAAAGAATATTCTCACAAGGAGAATTCACTTTTGTTTGAATTTATTGCTTCCGAATACAGAACCGATGACGCAATTCAGTATAGTTATATGCTTGAAAACTATGATAAAACATGGTCGGCATACTCCAGTAGCAATACAAAAGAGTACACCAAGTTACCTAAGGGTGACTATGTTTTTAAAATTAGAGCACATAATATGCTGGATTCAAAAGAATCCTTCTGTTCGTATGCTTTTAGCATTTTACCTGCTTGGTACGAAACAAAATTGGCATATACCCTGTATTTTATTTTGCTTATAGTATTTATTGCCCTATTGGTGATTACCATAAACCTACAATCTAAAAAGGGAGCGTTAAAGATGGAAAAAATCAAGGAAATTCAAATTCAGGAACAACAAATATTGTTTGAGAAAGAAACATCGGTCAAGAAAAAAGAATTCACAGAATTGAAAAATCAACAATTGCAATATGAACTTCGACATAAGTCGCAAGAACTAGCCAATTCAACGATGAACCTAATAAGGAAAAATGAAATCATGATGGAAATAATGGATCATATTGCCAAAGTGTCGGAAGACATCAAAAAAAATGGTGACATTAACGCGATACTTTCGCGGTTCTCCAAAATGGAACAAAACATTATACAAAACATCGAAAACGATGATAATTTGAAGAAATTTGAAGAAAATTTTGATTTAGTTTACGAGAATTATTTAAAACGCCTTGGAGAAATGTACCCGGAACTGAACGTTAGCGACAAAAAAATTTGCGCATATCTTAAAATGGATCTTTCTTCGAAGGACATTGCACCGCTTTTGAATATGTCTATTAGAAGTGTAGAGACAAACCGTTATCGGTTGCGCAAAAAGCTTCAATTGGAACGCGATGTTAACTTGAGCGATTTCCTACAACGCTTCTAGCTTATTTAAGCAAACTCCAACTTTCTTTTAAGTAGTTTCTAGTTAAAAAGCTATTAATTAAAAGTCTTTTTCTCTGAATATTGTTTTCAGAAAACATATCAATATATATTAATGATTATATATCCGTTTTTAACAATACAGACATTTATCGTTGCCAAACCTTATTTTTGAATAAGATTAGGAAAATCAATCATTATTAATTTAAATTATCTCACAAATATAAAGCCACCTTAGGGGATTGGGGTCATATGAAAACAGTAAAAGATTTAGAAAAAGAACTGAATGGTAAACCGGTATCGCTTTACACGTTGTTCAATAAAAACGGCATGTCGGTTGATATTACCAACTACGGTGCAAAGATTCTGCGTCTGATGGTTGCAGATAAAAACGGTAAATTCGACGATGTAGTACTTGCATTCGACACGCTCGATGAAGTGATGGAAAAAGAAATCTACTTCGGCGCAGTTTGTGGACGTTTTGCCAACCGTATCAAAGACGGAAAGTTTAGCATTGACTGCATTGAATATTCTTTGCCAATCAACAATGGGACAAACTCACTGCACGGTGGTATTCACGGTTACAATGAAAAAGTGTGGACGGTAAAATCGGTATCGCAACAAGAATTGGTATTGGAACTTTTCTCGCCTGACGGCGATGAAGGTTATCCGGGTAACTTGACTATTACATGCACCTACATTTTGAGTGACGATAACGAAATTAAAATGCACTACGAAGGTACTACCGACAAAGTAACAGTAATTAGTTTGACGAATCACTCGTACTTCAACCTGAAAGGTGTCGGAAACGGAACCATAAGAGACCACGTAATGCAAATTAATGCCGATTTCTATACAGTCCTTGACGAATCATTTGCGCCTTCGGGCGAGATACGTCCGGTGAAAGGAACTGCTTTCGATTTCAATACGCCAACGCTTATTGCTGAGCGAATTGATGCTGAAGAATTTGCTCCTGGAGGGGGAATTGACAATAACTGGTGCTTGCGCAAAGAGCAAGCGGGCGATTATGTATTGGCAGGAACAGTTTACGAACCTGCTTCGGGACGTAAAATGGAAGTATTCACCACACAACCTGGAATGCAGGTCTATACTGCCAACTGGTTTGAAAATGTCACAGGTAAAGATGGTAAAATCTACGACCGCCAGGATGCTATTTGCCTCGAAACGCAAGGCTTCCCTAACTCGCCAAATGTTGCGCATTTCCCAAGCTCCTTGCTTCGTCCGGGACAGAAATACGACGAATGGTGTGTGTATAAATTCTCCGTTGAATAAATTCCTGAGGCTTTAAGTCCGCTTGACACGTTAGAAATAGATTAACCAATTGTTGTAAATGTAAATTGTAGTTATTACTTGACTAAAATTTAATAATGAAACAGAATACTAACAAACTAACTAACCTTTAACGAGTAGAATATGCGAACAACCCTAAAATCAAACTTATTCTAAATATTGTTTAATTTCAAGAACATAACTGAATGCAATCTGCCTCATAAAGTAAATATATACGAACTACCAGTTAGCATAGAATAGGTCGTTACCAAATATGCAAAGAAAAAAAAGAAAGATAGAACTTGAAGTGACATTTGCCACACGACAAGTATAATACACCCCGACAACTATTCAAAAGAAATGAAAAGAGAGAAAGTCAAAAAAACGAAACGTTTTTTTGACTTTCTCTCTTTTCATTATTATAAATCACTCGACATATATGTAACAATCCATTTCTCCAATTCAGTATCAGCATCTAACTCAATGCGTTCCTTAATTGTTTTCCGGCGGTTATATAGTGTGTTTTTGCTCATGTTCAATAGTAAACAAGAATTCGGTATATTTATTTTTAAACAAATAAGCGCGATAACTACACAATCAGTTTCGGTTAGCTCTGTAAATTCCTTTTTTAATTTTGAAATTCTGCTTTCAAACAGATTGTCAACTTCTTTGATAAAATCAGACCAGTCTTTTTGGGACAAGGTAGATTGTTTGGTTATCTCCTCCAGAAATTGTTCTTTTTTCCCCTGAGTCATTAAATTTCTTTTCAATTTATTAAATGCCAGCGTATTTTCAATTTTATTTTGAGTTTTTACCAGCAATAATTCCCTTTTCTGCCGATTTTGAATTTCTGTTGTTTCTTTGCTAAATTTTAAACGTTGTTTTTCCATTTCATCATCAGCTTGTTTTTGTTTAGCCCTGTTTCTAATTAAAAGAAACAGTACCAGTATTATCAAAAAACCTACTGCCAGCAATGCAATCCAGATTATTTTAGTTTGGTTAGCAATTTTCAACGCAGTATTTTCTTCTTCCTTTCGGGTTAAGTCATATTGTTTATCAATAATATGAAGTTGACTTGTCATATTTTGTTGAAAGATTGAATCTCTAAGAATGTATGACTTTTCAAGATACTGGTATGCCTTTTTATAATCGCTTCTATTTTTGGCAATTAATGCAGCTGTATGTAGTCCTATTATTTTATAAGGAGAATTGTCAGTTCCAGTCATGGAAATGTTCAAATAATAATTAGCTGAATCAATTTTATTTAGCTTCGTATAAATGTATGCCAAATAGGCACCATAGTAGTAATGTTGCTCAGAGAAATAGTTAAATCCTTTCAATAGATACTCTTTGGACAGTGCATAATTCTTAGCGTATAATAATTCACCCTGATTAGCCAGGATATAGTAATAATTAGTTGAATCAGCTGTTTCTTTTGATAGTTTCAGAGCCTTATTTGAGTAATATAAAATACTATCAAACGGATAATTCAATTGATAATACATTATTGACATATCACGATATGCATAAGCTTTGTATTTTTTGTCACCCGATTGATTGAAAAATTCCAACGAGTTTCGAAAATAATTCAGCGAATTGCTATACATTTCGTCTTGCATACAAATATATCCCAAACTAAATTGAACCAGCCCTTTTAATTTGCTTTCAGATGTTTGTGCTAATACATTTTCAGCCTCCTTATAAGCTTCCATTGCCACCGAATCCTTTTGTAACAATTCTGCCACACACCCCAACAGATAATACGCTGTTCCGCTTTGTTTTTTCAATTTACTATTCTTGTAATAATTTACCGAAATTCGGATGATACTATCGGATGTGAATTTCTTTTGAAGTTTGTAACTGGCGTGCGTATATTGTAAGCACCATGCTGCATAATCGGCTTCTGAGAGTTTTTCAGGATGAGCGATTGAACTCAATAATTTGAATGAACTATCCGGTGCAGCATCCAATAACTTTTCAGCTTTCAGAATCACTTCATTTCGTGTATCATACCCATGACACGAAATGAAAAATAAAACAAAAAGAATAACCCCGTATTTTTTCATTGGAATTTGATGATGAGTGATGTTCTTTACTTTGAAATTATGAATACTATAAATATGGGTTAGATAAAATAGCCCTTATTTCTGACTAATTTGTTAGCCTTACTAATTTATTTTTTCAAAATATCATAAAGAATTAATTATCATATATTTACAAAACGTGTTTTTGCCTTGCCTTGCCACACTTTTTTTTGCTAAAACAAACAAGTCTCTCTAACTTTGGGTACAAATTTAATTAAAATTATTCAAACATTAAAAAATAATCCCTTTGAAACGTTCAACTGTATTTTCTTTTTTATTTGTGCTTTTAGCCAGTAGTGTTTTTGCATCAACAACAGGAATCAGCTTATTTAAAGATCCAATACATCCGGGTCCAAAACCTCTGTCTTTAAATCTTATTCCAGTTAGTGCTACCATTAGTGAAACGACATTATCAGTCTATTTTGATTCGCCTGTTGGCAATGCAACTATTACGGTGTATGATGCCAATGATAATGTAGTATCACAAGAAACGGTAGACACTTATTCAACTTCTGAAGTTTTTATAGCTACCGATACATGGGCAAGTGGTAATTATACAATTAAAATTACTTATGGAACTACTACCTTATCGAGTGTATTCTTAGTGGAATAATTTATAATCAGATTCAGGCAAGAAACATGTATGATAAGAAAAGAAAGTTTTATGCTTCTGAATAAACGTTTGCGATTCAACTGTAAATGTTTCTTGCTTGAATTTAAAACTTTGCCATTTTGGAATAAAACTTCGCTATTCAGATTTAAATATTTTATACTTAGGAATAAATGTTCGCAATCAAGATATAATACTTTACGATCTTGGAATAAATGTTCGCAATCAAGATATAAAACTTTACGATCTTGGAATAAAAGTTTGCGATCAAAATATAATAATAACTCAATAGAACATATACATTTAATTTTCAATTACTTATTTATTTTTTCGTTTAAACAATCAAATTATTAATCATTTAATTATTAAAAAGTATGGCAGATTACATTCCGCAAAATGACGCCAAAATGAATTTATGGCAGATATATTTAGTTGAAATTGTTGAATCAAAAGTTACCGAATGGGGTATTTTGGCTGACGATTTCAGCTTGGTAAAAGCAAAACAAACAGTATGGGAAGCAGCTTTTGACAAAGCCAGTAACAAACAAAACCGCACTTCCGCCGATGTATTGGCAAAAGACGAAGCGTATGACGAATACGTGGCTGTTATTCGTCCATTTGTGGCTCAATGGTTAGCTAATAACAGTAAAGTGACTGACAGTGAACGTGCCCGCATGGGATTAACCGTGAAAACGGGAACACGCACACCAACTCCCACACCTACAACAAGTCCTGTGGGGACGGTAGATTTTTCAGTACGCCAGCAACACACCCTTCATTATTATGATGAAGCATCGGCTCACAGCAATGCAAAACCGATAGGTGTGCATGCTTGTGAGATATTTATGAAAGTAGATGGTGACGCACCAAAAGACGCTTCGGAACTAAGTTATGTGGGAACTTGTACAGCTGCACCCTATACGGTAAAATTTGATGGAGCTAAAAATGGAAAAATGGCGTATTACTGGTTACGATGGGTAAACACACGCGGTGAAAACGGTCCTTGGAGTAGCACACTAAATGCTATGGTGGTAGGGTGAAAATTCCTTATTGTTTGCATTGGAATAATTAAAATCAGGGAAGTAAGCGGCACAGTCAATTTCTTTTATATCGTAGCGAAAATAAAAGATTTGCCTTTTTCAGCCTAAACGAAAATTCAAAACTTTGGCAAATCAAACCGTAATTTTGTATTGGCTGTGCCGCTTTAATTTTCCGTTTTAAAAAACATGTTTTATTTTTTACAATTATAACAAAAATAAACAATAAAGTAATTCACGGTTCGTTATTAGTAAAGTTAATATATTAATTTAAAAAAAATATAACTCCTTGATTTTTTACAAATGTCATTACAAACAATAATCCACTCTTTAAATATCATTTATGAAAACAAATCTTTTTTCTTTCCTTGTGCTGGTTTTATCCCTCCTGTTTGTATCGTGCGAAACGCTGGTGAATAAACCTGTGAAACCGCTTAAAAAGGAAATCTTTAGCGGTTACGTGCAAAAAGGACCGTTTATCAACGGGTCTTCTGTTAGCATTTCGGAACTGGATGCATCGCTCGACCAAACCGGACGAAGTTATTCTACCACTGTAGCCGATAACTCAGGAAGTTTTGAGCAAAAACAAATTGAACTTGTATCAAATTATGTACAGTTGAAAGCTGATGGATACTATTTCAATGAAGTATCCGGCGAATCGTCATCGGGACAACTTACCTTGTATGCTTTAGCAGATATTTCGCAAGTAAATTCGGCAAATGTAAATGTGCTTACACATTTGGAAAAAAGCAGGGTTGAATACTTAGTTCAGGAAAAAAAATTAGCCTTTGCTGCTGCTAAGAAACAGGCACAAGAAGAAGTATTGAAAATTTTCAACCTCACTATGCCTGCCGATTCTACTTCCGAAAGTCTGAATCTAAGCGGAGCGGGCGAGAACAATGCTATTTTGCTGGCGGTGTCGTGTATCTTACAGGGACCGTTAAGCACGGCTGATATGACTCAGTTGATGGCGAATATCAGCACCGATATTAAAACCGATGGAACACTGGATAATGCTTCGCTCGGATCAGCTTTATTTGACAATGCACGGCTTATTAATCTCAGCGATGTTCGTCAACATTTGACTGCAAAGTATGCTGAATTAGGATTAAACACGGTTACTATCCCTGATTTTGAAAAGCAGATACAAAACTTCTTAACAAAATCTACTTACAAAGCCGTGAAACTAATCACATACCCTGTTTCGGGCGATAATGGTTTGAATATTTTAAATGACACAGTCAAAAATATCCCAAAAAGCTCAAACTATTTAATTTATTCCATGAAAGCCGAAATGCCTAAAGGAACAAACCTGAGAATTGTAATTAAAGGAGATCCAATTTGGTATGTTCCGTATAATAACTCAACACAAATTGTAAATTGGACTGTGAATCCATACAATACTACAACCAAAATTCAGGAATTTACTATTAATGAAAGTGATAAACGTAATGACTTATACCTGAGTTTTTATACATATTCTGTTTATACTAATATTTCAATAGAATTTTATGAGAACAATGATCAGACTCCAACACGCATAAAAAACATAACCGTTGGAAGCCCACTCCAATACAGCTACCCTTCAACTGGAAGTTTTGGCACTAATATTTTAAATAATCTGGTTACTAAAATACTTGTAAATCAATCAGCTTCCATGAAAGCTGAAGTATCATCAGCAGGTGCACTGAATGTAGTTATCCGGGGTGGTGGAACATGGCAAATTAACGGCATATCAACAAACTGGACTGTTGAAGACTTTAATGCAGCTAAACAATGGCAAATTTTCACGGTTAAAGAGAGTGGTAAAGTAAGCGATTTACCTATAGTTTTCACCTCTCCTGGAACATATAAAATAGAGTATCACGAAAATAATGATTTCGTTGCTACGCGGGTAAAGGAAATTACTATAATGTAAATTTCAATAAAATATATGTTCAGAAACTCTCTACACAAATAAATCTGACAATATACTATATTGCATTGTAGAGTATTATGTTTCTTTTAGCAGGGAGAGAAGTCACCGTTTATTTTATTTACGACAAAAGCCGATAAAGAGAAACAACAACAATCGAGTAGGAAGTGAGCGATTAGTTCGCTTACTGTCCTCTCACACCCTCAGCTAGCGCAGGTCTCCAAACCTGTGCTATTTAAAGCAAAAGATCTTATTTTTCTGCTGGTACTACAACGTGCGGTATAATACAATTTGATTTAAGTTTTAATTAATCAAATTCATCCTAGATATAATTATCAAAGATGAAAATAAAATACATTTTATGAAACTCAAAGTTTTAATTTTTTTAGTAGTATTTATATCCTCTTCTGGGTTTTCACAACAACAATTTGTTGGTGTCGGTTTACAATCAGAGTTTAAAAGTTACAATAAATTGAGTTTAGCCTATGGTTTATCGTATGAAAATCAATTATCAAAACATCATGGGTTTGAAGTTGATTTAAATTATAGAAGCAGCATGTTATATTTCAACTTAAATGCTCCTGCTTCAGGTATCAACAACTTAGATGTAGCTGTCAGAGAGAATTTTATATCATTACCTGTGTTTTATAGATTTTATTCAACGATTGTCAATCTTTCAACTGGATTTACTTTTGATTATTTTGTAAGTGGTAATTATTTACCAAATGCACAAAATCAAGTTTTTTCAGATTATTATATTGACCCTAAGTTGTATATTGGTTAGATAGCTAAAGTTGGAAAGTCTTTTTCTATATCTCCAAAGTTAGTATTAGAACCTGAAGTTTATGTAAATCCAGTTTTTGGTTATGGTTACTCCTATTTTGGGGCTTCGGTTAAATTAAAGTACAAATTGTAAAAAGAACTTATTTCTCAATTATAGAAACTCCAATTCTTTTCATAATAAAGAGAATTGGAGTTTCTAATATATTTATGTTTAATGATTTAAGTCTAAATTGGTTATACATACGTTTAAATGTTTACCTTTTTTGCAAACTACATCAAACAAAGACTAATCGCAAAAAAAGCCACTGCAAGAAGAAGAAAAATGTATCTATGGAAAAAGTGGTATGTTTCCTGTCATATAAGATAAGTTTGGTGTTCCGATTCAGGGTGAAAAGAGAGAAAAAAACTCAATAAAACTATTTTTAAATACAAGAAGTCCAGAAAACAGCAACTTATCATTTAATAAAACAGTAAAATAAGCTGTTTTTATTAACGTACAGACAAAGCAATAGTCATTCCCTGCATTTTTATACAACATTATATATTTTAAACTAATTGGTGGAGCGTGTTCCCATTAGATAGCATGAAAGTTCTATTTAAAAGGAAATTATTATAATTCAATTCTTGAATAAAACATTATTTTCGGAAAGACATATAAGTTTTTTGTCCATATTCTTGTATATTTATTACATTTCAAAATAAAAATATACAGGAATACGGAAATATTTCTTTAATAGCTTTCGTACTATAAAAAAAAGTAGTATTTTTGTCGCGTCAAAAAAGGTTCATTTTTGGTTTTTAGTTCCGAGAGATAATAATAATAAAAATAAGATCACTTAATTTTAAAAAAAATGGCAAATTTAGATTTATCAAAGTATGGTATTTCGGGCAATTTTGAAATTGTTCACAATCCGACTTACGAAGAATTGTTTCAGGCAGAAATTGATCCTGCAAACGAAGGTTTTGAAAAAGGTGTATTAACGACTTCTGGAGCAATATCTGTTGACACAGGTAAATTTACAGGACGTTCTCCTAAGGATAAATTCTTTGTGAAAGATGCAGTAACTGATGAACACTTGTGGTGGGATGGAACTATTAACCGCCCAACAACTCCTGAAGTATTCGAACACTGTAAAAACCTGGTAACTAAACAGCTCTCAACAGCTAAAAAATTATATGTAGTTGATACATTCTGCGGAACAAACGAAGATACACGTATGAAAGTACGTTTTATCATGGAAGTTGCATGGCAAGCTCACTTTGTGACTAACATGTTTATCCGTCCTTCACACTTCGAATTGGCGAACTATGGCGAACCGGATTTCGTAACTTTGAATGGTTCTAAAACATCTAACCCTAACTGGAAAGAACAAGGTTTGAACTCTGAAGTATTTACTTTGTTTAACCTGACTACCAAAATGCAGGTTATAGGTGGTACATGGTACGGCGGTGAAATGAAAAAAGGTATTTTTGCTTTGCAAAACTATTACTTGCCATTACGCGGTATTGCTTCTATGCACTGTTCTGCTAACGTAGGTGCAGATGGCGATGTTGCTATTTTCTTCGGCTTGTCAGGAACAGGTAAAACTACTTTATCAGCTGACCCAAAACGTTATTTGATTGGAGACGATGAGCACGGTTGGGATGACAATGGTGTATTCAACTACGAAGGTGGTTGCTATGCAAAAGTTATTGATTTGGAAAAAGACAAAGAGCCGGATATTTGGAGAGCTATCCGTCGCGATGCTTTATTAGAAAACGTAACTGTATTGGCAGATGGTACTCCAGATTACTCTGCTGCTGCTTCTAAAACAGAAAATACCCGTGTTTCTTATCCAATCTATCATATCAACAAAATTGTTTCTCCTTCACGCGCAGGTCACGCTTCGAAAATTATTTACTTGTCGGCTGATGCATTTGGTGTATTGCCTCCAGTATCTATTTTGGACGAGAAATCAGCTCAATATCACTTCCTTTCAGGCTTTACTTCAAAACTAGCCGGAACAGAACGTGGTATCACAGAACCGGTTCCATCATTCTCTCCTGCATTTGGTGAAGCATTCTTAACTTTGCACCCAACTATGTATGCTAAAACATTGATTGGAAAAGCTAAAGAACACAATGCTAAAGTTTATCTGGTTAATACTGGATGGAACGGAACAGGAAAACGTATTTCGTTGAAAAACACCCGTGCTATTATCGATGCTATCATCGATGGTTCAATTGAAACCGTTGAAACTATTCAAATTCCAATTCTGAATTTAGTTGCTCCTATAACGTTGAACAATGTTGATACTGAAATTCTTGATCCACGTAGCACTTATGCTGATGTTGCAGAATGGGAAACCAAAGCAAAATCACTTGCTGCTAAATATATCAAGAACTTCGAACAATATTGTGACAACGACGATGCGAAAGCATTGATTCCTTCTGGACCACAATTGTAAGAAGACAAAAGAGTCAAGAACCAAGATTCAAGACTTAATATTTAAAAATGAGCTGTTCGAAATTCGAGCAGCTCATTTTTTGTTTGATAAGTTCATTAACTCGGCATTTAAATCAGGTCATTTAACCACAAACAGACGATTACACTTTGTGTTTCTTTGTCGGAATAATATAAAGCGGTATAGTTGTTTTCCGTAATACTTCTTCCACTTCACTGCCCATAATAATATTTTCCAACCATTTACGGCTGTGTGTTCCCATAACAACAAGATCAACTTCCAACGACTTGGCCGTGTTTAAAATTGTTCCCGGTATATCAACGCTGTCTTTTAAAACTGTTTTAATTGCAACATCTCCAAGGTGTTTTTTCAGCTTGTCCAAAAATTCCTGAGTAGATTTCCGTAAATCAGTACTAACTTCTATCTGAAATTCACGCATATACGAATAACCTGAATAATAAACTGGATGTTCGGATATAACATGCAACAATATCGTTTCCGCATTCATCGCTTTAGCCATCGAAAAACCTTTTTCTGCTACAGTTTGTGCCGTTTCGGCATAATCTATAGCAATCAGAACTTTTTTAATCTTAGTTGTTTTCATGTTCGTTAAGTTTTAAAGTCATTGCTGTAATATTCTTTCATGGATAAATACCAATATGTCAATCAATTCAAAACTTAGTTTTGATATCTATATAACAAAATGAAGGGCATATTTGATTATAAAAAAAAGTCTTTTTTTTATAATCAAATATGCCCCAAGCCACTAAAACGAGTTTTCTACATACGTCAGCAGATTTTTTTTGAGTATACAGCTCTCATATTGAAAAGCGGAATCAATGGGGCTGTTGAAATACCAACAGCTGTAGTTTCCACTAGGACAAACCAAAATTAATATGTGTTAGGTGGTAAGCGCTTCAATAGAAGGTACTGTTTTTACCCTTTTGGCATAATTATCACGGTAGAATAAAGGTAATAATTTATACCTTTTGCTGCAAATCAAATGCCAACATATTGCCACGAAGTGGCTAAATATGGTTAATCGTGGGTGAAGCCCATGGATAAAACAAAAAGAGAAGCTGGTATTCCAACTTCTCTTTTTTATAAAAAGTATAAAGTTTATTTATGAGGTATAAAATCAAACGCTTCCTCACCATGTTGTGTTTTGTCAAGCCCTTTTTCTTCCTGCTCAGCTGTAACACGCATTGGTAAAATCATATTGGTGACTTTATAAAGCAGGTACGAACCCCCAAAAGTAAAAACACTTACAATAACTAGGGCAAGCAAATGAAAAAGGAAAGTATGTGTTTCACCCGAAGTCAGGCCAACGTTTTTAGCAAAAACTCCAGTCAGAAGCATACCCACAATTCCACCTAATCCGTGGCAGGAAAATACATCTAGCGTATCATCAATATTAGTTTTCGATTTAAACCGAACCGCAGTGTGACTTACCATAGCGGCTACAAATCCAATAAATATACTTTGTCCAACCGTAACATAACCCGCAGCCGGAGTAATGGCAACCAATCCCACAACGGCTCCTACAGCAGCACCAACCGCCGAACGTTTCTTACCTAACGCACCGTCGCCAAGTAACCAGGTTAGCATAGCCGTGGCCGAAGCAATGTTTGTATTAACAAAAGCGTTAGTAGCCACGCCATCGGCAGCCAAAGCCGAACCAGCGTTGAAACCAAACCAACCAAACCAAAGCAAACCGGTTCCCAACAAGATATAAGGAATGTTGGTAGGCTCGTTTTCAGTAATACCTTTGCGACGACCCAGAAAGATAGCACCACTTAAAGCTGCAAAACCAGCCGAGATATGAACCACCGTACCACCGGCAAAGTCAAGCACACCCCATTTGCGCAAAAATCCTTCGGGATGCCAGGTCCAGTGGGACAATGGGGCATAGATAAATATTGAGAAAAGGCAGATAAACAGGAGCAATGACGAAAAACGGACACGTTCAGCCAATCCGCCGGTAATCAACGCTGGAGTGATAATGGCAAATTTCAACTGAAACATGGCAAACAACGCAAACGGAATGGTTGCAGCAAAAGCAGGGTTAGGAGCAACACCTACATTTTTAAAGAAAGCAAAAGTGAATGGGTTTCCAATAAAACCGCCAATGCTATCGCCGAAGGCAAGGCTAAAACCTACCACCACCCAAAGCACACTGATTATACCTAAAGCCACAAAGCTTTGCAACAAAGTAGATACGAGGTTTTTGTAGCGAACCATTCCACCATAGAAGAAAGCCAGACCGGGTGTCATAAGTAGTACAAGTGCTGAAGCCACCAACATCCAGGCCGTATCGGCATGATTAATCATACTTGAATCGGAGCTTCCATACTCAACCGGAATAAGCGAAAGTAAAGCAATTGCAACTAATAATAAAAATGGAATCTTGTATTTCCATCCAATCTTCACTTGTTTCATTTTTTTTTGTTTTTTGAGATTAATTGAAAAAAATGTCTTTTTAAACATTTTATCAGGTATATTTATTTTTTACTATCTTATTTCTTTAAATTTGGTGCAAAAGTAATTCTTTTTATTCAAAAAAACATATTAATATAACTTATCAGACCTAACCTTGCTTATCCCGAGATTACTTTCACTTATTTTTGTTTCAAATATAAGTAAATCAGTTAAACACCTGAACATAAATTTGCAACTAATTGGAAATAATTCTACCTTTGCATAAAAATTACATATCAGACTTATTATTGCATATTAATAAACTATAAATACAAAATCTTATGTTTAAAACAAATCAATATTTCGATGGAAAAGTGGTTTCTATCGGATTAGAATCGGTTGAAGGAACAGCAACAGTTGGTGTTATGGCTGCCGGCGAATATGAATTCGGAACAGGTTCAATTGAAGTAATGACTGTTATTTCAGGACAACTTACTATTCAACAACCCGGGGAAACAGAATGGAAAACCTACAAGAAATTCGAAAGCTTTGTAGTAGCCAAAAACGTTAAATTCAAAGTAAAATGTACCGAAGATACCCCATATCTTTGTTTGTATAAATAATCTAAACCTTAACCCATCTCCTTTTAAAGAGGGAGGAACTTATCGCTGCCGACTACAAACTACCAACTATAAACATCTCTCCATGGCATTAAATTATTCAGAAACAGACACTTCAAAAACGGTTGAAAGCAATTATAAAATGCTGGTTCTTGATCTGGACGATACCTTGCTGCGCGACGATTACAGTATTTCAGACCGCTGTAAAGAATTACTCGCCAAAGCTCAGAAACAAGGCGTAAAAGTAGTGTTAGCTTCCGGCCGCCCCACTCCTGCCATGCTTCAGTTTGCTGAAGAACTTCAGTTGGCACATTACGATTCATATATGATTTCGTTCAATGGCGCTGTGGTAACTTCTATGAAAACCAATGAAGTTCTATTCGAAAAAAGCCTTACTCGAGACGAAATACACAGTCTGTACGATTTCAGCTTGGAAAATCACGTACATATCATCACCTATTCCGACAAAGGCGTGGTAAGCGAAACCGAATCGGAATATATCGATGTGGAACTTAAACTCACCGGAATTCCCCATCACAAAGTTCACAGTTTCAAATCCGAAATAATTTCATCGGCAGTGAAATGCATTCTGCTGGAAGAGCCCGGTTACCTGAAACAAGTAGAGACCAAACTAAAAGCAGAACGTACCGATTTGAGCGTGGCGCGTTCCAAACCATTCTTTCTGGAAGTAATGCCTCATGGAATTGATAAAGCGGCTAGCATTGATTTTCTAGCTAAAAAACTAGGGATTAAACAAAGCGAAGTAATAGCAGTTGGTAATGCCGGCAACGACCTGACCATGGTTCAATATGCAGGGTTAGGTGTTTGGGTGGATAATGTAAGCGACGATTTACGTCACCATGCTGACTTCATTGTGGCATCTAACGAAAACGATGGTGTGGCGGAAGTGGTGGAACGGTTTATTTTGAATTAATTAATATCGTTAGCGAGTTGTAGCGAAATTGCATTATTTACAAGCATCGAAGAATCCATTCGGAAAAACTGCTTTGTCAGCCCGATCACCAGCTTTAAATTTGTCAGGGTCAATCTGAAAGTCGCGTACAGCAATTGTAAATCCTATTATTTTTACTTCGGTTCGCCTATTGGCTTTATGTTCCTCTTCACTACACGGAACTCCATCCGCACATCTATTAATCAACTCACTTTCACCATACCCTTTTGACACTATTCGGTCAGGATCAATACCATGATCGAGTAAATAGAATATTGCCGAATTAGCACTATGTTGTGACTCGCGATCGTTTTCGGCAGATGAACCCCGACTATCGGTATGTACACCTATTTCAACCTTGATTGGATATTGATTTAATATCCGTAACAAGCTGTCAAGAACCGGTCTGTCGGTGGCACGAATATTGAAATTGTTTTTGTCATAAAGAATATTACCTAATCTCCATTTATACCCAAGTTTAAATCTTCCGAGTAATAAATCAAGAGTAATAACCGAATCATTTAACTGACGTTTTTTCTGGATAATTTTTATTGACAGGCAATTTTCCGAATGTTCTTTTTCAATTCCTTTTAGAACCATATCACCCAATGTCGTGGCAATGAAACCGTACTTCCCATTCTCATTGGTTTTATTAACATACACTTTATTGTCTTTTTTGTCTAACAAAAATAATGTAGCTTTTTTAATCGGTTTATTTGAGATTTCATCTTTCACTACTCCCTGAATTATGACTTTTGAAATTTGCTTTTGTGCTTCGAAACTAAAACTATAAATGTTATCATTGCCGTTTAGTCTGTCTGAAGTAAAATAACCTTTCAGACCGGTTACATCCTGTATCAGACCAAAATCATCGGCGGAACTGTTAACAGGACAACTTATATGTTCAGGTTCGCCTCTTCCTATAAGCGCATCCTTCAAGTTGATTTTATAAATATCTAATCCTCCTAAACCCGGTAATGCATCACTACTGAAATATAAATCTCCTTTTGGAGTGATACCCGGAAAAACCTCATTTCCAACAGTATTTATTTTCCCTTTAAAAGCTTGTATTTTGCCCCAGGGACTATTGTTATTCTTTCGTTGTGAATAATACAAATCGTAACCTCCTTTTCCGTCGGGCTTATCGCTGCTAAACACAATGACTGTACCTTCTGCATTAACAGCGGGATGCATGGCAGAATATATTTTCGGATCACCTAAAGCCAACGTGCGAATTTTTGAAATGCCCTTGATGGGAGAATAAATACCCTCCATCAAACCAATACGATTAATACCTTTGGTATATTTTGAGTAATTGGATGAAAAATATACATGATTGTATTTATCCATAGACATAGGTCCTACATTTGAGGAATTTTTATTCAATCCGTTGACTAATGATCCTATTGTATTTCTATTTGCTTTAGAGTAATATTGTTTTATAGTTGCCCGCAATGCGTTCTGGTTAAGTTGTTTATCACCAATCTCAAAAACGCCTGCCAATTTCATATTGTTTTGTTTCAAATCTTCTTTTGATATTGAATCTTTCAATGAAATTTTAAGCACATTTTTTATCTCAGATACAGGTACTTTCCATAAATGAGTAAAGTTATTACCATCCCATGCAAAAGTTTTTTCAGAATACGGGAGTAATTTGTTCGAACTGAAAAACAACATTTTTCCCAATAAAAAAGGAGAAAACTCACGATAGGTGGTATTGATATTTAAGAGATTGACTTTCCAGCTAAGAGAGTCTTCTTTCATCAAATCCCGTTTTTCATAAGATTTATACGTAGCTGCCTTTGATTGATAACCTTCTACTCCGGCGAGCCATTTCGATGCTTTTTCATACTGTCCATTACGTGCGTACAATTCTGCTATCCGATATCGTTCATCCTGACTTGCACCGGCAATAGCATCTTCGGTTTGATATAAAAGATTATACACACGAAGGGCTTCATTACAAATTCTCATTTGCCAATAACAATCGGCTAGTTTCCGGAGTGGTTCTTCCATATCATATGTTGCTTCAACCAGATACGATTCGTAAAAATCAGCAGCAATTGAAAATTTATAATCCTGATAGGCCACATCTGCTTTTTTCAATACAGCAATAAGTTTCATGCGATACTCATCGCTTTGCGCCTGAAGTGGTTGCAATTTCGTTGCAAGTATCAGAACTAAGATTATAATCATCACTTGTTTTATCGTTGATAGTTTCATCCGGATATAGCTGTTTATTTTCAATTAAGTAACCACTGTAAATATGATTAAATCCTATGTTTAATAATATCGCGGAGATAAAATCCGTTTACTCTTCGGCCCTCCAAATTCATAACGTAACATTAACTCATGCGTTCCCCATTTTGTAAAAGTATTCAAATTTGATATCGTGTAATCATATGCATATCCGAGTTGGAATTCTGGTGACACCTGCAGTTCAATCATGCCAATTACCGCATCACCTGTCCGATAGCTAATCCCTAATCCTATTACTTTATTTATCCAACCATTGATATTGAAATCAAATTGTATCGGAGCTCCGGTAACCGATTTCATTAAAATAGAAGGCTTCAGTTCAAAGTTTTCAGAGATTTCAAAAACACAGCCACCTGTCAGAAAATAATGATTATTGGCACCAACAGAATGCGATGCGTTTGTCCCGCTACCATATACTTTTGTTTTAAATAATGCCGGAATAGAAAATCCCATATACCACTTATCAGATCCGTATAAAAAACCAAAACCGGCAGTAGGTAATACTCTTTCTACATCCTCCTGCAACAAAGGATCACCTTCGTCTGTCGTTTTAACCTGAGATAAAGCTGCATTGTAATATAAAAGACCCCCACTCAAACCAAAAGACAGAAACGAATTTTCAAATGGCAACCGATAGGAATAGAATCCCTGAAGTCCGGTGGTATTCTCAATGCTAATCTTATCATTATATATCTGTAACCCATATCCGACATTTGTTCCGGCTTGCCGTTTATCCCATGACAGTGTTGCCGTGCTAGGAGATCCGGGAATATTAATCCATTGCTTGCGATATACAGTGGTAATATTATCAACCACACGGTTACCTGTGTAGGCAGGATTGATTTGCAGCATGTTGAACATGTATTGAGAGTACATGGGTTCTTGTTGCGCTTTGAGCAAAGTGCTTATAAGCAAAAAGCAAAAGCCACAAATAAACTTTATCCTCAACAGGCTTTGTTTAGCAGTCAATATGTAAAAATATTTGTGTAACATACTATCGAATTAAGATTATACTTCTCATCTCGCTTTTTAAAATACTGCCTGTTGTAACTTCTATTACATAAGTCTCTAAAAAATAAGTACCTGCAGGTAAGTCGTTTCCTCCGAGACCTTTTCCATTCCAATCGTTCCTGTAATCGTTACTACTATAAACCTGATTTCCCCAACGATTAAAAACCAACAGTTTCAGTTTTACCAAATCAGTGTGTAAAATCACAAAATTATCGTTGTATCCATCCCCGTTCGGGGTAAACCCTTCAGGAATTGTCAAATCAACGACCGGCAAGACTGTTATAGTCGGATCGAATGCACCGTGAAGAGTTGCATCATCGGATGGAGCACCTTTTATTCTTCCAACCGCTGCGAGTCCATCAAAATAAACCGTATTCAATAGCTGCCCTGCATATCCGGCCGGATTTACATTTACCTCTACTGTAATGGAATCACGGCTATTTGCATTCAAATAACTTCTGTCCGAGAGCAAATTAGTTTCATTTATTCCGTTAAACACATTATTTACGTTTAGAGTATTTCCTGAAGCTGAAATCTTGGCTACCGTAAAAGTTGGTTTTGGACTTACATCAAATACTTTATTCAAATCATCCACAATGCGTATTGAATCAACCAGTTGACTTTGTTTATTGATGAGTGTAATGATATACGACCAACTAAATGTAACTCCATCACGATTCATTACAGGCTTTGTCGAACGCTTATTGATAATGAAAATATCAGACAGAGGACGTATTGTCACCATTACATTAGCTGTAGAACAAGTACCCTTAGAATTGCAAATTGTGTAGGTAAATATATCAGATCCGATATAAGCCGAATTAGGCGTATAAATTATTTTATCATCAGTTGGAATGTCTGGCGTTCCTCCATTGTCAATCTGAACTGTTCCATGTGAACCGTTAGAAGCACTGATACTTCCGGTTGAAGGACCATTTATCCCAAATGAATCGTTGGCTAATACTGATATCGTAACATTAACATTTTGAGTTGTCGTAGCATTGTCATCCACAGGCACAGGTGCAGCATTCAGAGCTGTAACGGTTATGGTTATGGTAGAAATATTGGAGATAGCTCCGTTATTGTCGTTGACAGTGTAATTTACCGGTGCGGCTACGCCGTAAAAATTTGCAGCAGGTGTAAAGGTAACAAACCCCAAATTATCAACAGTGTAATTTCCCTGTCCTATAACAACAAACGTTGTTTGAC
>Ga0118677_10002433_pt1 | contig 37450 bp, 30 predicted proteins | sample AliMusrvi5mmetaG_FD_86154 | JGI IMG/M metagenome (GOLD analysis project Ga0118677, IMG submission 86154) | reverse complement strand
GGAAAACGCCGCGCGCAAAGCGGTCGCCGTCGCCAGCGGGCTCCCCGATCACATCGTCCTCGCCGCCGACACCGTCGTCTGGAGAAATGGCCGGTTTTTTGGAAAGCCATCGGACGCCGCAGACGCGTTCCGGATGCTGGCGGAACTTGTCGGCCGCACTCACGAAGTTGTCACCGGAGTGGTGATCCACTTTCCCGACGGGGAGATCGCGAAATTCGCGGAGTCCTCTCTGGTCACCTTCCATGCGTTGGACGGCGTGGAGATCCGCCGGTATCTGGAGGCGATTGATCCGCTGGACAAAGCCGGAGCCTATGCCGCGCAGGGAGACAACGGCCGCATCATCAAAAAGATCGAAGGCTCGGTGACGAATGTCATCGGCCTTCCGCTGGAGCGAACCCAAGACATCCTTGCCCGTTGGAATGCGGCGGCAGGATCACGGGCGGGGGTCTCCGCCCTAACAAATGACTCCAGGTGCGGCCCAGGGGATTCCGCCTGACTTCCTGCCGGTCTTCCGCTCCACTTGCATTCTCCCCTGAATCATAAAAAGCCAAAACGAAAACCCGGCGTGGCGGGCCCCGCATTGCCTGCACATACCGACTGGCGGACGACCGATGCCGACAAGCTTGCCAAGCGGAGGCTCCTCGCCCGCGAGGAAAAATTCCGGATCACAAACCTCGCCCCTCACATCCCATCTTCTCGAATTTCGGAATCCAGTCGCCGAGCGGCATGACCTACCGCGCCGAGATCCGCGACGTCGCATCCCGCCAGTTTTCCTGCACCTGCACGGATTTCCGCATCAACGGTCTCGGCACCTGCAAGCACATCGAGGCGATCCTTCTTCATTTCTCGCGCCGCCAGAGGGCGGAGTTCAAGGCGTCGGAGCGGATCGCTTCGCCCCGCGCGGACATTGCTCAATCGCTTCGATGATCTGATCGCACAAGAATTGTCAGAAATCTTTGACCCCGAAACGAAGACACAGAGAGCGGGCATTACGGAGAGAGTGAAATGTTGCTTGTTTCAATCTTCTTCGCGCGCTTGCGGGCTTCCAGGATTTCCTCCTTTGTGAGGAACCAGAGGACTTCGGCATTATTGTTCGTGATGCAAAGTGTCTCATTGGCGACGCATGCGGCGTCCGAGGCCGGGACACCCGGGTTTTTATGTGCCAAAACCCTGGGATTTGGAGTGAAATCGTTCGCGGCGTCGCCCCAGTTTTTATCAACTCGGAGAGACTGCCTCAACCGGTCGAGATCGCCCGGTTTCATCTCGAAGCGCAGGGGCACGCTCTTGATTCCGTCCGGCTCAAAAAAGACGAGGTCAGTCCGGGAGCGGGAGGGCGTCCCCATTTCCCTTCCGATGGAAATGGCCGCACGAATATCTCCCATCTCAAAGGGGCTGAATGAGCAAAAAGCAACCGGGCTCCTGCTGACCACTTGCGGGAAAACCGGTTTCACGAGCGCATAATTCTCCGGAGAAAATGGAGCGCTCGCAAAAAGTCTACAAAACCCCAAATGATCGTCGATTAGCAATTCCTCCATTTGTTTTTGTGTCTCGTGCACATAGCGCGGATTGTCTCGGGCAAACGACTCTTTGATACACTCCAACAGCCATTCCTCTTTGACAGGGTGTTCGCGGTCCCAACTCCTGAACAGCGAGATCTCGCCTGTTTTAGCAATTTTATAGAGATTGCTCTTCGGCGAACATGAGGCAAGCACTCCATCGTCACCGTCTGGCAAACGCGCCAAGCCAGTGATGTATACGCCCTCCTCCTCAAGCGGGTTTGTTGCAGGCTTGCGCCTGCTATCGGCAAGAACTTCCGTTTTGTTGGTCTCAATATTCCAGCGTTCAAAGATATCCGCGGTGCCATTGACTCTCCGATCAGAGTCTCCCCCTTTCTCAACGAGGTATTTGTAGTAGAGAAATGGCGGATGGCAGCCGATGATATCAGGGGAACGACCCCCTAAACCTGCAACACTGACAGCGGTTTCCCCCCCTTCGATCTTGAGGCAGCGGATCGTCCACTGGTCTCCATCGCGGTCTGAAAAAAACAGCCGGCCGTTTGATGTGTGCGAGCCCATCAGTGAACCTGCGCTGGGGGCCACTGATCCCGCGCTCCACATCCGCTTCGGCTTTCCATCCGGAGGTTGAACGGCCGTTATGCCAAGAACACGCGACGTGTTTTCCCTGTTAATTTCAAAAGCGTAAATATGTTTCTCGTCGTATGTAGGCGGCCGAGTATCCATCGAATAGCATGTGTATGTCCCAGGAAGCCTGTCGTTTGTGGAGAACTGGTAATGAGTCACAGGAAAAGCGTCCTGGGGAACCGATGCATCAGGATAAGTTTTTCGTATGGTCCGGAGTGCTGCGGAGTTATTCGCCAAAAGCGACTCCATCGCCCCTGCAACCGCAACCAGATAGTCCGTCTGCTTTTTTGTCGGAACGCCTTCTTTCAGCCACTCGGCTCGTATTTGGTTGAGGTATTTGTCAATTTCCCAGAATAAGCGGGCCACATCATCTTCAGAATAGTTGAATTGGAGAAAACGGGCAAGAAAACCACTGCTGACGAACTGATTCTGCCTGCGTTCGCCAAGGACACGCAGGATAAGCTCCGCAATTTCATGCGGCGGCGAAGAATAGTTAATAGTCTTGCTGGTATGCTCATCGTAAAAGTCCAAAGTGTTTCTATCGACCAGGTAAATAGCGGGATCCCATACATCTCGCCCCGCCAGGGGGAAATCCTGTCCCGTGCGTTTTTTCAGCTCATCCTGAATCACGTTCGCAAATAATTTCCGATGGCTATTGGAGTCGCTTGCCAGCTTCTGCATGATTTCCGCCGCGCGCCGGTAACATTCAGCTTCATCTGCCGGTTTTTTCGGTTCGAAGAAAAATGTCCACTTGTAGCGTGGCTGCCGCGAGAATAATAAATGAGACTGTGGACGATTCCTCCAGCACGCAGAGTAGCCCGTGAGACACACCTTTTCCAAATACCTCCAAAGGGGAACATCCTTCGTGCCTTCGTTCTGGACCGTTGCGTCAAGGTCCCCATCAAACAAGATCTTCTCGATCCGCTGCTGGGCCGCCGCGTAGTCGTTCTCCCAAAGGCTGCTGTATCGAATAATGGACTCGGCATAAATGCGTTTCAAAATGCGCGGCAATTCCTCTTTGTAGTAAGCGGCGTGCGAGTATAACATATCTCCGCCCAGTTTCCACTGGACGCACGGCATCGCATCGACAGCTTCCCGAATCGCAACACCTAATTCTTTTGCTAATTGATCTTCGCCGCCGTCGTCATAGATCGCGCGCAGCAAACGTTCGGCACCTAAAGGAATGTAAAGAAACTCCTCATAGTAAAGCGGCTCTGATCGCGCCGACCGGGCGAGATCCAGGGCAGCGAGCATGTTTTTCACTGCCGCTTCTTTGTCTTTAGGCAGGTCGTGAAATTCATACCCAAGGCCCGGCTGCGAGTCAGGCCAAACCATCGCGCAAAGCGCGATAGCACGGAGCTGCGATACTTTCGGCTCGTGCAAACCCAGTGCCCACGCCGAAGAAGCGGCTTCATAGACTTCACGCGCGTGCTCCATACTTCCACGCCAATGATCATGAGCCCATTCGAAATGCGCGTTGGCTTCCTGGATGGGATCCCAGGCTTGGGCGGTGCCGCCCTCGTCCATGCCCATCGCCTTTCGCAGCTCGGACATGAAGGACTTGGCGAGAGCGGCGGGCTCGTTGAATTTTCCGGCGAACTCAAATTTCTTCGGCTGGCCGGTTGGCATTTCGACTTCGCCTCGGATTTTCAGGAGGTCGCCGTCTTTGGCGAACCCGAGCGTGAGCCGGTGCGTGGCGGCGACGAGTTTCTGATCCCCTTTGTCCTGGGCCAGATCCTTTTCAAAGACGGCGTCGGTCAGGTTGCGGCGGTCCACGACGACCCAGCCCGGCTCGTCGAGCATCCGCTGGGCGAAGAGGAGCCCGAGTCCCTGGCGCAAATCGGGATCTTTCCCGCTGTCGGCATTGACAGCCTTGATGTGCATGGCCACCGCGCTTTTGCCCGCGTGGCGGAGATCGACGAGCTTTCGCACGGCCTTCTCGATTTGCGGCAGCGCGGAGGCGACAGCCTTTTTCGGATCCTTCTCGTCGATGTCAATGGCGGTCTCGTGAACGATGATCCCGCGTTCCGCCCAGACAAGGCGGAGGGAAACCGATTTGTTCTCCGCAGGTTCGAGGATGACCAGTCCCTCCGCGCCGAGGAGTTCGCCGATCTTCGCCCAATCCTGCTTCGCCTGCGCCGCATTGAGCGACTTTTCTTCAAAGATCCGTCGGATCTGCTCACGCTCAAGAAGCGTGACTCCCTGCTGTTTGCTCAGCTCGGACGTGAGCAGGTCTCCCAGCGGTGCCGCTTCGGGAGGGTAGAGCAGCGCCAGCCGCATCGGGGCGTCCTGCGCCAAGGCGATTTGCGAGAAAACGGCGACAGCAAAAAATAGGGAGAGGACCGCAGAGACTGGTCTTGGATTCATCGCTAGTTGCCAGCGCCAGCTTTGACGAGCACGGGAACGATCCGGTCAACCAGTTTGACAGCGGCATTTTCGAGCGAGGCTTTGCCGGCGACGCTTTCCGCGATATCGCTGGAGACGCCGGTTTGGCGGTCGGAGAGGAGAAGCTTGCCGTCTGAGGTCTGGGTGATTTTGATTTCCACGCGGCTGCGGCAGGAGATCAAATTTCCATGGCGTCCGGCCATTTCGCTGATCGCCTCGCCGGTGATGGCGACATCAGGTTTTTTGCTGGAGGTGGACGGGTCGATGACCTCGAAGCCGACCTTTTGGAGGATGTTTTGGATTTCGGTCTGCGCGGCGGGGTCGATGAGGGCGTGGTTGATGTGTTGCTCGGCGATATGCACGGAGACGGTCGGGAGCTTCTTGCCGGCGACGAGGGCTTTGAGGCGATCGATGCGGGCGGCCGGGTCTTCGATTTTCGCGAGCAGGGTGTCGGCACGCTTGTCGATGATGGTTTGGATTTTTGGGGCGAGCTCGTTGGCGGCGGTATCCAAGGCATCGAGCGAAGAGAACGTGACGGTCTCGCCATAGACCCGGCCGGTTTCGGTGCTGATGATCTTGGCGACGGCAAAGAACTTGCTTTCATTGCCGAAGAGCCTGCCGGTGATGAGGATGTTCGCCCCGGTGAGCTGGCCGATCTTGGCTGCGGTATCCGGGGTGACAGTTCCCGAGAGCCCGAGCTCCTGTTCGCCGAGAACCTTATCCAGCTCCTGACGCTCGACCAAAACCAGGTTCGGGCTGCTGGAAAGCTTGGCGTTGAGGAGGACCGCGATATCCGCGCCTTTCTTCTCAAAATCCTTTCCCTGGACCCCGAAGTCGAGGACGGCGGCAGTGAGCGGCTGGGGGGATGGGGATTGCGCGCCGGCAGCCATGGATACGGCAATGAGGATGAGGGTGGCAAAGAGGTGTTTCATAGGTTTCGGATCGGTTATGTGCGGTTTGGAGCGGTGTTACTGGTTTGTATTGAGAATTTCGACGAACGTCTTCTGGCTGAGCGGATCATTCGATAGGGAATTTAGCAGGGGCAAGGTCACCTTGGCTAACCGCAAACCGCCACGCACCGTCACAAAAACGCCGGGCATCGATGTGGCATCCGGGCAGAAAACCACGAGGTTCCCGCGCCAGCCAGAATGGGCCGCAAGCCAGGCGGAGAGGTCTGCCGCAGCCGCCTCTCCGATGTAGATCGCCTTGGCATCCGGGTCCACAGGAAGGGACGACAAGCCCTCCAGGTCGTCGTCGAAGGCGAGCTTTTTCGTTTTGAGAAACGCCCGAAGGTTTTTATTTTCCCCGAACATGTGGATCGGCCGATCCTTCGAAATCCCGGCGAGCGCCTCATCCGCAAACCCCGGCGGATAGGCTGCAAACAGGAATTGCCCGGCAGAAACCCATTCGCCGGAGGCAGACTTGGATTTCAGCCGGACCAGCATCTTCGTTTCCCGTTTGACCTCAGGAACCGCCAGCTCCCAGGCGACAAGCGCGCGGCCGGACGGCTGGCCATCGGAACGAACCGCTTGCGCCACGAGGATATCTTTCTGCAGCGGCGCCAGCAACGATTCGCCCTTCTGGAAAAGATCGGCCCGAATGTCCACAGGGACACCGACCGGAACTTCGACGGCAAATTCGATTTTCAGCGGACGGCCGCCAAACGCATGGTAGGCGACCCCGGTCGGGCTGTCGGTTTTCACCGCGCCCAATACCGTCAGCAGGATTACGACGGGAAGGGCGGCGGCGTTCATGGGTTATTGGGGAGCGAGCATACGACCAGAAGCATTCCTTTCAATCAAGCCTCGAAAATCCGTCGCGATCCGCCAACTTGGCTGCGCTAATAGGCGTTTTGGGGCGGGAGGAGCGTCAGGAACATGATTTCGATATCGAGCCAGAGGCTCCAGTGTTCGATGTAGAAGAGGTCGTAGGCCAAGCGGTCCTCGAGGGAGGTATTCCCCCGCAGCCCGTGAACGGCCGCCCAGCCCGAGACCCCGGGTTTGCAGGAATGGCGCAGGTTGTAGTATATGACGGAATCCTCGAAGGAGGTGGCAAACTCCGGGCGCTCGGGGCGCGGGCCCACCATGCTCATCTCGCCCTTGAGGACGTTCCAGAACTGGGGCAGCTCGTCGAGGTTCCGCTCCCGCATGTACTCGCCGATCTTCAGCCGCCTCGGGTCGTCCTTGACCGCCCATGTCGCCCCGAGGAACTCTTCGGCATCGAGCCGCATCGAGCGAAGCTTGACGATCTCGAAGATCTTTCCGTTCAGCCCGACCCTCTTCTGCCGGAAGAAGACCGGCCCGGGCGACTCCCGTTTGATCAGGACCGCGAGCACGGCGATGATCGGGGCGCTCACAATCAACCCGAGCAACGAGCACGCGATGTCGAGCACCCGCTTGGCCGCCCGGTTTTGGAACCGGTCGTATGGCAGGCCGAGGATCCCCATCACCGGGACCCCGCTCACCAGGCGCATACTCAGGCGGCTGGCAAAGATTTTGAATGCGTTCTGGGTGACCTTGAGGCCGACGACATGCTTGGCGCAGAGGATGGCAATTTTTCGGAGGTGCGGATAATCAACCCGGCTTCCCAGCACGTAGAGGACGGTGATTTTCGTCCGCCCGAAGATCTCGTCCATGTCCTCGAGGTTTCCGAGGTTACGGAATGTGTCCGGGGGAGCCGGGCCGGTGACGGACGGGCCATCGAAGTATCCCACCACTTCTTGGAACTGCCCCATATCCCGCCGCAGGGTTCCGATCAGGAGCTCCATCTGGTTGCTCCAGCCGAGAAACGCGATCCTCTCGACCGGGATCACCCGCAGCGCGTCCATGAGAAGCCAGCGGCAAAAAACCCGCCCGGACAAAACCAAGGCGAAGCAAACCACATTGAAAACGAGCAGGAGTCCGAGAAAAAACCTCGGGTCTTTGCTTCCGAAAATCAGGCGGAACGCGAGGAAGACCACCCCGGCCGCGATGAGCGCCCGGATCAGCTTGGAGACGGTGGAGAGCGGGCGAGAAAAACCGCTCCAGCTGTAGCAGCCCATGCGCGCGAACGCCGGGAGGATCAAGGCAGTGTAGGCCAGGTGGTTGATCCAGTATTTCTCCAGCATGCCGGCCGGAGAATCCCCCACGCCGAGCAGGCCGAGCCAATACACCAGGAACCATGCGGTGGGGAAGGCAGCCAGGACGGCGACGAGATCGGCTGCCCCGAGGCAGAACGTCCAATCGAAGGACTGCTTTTTTCCTTGATACATAGGTGGGTTCGTGAGCGGTTGAGTGGAGATGAACTCTGCAACCGGTAATTCTTTTCGCTCCCCAGAAGCGAAAAATCAACCGCCATCTGGCAGGGAGATGCCGGTTTGGGCGCCCCGGCGGCCGGGCCCCGGCCCGGTTTTGAACTGGAGATTTCCGCTGCAGGCGATCGTGCTGGCCGGGCTGCTCATGATCCCGATCTTTGCCTGGACCGGATTCTACGAGCCCCTGCCGCTGAAGCAACTGGCGCTCGACCACCCGGATAAATGGGCTTCGGCGGCGGCCGGCACAACGGCCGCCATTCTTTTGGCCGCGCCTTTGCTCTGGGTCCTCCAGAGCCGCACGGTTGACATTTTCGCCCTGTTCCTGTCCCAGAACGCCCTGCTGGTCGCCGGCTATTTTTTTCTCCACACAACCGCCTTTCGCCTCAACGGCTTGGGCGACGCCATCGAGCGTGCCGGGCCGCTGGTCGTGATGATCAACGCCGGCGGGTTTGCGGTGCTGCTGCTGTCCATGGGGCTGACCTACATCGCGGCCGCGAGATCGCACGCCCGCCTCGGCCCGCTGCCGGCGGCACCGGCCGTTTGCGACGCGCGACTGATCTGGCTTCTGCGCGTGAGCGGCCTGGCGGTGGCCGCCGTGCTGGCATTTCCCATGGCCCTGAGCGGAAAAATCCCGCTCCTCGCCGAGGATGCCGCGCAGGCCCGGTTCGCCATGATCCAGTCCGATGCCGCCCGGGCTGCCTACCATGCGGGCACGGCCATCCTGCCGTTCATCACGGGCGGCCTGCTGATGTTCATCATCCGCCGCCCGATCCGGATACTCGGCCTCGACGGGTGGGTTGTCGGAGCGATCCTGGCCATCCAGGTGCTGACCTCGAACCGGCTTCCCATCGCCATCACGCTCTTTGTGACATTGAGCCTGGTCACGCTCGAGATGCGCTGGCCGCGGGCTTTGCTCCTCATCGCATTTTCCGGGTTTTTTCTCGGGTTCACGTTCCTGACAGGATTCTCGTCGATCCTCCGGCAGGACCGCGGGCAGCTCGATCAAGGGAATCTCCTGGAGAGCAGCCTTTCCGAGGCCTTTCTCGGGGACAACCTGATTGACGTTCGCGATGCCTCCTGGGTGCTGAGCAAGTGGAATTACGAGCCTCTGATGGGCCGGACGTATCTCGGCGGGCTCACGGCGATGCTTCCGAGCGGGGTCTTCCCGATGAAAAAGGAATGGCACCTGGGGATCACCGCGATCCGGATTGTCGGGTGGGATCCCGAGGAGCACTTTGGCCTCCGGATCACGTTTTTCGGGGAGGCATTTATCAATTTTGGCCCTGCGGGAGTTGTCGGGCTGGCGCTCATTCTCGGATGCCTTTTTGGCACGCTGCTCAGGACCCTGCACCTGGTTGCCGCGAAGCGTCCGCCCTGCCTGCACTCCAGTCTGCGGGTCGTGATGCTGATGCAAATGTGCCTCCCGCTCACGAACACGAGCGACGCATTCACCTTCTGGGCGATCCTCGCCTTTCTTCTCCTTGAGTGGGCTTACGTGGATGCTCTTCTGCCTCGGGGAGATGCGGGCGGCCGCGCGGGCTTCCCCGACCCATTATGCCTGCCATCGCGCTAAACGGCCGCTTTAGTGGAACCCCCCAGCCGACGGGAACGCAAACCGCCTCGCACCAGCTTTTTGATGCCATTGTGCGGGCGCCGAGGGACCTCGAGCTGGTGGTGTTTGCGGATCCGGGGTTTGGGAATATCTCGGAATGGGCGGGGGCCGGGGGCGTGAAGCTCATCGGTGTCCCGTTCCGCGAGTGGAGCCGCGGGCGGGCGCAACAGTGGGAGCAGTTCGAGTTCCCCAGGCTGGCGAGGCGATACGGATGCCGGGTGGCACACCATCCGATGACGACATGCCCGGTGTGGCAGAACGGGCTGAAGAATGTCGTCACCCTCCACGATCTGAATTTCTACCGGCATCCGGAGTGGTATTCGCTGGCGTTTCGCCTGGTGTATTCGCTGTGTGCCGTCCCCGGCCTTCGCCGGGCGGCGCGCGTGGTGGCGATATCGGATTATGTCCGTCGCCAGGCGGAGGAGGTCCTGAAAATCCGTCCCGGCCGCCTGGCGAGGGTTTACAACGGGGTGAAGCCGATTTGCCCGGGAGGCCGGCCGCCGGCGGGCCGCTACCTCCTGTGCGTGGGATCCCTGCAGCCGCACAAGAACCTTGCCCGCATGATCCGGGCTTTTCAAAGCGTCCGGGCGGAGGCGCCTGATTTGGAGCTCCGGGTGGTGGGGCGCCCCCAGCCCCGCTTCGCCAAGGATCCCGACCTGCCCGGGCTGCTCGGCTCGCCGGGGGTCCGGCTATTGGGCTACCTCTCCGAAGCGGATCTCGCCTCGGAATATTCGCAGGCGCTCGCCTTCTGCTACCCCTCGCTCGAAGAGGGGTTCGGGCTTCCCGTCCTCGAGGCGATGGGCCTGGAAACCCCGGTCCTCACATCGGATCTCTCGTGCCTGCCTGAGGTGGCCGGCCCATCGGCTGTCCTGGTTGACCCGATGAGCGAGGATTCGATTGCGGGCGGGCTGCGGCGGATCCTCGGGTGGACGGCATCGCAAAGGAAGGAGGCTGTCGAGGCAGGCAAGCGCTGGGCGGCAGGGTTTTCCTGGGGGCGTGCGGCGGACGAGTATCTCGGCATCTACCGCCAGCTCCTGCCATGAAGCGTGCGCTCATCATCAGCGAGCCCGGACGCGATGGCGTGTTTGTCTATGTTGACGGGCTGATCCGCCACCTGCATGAGAAGCATCCTGGCATCGGGGTGGATCTTCTCTACTCCAGCGCAAGGCCCGGGCCTGCGCTGCCGGGCCTGCTGGCCGAGGTCGCCGCACGGGGGGGGATCGCGCGGGATCTGGCCGTGGGAAACGCCCCGCAGCCCCGGGATGTGCGCGCCTGGCTGATGATCCTGCAGTGCGTGCGCGAGCGGCGGCCGGATATCGTCCATGCCCACAGCTCGAAGGCGGGCGCCCTCGCGCGAATCGCCGGGCTTTTTCCAGGCTTTCCCCCGGTCCTCTACGCCCCGCACGCCTATTATGGGATGCCCTGCCTGGGAGGGATCAAAGAGCGGCTATACAACGGGATCGAGAGCGTTCTCGGGCGCACAGCCACAACCCACAACACCTCGGGCGACGAGCGCCAGTTTGCGTTTGGCCGGTTGCGCCTGCCCCCGCGCTCACTCGTCCTGATTCAAAACGGGGTCGATGTTGGCCGGTATGCTCCCGCCGATCCCGAGGCCAGGCGGGAATCGCGCGAGCGCCTCGGGCTCCCTCCAGAAGCCCCGGTTCTCGTCACGGTCGGACGGGTTTCCACCCAAAAAAATTACCCCCTTCTCTACCAGGCGCTGGATCGTTTTCTCCCCGGATCCGGAGTTTTTTTTGCCCATGCGGGCGCGGGCTCGACCGGCATGAGGGCGTCCCTCTCGCAGCCGGCGCGCGAACGGTCGGTTTGCTGGGAGCACCTCGACGAAATCGAGGTGCTGCTGAGGGCCGCAGATGCCTTTGTCCTGACAAGCCTTTACGAGGGCCTCTCCCTCTCGATGCTGCAAGCCCTGGCGTGCGGGCTGAGCCCGATCCTTTCCGATGTCCTCGGGCATCGCACGCTGGCAAAACTCGGATTCCAGGACGTCCGATGGATCGCGCTGTCCTCGCCCAGCCCGCTGTCCTCGCTTCTCTCAGCCCTCGAGTCCTGGGCGGCCGCGCCGAGGGAAAACCTTGCCGGCCAGCGCCGGCTCGCGCTCAATTTCTTTGACCAGTCGGTCCAATACGAAAAGGTCGTCCGCCTCTACGGCCACCTCGCCCGATGGGGCCGGTGATCCGGCAGGCGGGCTACCCCTGGCGGTGCAGACCCCTCAATTGCAGCAGGCCGATCACCCCTGCGATCGCGAGGGCGCCAAACCACCATGCCGGCGAAGACAGGGCACCGGCCACCGCCATGGCCAGGCCGGCAGGCACGACCCCTTTCAGCAGAACCCCGAGCGGCCGGGCGTAGAGGCCCCAGGCGTTCGATCCGGCCAGCCGCGCAATGCTCCTGGCGGGTCCAGCCAAAAACACCATGCCGAGGCTGCCCCCGACAAAGAGCCCGGGCAGTCCCGCATAGTGGTAGCCGGCCGCCGCAAGCAGGATGTCAGCCAGGGCCTCCGCGAGGTTTGCCAGGGCCGCAGACCGCACGATCTGGAGCCCCATGGCCGCGTTGACAACCACCCGGCTGAAGGCGCCGGACAATCCGAAAAGCGCGAGCGCCCACCCGGTCCCATGCGGGAGGATGCTCGCTCCCGCGAGCCAGAGATGCACGAGGTCATCCCCTAAAAACCCCAGCACGGCGGCCCCATGGAGGCAGAAGAGCGACGCGTAGCGCCAGCTCTGGACAAAGCACTGCTTGCGGTCCGCGGGGGCAGGCGCCGCCGCAAGCGCCGCGAGCGATGTCTCGCTGGCCGTGGCACCCACGTTGCCGACCATCTCGCTGATGCGCAGCAGCACATAAAAAATCCCGGCCTCCGCCGGCCCCGCCATGCCGGAGACCAGAAATGTGAGCGCATGGGTTTTCCCGACCAGCGCCACCGTGGTCAGGTAATACCAGATCCCGGAGCGCAGCGTGCGAAGGATAGTTCCCGGCCCCGGGATCAGCCTCCAGGGCTGGTGGCGGAAAAGTTTTTCCTTCGAGGCCAGGAGCAGGTTGGGCACGATCAGGCAGAGCGAGTAAGCCGCTACGGCCGCCACCACCGGGCACCCCGCCCAGACAAGAATGGCGACGAGGGGGATCGCGACCAACGCCCCCCACGTGTTAGCGGATTTCAGCTCCGAGAGCCGCCCCTGCGCTGCCAGCGGCTCGAGGGCGAGCAGCGTGATCATGAGGATCCCGCTCAAAATGACCGTCAGCACGAGCACCCACTCGCCCCCGCCGGCCAGATGCAGCCACCTCCCGAGCTCCCCCGTCGCGGCGAGCGCCGCCGAGGCCAGGCAGGCGAGCGCGACGACCGAGGCAAACGTGAAAAGCCCCTCGCTGTAGGCGCGGCGGAATGCCCGGTCGTCGGACTCCCTGATCGCTTCGGCGAGGCGCAGCCGGGTCAGGCTTCGCACCCCGCCATCCAGCAGCGACATCGAGACCAGCAGGGAGCTGGCGAGAGCAAATAAGCCGAAGCCCTCCGCCCCCCACTTGGCCATCATCAAGGGGGTCAGCAAAACCAGAAACGCCGCTTTCGCGACGAAGTTCAGGCTCTGCCAGAGCTGGTTTTTGAGCAGCTCGTCAAGATATCTCCTCTGGTCCTGGCTCATTGGGTCGGTGCAATTTCATAGAGGCAGAAGGCGGATTGTGCGACACCGCATTTCAGAACCTGAGAAAAAACCAGGCATTGCAGTGCGCTTGACTCCGGCGGCCTGCCTTGGCAATCTCAGCATCCATGCGAATGCCTGTTTCCAGCTTGGATCTCCGGGCCAGCGCCCCCAGGCGCAGCAAGCAGTTTCCTGTCACGCTGCCCGGCTCGCGGAGCCGTTGCCGGCTGCGGCCCTGCGGATCCAACCGCCCGCATGGCAGGGGAAACCGCTGAGGAAACGGCGGGTGCAAAAAACTTTTCGTTTCTTGGGGATCCGATTGCCGTGCCGCACCTGGTGCCTGCCGCTCGTTGCCGCCTTTCATTTCGCTCTGCCGATCGCGCGGGCGGAGATCGATTGGAACGACTCATTGCCCCCCGACTGGAGCTACGAGGCACCCTCTCCCCAAGAACGCCAGCCGGCAACGATCGAGCCCGGACTTCGCCGCAGGGCGATCCCGAGAGAGCCGGCGGCCGACGAGAGCCAGCCCGTCGGGGAGAACCTCGAAATGCTGACAAAATCGTTTTCGACAAGGATGAGGGAAAACCGCGGCCCCTACCAGTTTGGTTCGCCCGACGGGGGAGGGGGTGCCTTTGTGGAGGTTGAGGCCTACCGCGCGCTGCTCGGCCTGCAGCCGCGGATCTACCGTCCTGGCACCATCGAGTTTTACCCGTGGTTTGGAATCAGCCAGTCCTACGAAACCAACGTGACCCTGACGTCAACGAACCCGCAGGCCGATTTCTACGTGACCCCCCGGGCCGGATTGGAGATCCAGCTCGGCACCCCGGACTCGATCTATAACGAGGGCTACGATACAATCCTCGCGCTCCACGGGCTCTACGAGGCGTATGCGGATATTTTTTATCTCAACCCTTCGCTGAGCGCATTTAACGAGCGCCTCGAGCTGAACGGGCGGATCGGGCGCGCCGGGGCGATCTGGAGGCCGTTCGTGTCGGCGTCCGACCTGACCGGCAGCAACCTTCTCATGGCCGAGCTCGTGAACCGGGCCCGAAGGGTCCGGGTCCAGACAGGAGTGAACGGCGAATATCAATTCACCGAAACCACCGGGTGGAACCAGAGCTTCTCGTATTTTTTGCTGGAGCACCCGGAGGACGGCTACATCAACTACGCGGTTTGGCGCGAGATGCAGGAGCTGACCTATCGGGTTTTCCACGACATGCGGGCCTTAGTCTGGGTGGAATACCGCTACACGCAGCCTGACCAGGGCTCCTCTGGAAACGAGGTGATCTCCGGTCTTGGCTGGGCTGGAAAACCCGACCCGAGAATTTACACCGAACTGCGCGTCGGATGGGATGAGCTTCGCTTGAGCGGCTCCTTTCCCGGCAGGAAAAATCTCTCTGGAATCCGGTTTAATGGATACACCACGTTCGACTGGAGCCCGCGATTCCGGCCGACCTTCCGCTACGACCGGGACTACGTTTTTAACGAGGTCGATGTGGACGACAACTACGTGTCCACGCTCCTCCAGCTGAAGGGAGAAATATTTTTGGGTGGAAACTGGTATATAACCCCCTATCTTGGATGCTCCTTGCAGGAATATGAAACCTCCAACCGCGTCACCCTCCAATACCGGCCGGAGATCGAAGTCTCCTATGCGTTCGGCGACGGCTCCGAGCCCAACAAGACGAACGTGTTTATCAAGACCGGCTACACGAAGTCGCAGAACATCAGCGGGCCCGGCGCGCCGGTCGAAGACTTCCGGGTCTCGATCGGCGGGAACTGGAAGTTCTGACCGTCTGGACGCGGGGAGCTTTATATAATGACAAGAATTTTTTTTCATGCCGCGCTGGCCGTTCCGCTCGCTTTTTGTGTGGCATGCGCTGGGCCGCAGAAGCATGTGCCGGCAACTGCCGGGCCGGTTCCGGTATCCACGGCGGTCGTTCCCTACGAGGTCGCCGCGCTCGATGAGGCGGTCGTCGTCGCTGGCGATGGGCAGCGGGAGACCCTGCAAGTCTCCCTCGAGGGCGACCTTCTCCTTGGGGAATCCAGCCGCCGGGTCAAGGGGATGTCCTCCGGGGAATTCGAGGCTTTGGTGCGGAAATCGTTTCCGCATGCCCGCTCGGTCGAGATCCGCGAGTTCCGCACCAACCGGGTCACCGTCCTCGGCGAGGTCTTCCACCAGATCCACACGGATCTTGGCGACGGCCCGATGCGCGTGATGGATGCCGTGGCTTCCGCCAACGGGTTCACCCCGCTCGCCAACAGGCGCCGGGTCAAGCTCGTGCGCCAAAACGCCGGAAGGATCGCCGTTTACGAGCTCGACTTGCGCGAGATGATGAAAGGCCGGGGCCTCGGGCAAAACCTGCTCCTCAAACCCGGCGACGTCATCACCGTCCCGCGCAATTTTCTTTGATCTATGAAGCCTTCGGAGCAATGGGAAATCGGGTCATCTTTTCCGGGGTCTGGAGCCCCGTTGGGGGTGCTCGACGCCCTCCGCTTCCTGCAGTCCAACTTCCTTTTTCTCCTCGGCGGCATCGCCCTCGGCGTGCTGGCCGGGCTGTATGCCCAGCACTCCATCACCCCCGCTTTCGAGGCGCGCGGAAAATTTGTTGTCGACCAGCTCCCGTTCACCCATGCGTTTTCCTCCCCCGATGCGGAGACCGACCGCGAGCTCGTCCAGACGTTGATCATCAGCATTTCGAGCCGGGACATGCGCTCGGCCGTCGAGGCGAAGCTCCACGTGCCGCCGGGAAGCTTGGCATTTATGGACCTCGACATCCCCCTCAAGCTGAGAGGCGCGTCGCCCCAGGCAAACATCAGCATCCAGTCCGTGAAGAACAGCCGGGTCGGAACCATCGAGGCCACGTCCCAGAACCCGGAATTCGCCGCCTCCGTTGTCAATGCCATCCTTGAGGAGCTGCATGTTTACAACCAGCTCGGCGGCAGGCTGAGAGACCTCCAGCTGGGCATGGAGCTCAACAAGCTCAAGGCGGACAGCCTGATCCGCCAGCTCGTTGACGCAGGATCCGCGCGCAACAAGCTCGAGCAGGAAAATGCCGAGCTCGACGATTATCTCAAACGCGGGCTCCCGCTGGCGTCGTTCCCGACGTTTGCCAGCGACCCGACGCTCGGCAACCTCCGCACACAATTTTTTCTCGTCAAATCCGAGTATGACCGGACCTCCTCGACCAGCACGCGCGGCGAGCGGCTTCTCGGCAAGCGGGCGGAAATGGAAGGGCTCCAGAGCCAGCTCGACACGATGGCGAAAAGCCTTGCCGTCGGGCTGCGGTCCCAGCTTGAAATCAGCAAAACCCAGGAAAAAACCACCCAGTCCGCGCTGACCAGCACGAAGGAAACCATCAACGAGATCGGGCAGGAAACCGCCCGGCTCACCCAGAGCTTCGGAGATCCGGCCGAGATGAAAATCTTCGCGAACCAGCCGGCCGGAGGCGGAGAAACGAGCGCGAACATCTTCGTGATCGTGGACAAGGCGACCCCGATCTTCAAGCCGGTCCGCCCGAGGTTGTGGCTCAATATTTTCCTTGGTGTGGCGGCGGGCGGAGCCTTGGCGCTTGCCGGCTCGATCCTGCATTCCGCGCTGGATACCCGGGTCCGCTTCGCCTCGCAGATCGAGCAGAAGACTGGCTGCACGTGCCTGGCCGTCCTGCCCAAGCGCCCTCCGGTATCCCGGGCGGCCCAGGTGCCATCGATCCCAGAAGGGCCGAAATACTCCGTCGGCCTCGCCTATGTGAGAAGCCTTATCCTGCATGCTGCACCAGCCGGCGGCGCGATCATCGGGTTTTCTCCAACCCGCGCCGGCACGGCCACTTCCGAGCTCGTGGCCGACCTGGCGATCCTGCTGGCAAGCGAGGGGAAAACGGCACTCATCGTGGACCTGAACCTTTCCAAGCCCAGGGCCGCCAAGCGCCTGGGGATCACGGTCCTCAGGGGGCTTGATGAGTTCCTGACCTCCGACGAGCCGCTTTCAGCATTTGTTGCCACCGCGCGCCAGAAGGGGTTGGCCGTGCTCGGAGCCAGGGAGGACCTCGCGCCCGAGCAGGGGATGCTCGGCCGCCGCCCGCTGGCAGACGGGCTGGGGTCGTTAAAGCCCGATTGGGATTTCATCCTTCTCGATGGGCCCTGCATCTTGAATGATTGGGGGCTCCTTCTTTCGCTGCCTCCGGACTGCCCGCTGTTCCTGACGGCGGAGTATAGCCGGACCCGCATCACGGACATCGTCCGGACCCTCTACCACACGCGAGGCCCGCAGTGGAGGGTTCCAGGGCTTTTTCTGCTGGGCTCACCTCGCAGAAAAGCCTGAACCTTGGCGAAGGATTCCAAACCCGCACAGCGGATCCGGATCAGATCCCGAAAAACCATTAGCCTAACTGCTAATCCGCCTCTGGAAAACAGGGAAAAAATCGAAAAACCAGCATGGGCCAGTGGAAAACCTCCGCTGATGACCAAAGGCGGCAGCTTGGTCTGTGCGCCTGCGGCGCGAATGCGGAATGCGTTTTCCTACCCTGCCGAAACCTTTGAGAGCATCCCGGTGGGGACCATCAACATCCTTGAGTGCCTTCGCCTGTTCAAGCGCCCCGCGCGGTTTTACAGCGCCGGATCTCGCGAGAAGCTCCGGCATGGCAACCTCGACATCTGCCGTGAACGGGAAGCCCTTGGCTGAGTGAATCGATAGGACGGGAGCAAAACGCCGCCAGGGCCAACGAAATGAAGCCGAATATAATTCATCGTGAAGGAGCGGATCTGAGAATCGCCATGAAGGCCATTGCTAGGCCGGAGCCGGAGAAAGAGCCAGCAGCCCCGCCTCCCGGGAAACTTGCCCCCGCGGAGCTAGAACAGCCCCCCGTGCGTGTGGGCGTGCGGATCGAGCGCGCGGTCCGCCGCGTGATCAAGCCGCTCTACCAGCCGGTCAGACGGTTTTTTACGGGTGATCTACGCCGGGAAATGAGGGCCGGCCACGACCGACTGTCGGGGGAGATCGCGGGCGCGGCCGAGTCATGGAGGCAGGAAGCAAGCGCCCGCCTGGATCGCCTGGAGCAGCAAACCGTCCGGGTGCGGCAGCAGCTCGACCTGGTCCTGAACGACCTGCATCACCTGATGCCATTGCGGGATGAGGTCTTGGGGCAACGGGCCCTCATCAACGGGCAAATCCGGCAGATCCATGAGATTGCCAGGTTGGTAGGCGATTGCCGGCAGAGGGTTTGCATCCCGTGCGGAAGCGACCAGCTCCTGATAAAAACCCACGTCGGCTTCTTGCTGTGCGCCGCCTCCGACCATGCCCTCGTGGTTTGTCTGCTGGAAGGCGGCGATCTCGAGCCCGGAACGCGCCACCTGATCGAGCGCTTCCTTGCTCCCGGTTCGGTTTTTGTCGATGTCGGGGCCAATATCGGGATGCACACCCTGGCAGCGGCCCGCGCCATGCGCCGCGAGGGGCGAATTTTCGCCTTCGAGCCATTCGGCCCGGTCTGCAGGATGCTCGAGCGGACGCTCTGGATGAACGGCTGCTCGGAGATGACCGTCCTGCATCAAGCGGCCGCATCCAACAAGAAAGGCCGGAAGAACCTGTTTCTTGGAGCCACCTGCGGCCACCATTCCCTGTTCCCGCTGGATCCCGCATCGGTGCCGGCGCGCGAGCAGGTCGCGGTGGAGACGGTCACTCTCGACGGGACGCTCCCGACCGATCTGAAGGTCGATCTCCTCAAGATCGATGCCGAGGGCTCGGAGCTCGAAATCGTCGAGGGAGCCCGGGATGTGATCGACCGCCATTCCGATATCGCGCTGATTGTCGAGTTCGGCCCCTCGCACTTGAAGCGAGCCGGCCATAGCACACGCGACTGGCTTGGAAGATTCGCGGCCCACGGGCTGGCATTTCGCGCCATCCACCCGGAAACGGGAGCTCTCGAGGAAAGAACCCCCGACGCGCTGGAAAAAGAATTCTCGACCAACCTCTTCTTTGCGCGGGAGGGTTCCAAAGCATGGGGAAAGGCGGGCATGTGACCCCGAAATCCGGCGTGGTCGTAATCGGCGCTGGCGGGCACGCAAAAGTCTGCATCGAAATCCTGCGGGCTTCGGGATTTTCCGTGGATTATTGCGTCGGGCGAGACGACAGCCCGGAGACCTGCCTCGGGGTTCCTGTCCTGACCGGGGATGAGCGCTTAGCCTCCCTGGCAGGGCGGGGATACTCTAGGATCTTCGTGGCGATCGGGGCCAACCGGACCAGGGAGCGCCTGGCGGCGGAGGCTCTGGAACTCGGCTACGAGCTCCTGAATGCCATCAGCCCGCGTGCGGTGGTTTCGCCAAGCGCGAAATTGGGAAAGGGAATCGCCGTGATGCCGGGTGCGGTGATCCAAGCGGAGGCGGCTGTTGAGGACCTCGCGATCATCAATACCGGCAGCACGGTCGATCACGATTGCACGATCCGGATGGCCGCCCACCTCGGCCCGCAGTGCGCGCTTGCGGGCAACGTTGTCGTCGGTCCCCGCTGCCTGCTCGGAGCAGGAACCATCGTCATCCCGGGCGTTGTCATCGGCGGTGACGCCGTGATCGGTGCGGGGGGCGTTGTGATCTCGGATATCGCGGCTGGTTCAACCGCGGTCGGAGTGCCGGCAAGGACCGTCAAATGATGGATCATAAATCGGAGAGGCGCATCCCGGTGGCGCAACCGGAACTCGCGGGCAACGAGCGCGCGTATGTCCTCGACTGCCTCGACTCAAACTGGATTTCCTCCAACGGGAAATACATCCGCGCGTTCGAGGAACGCTTCGCCTCGTTTTGCGGGGTGAGGCACGCCGTTGCCACAACCAACGGAACAGCGGCCCTGCATCTCGCTCTGGCTGCCCACGGGCTGCAGGCGGGCGACGAGGTGCTCGTTCCGGCCGTCACCTTTATCTCCACGGCCAACGCCGTCCGATATTGCGGCGCGACTCCTGTCCTGGTGGATGTCCTGCCGGGAACGCTGAACATCGACCCGCAGGCGGCGGAGAGGCGCGTGACTGCGAAAACGCGGGGGATCATCCCGGTCCACCTCTATGGTCACCCGGCGGCGATGGGCGACATTACTGCGCTTGCCGGGCGTCACGGCCTGTTTGTCGTGGAGGATGCCGCCGAGGCGCATGGAGCGGAGTTCGCTGGGCGGCGGGTGGGCGGCCTCGGCGATTGCGCCGCTTTCAGTTTTTACGGAAACAAAATCATCTCGACCGGCGAGGGGGGGGATGGTCACCACGGACAGCGGCGATTTGGCCGAACGGCTGCGCCTGCTCCGCGGGCAGGGCATGGATCCGGAACGCCGGTATTGGTTTCCCATCGTCGGGTTCAATTACCGCATGACCAACATCCAGGCCGCGATCGGGCTAGGGCAAATGGAGAACATCGACCGCGCGCTCTCGCTGCGCCGGAAGCTGGCGGGGCGCTACCGGGACCTGCTGTCCGGCCTTGAAGACAGGATCCTCCTGCCCGCCGAAGCTCCGGACGTGAAGCACGCCTTCTGGATGTTCAACATCTTTCTCCGGCGCGGGGGAGAGAAGGAACGCGATGCCGTCATGGCGGAACTCGCCGCCGCCGGCATCGAAACCCGGCCGGTGTTCTACCCGCTGCACTGGCTCCCGCCTTACCGGGAGACGACACCCTATCCCGTGGCCGATCTCTGGGCCCAGCGCGGGATCAACCTCCCGACCCACTCCGGCTTGTCCGAAGCCGATCTGCGGCGGGTTTGCACGGAGCTCGCCCGCGCGCTGGAAAGCTGAAGCATGGAATCCCAGGCAAACGAAAACGCTCTTTTGCAGAGGATCGAATCCCTGGAAAACTGGCTCCGCCTCGCCGAGGCCTTCCACAGCGGAGGATTCTGGATGCTCATGGATCGCATCGAGGAGCAGTCCCTCGGAAGCCGGCAGATCGCGTGTATTGTCTGCGGGTTTGAGGGCGGCCTCGGCGATTTCAAGATGCATGAAGACGAATGCATTTTCGATGGAGGCAAGCTCAGGCGGATGGAATGCCCGAAGTGCGATTGCATTTTCGGGCCCATGAAATACCTCGACCTCGACGACGATTTTGTTTCGCAGGATTACGCGCTCCTGTATTCGGGCTACTCCGAGGGTGACTCGACGGACAATGAGGTCCATGCGTTCCGAACTCTGAGCCCCTCGGTGGCTCTCGGGAAAAAGTATTTGAACTGGGGGGTGGGCGGGGCCTGGAGCCGGACGATGCAAACGCTGCGCGGTGAGGGGTTCGATGTCTGGGGCTACGAGCCCAGCATCCCCCATTCCTCAGAGTATGTCGTGCGGACCAAGGCGGAGATCAGCGGAAAGTTCAGCGGCATCGTTTCCAACAACGTCATCGAGCACTTCCGCAAACCGGTGGACGAGTTTTTGTATTTTTCAGAAATTCTCGACGAGGACGGCACCATGGTTCACCAGTCCCCGTGCTACGAATACAGCCACGCATTCACCAGGTTCCACACGCTGTTTTTGCTTGGGAAGTCCCCGCATGTCCTGGCGGAACGGACCGGCTTTACTGCCGTTCGCGCGGTGCCGGGGAAGGACACCCTGAGCTACCTGTTCAAAAAGGCATGAACCGCACACGTTGCCAATGACAGCCTGTCGGCGGATGCGGGACCAATCCCGAAAAGAAGGCGTGGGCCTCCGGCTCCCGGACCACATGCTGTGAAAATCGCGCTCTGCTCCACCTATGTTCCGTTCCTCTACGGCGGGGCGAGAAACATCGTCGAATGGCTGGAGGCATCGCTGAAGGAAGCCGGCCATGCGGTGGAGCGGATCTATCTGCCGGAAACCGACGACCCGGAATTTCTTTTCCAGCAGATGGCCGCCTTCCGCTGGATCGACCTTTCCGCCGCGGACAGAATCGTGTGCTTCCGCCCGCAATCACACCTCATCCCCCATCCAAACAAAATCCTGTGGTTCATCCACCACAAGAGGTTGTTCTACGATCTCTGGGATTCTCCCTATCGCGGCTTCCCGGATGACGAAAAGCACCGGAGCCTGCGCGAAGCGCTCCACCGCGCGGACAGCGCCGCCTTCCGTGAAGCCAGGAAAATTTTCACGAACTCGAAAGTGGTATCCGACCGGCTGATGGCATTCAACGGAGTCGCCGGCGAAGTTCTGTATCCCCCGGTTTTCCAGCCCGGGCGCTTCCACTGCCGGAAGTATGGCGACGAAATCGTCTGCATCGCCCGGCTCGAGCACCACAAGCGGCAACACCTGCTGGTCCGTGCGATGCCCTTCACAAAAACCCCCGTGCGTCTGCGCCTCTGCGGGGTGGGCAGCGGAAATGATTACCCGGACCAGCTCTGGAATCTGGCCGGCGAGCTGGGCTGCCGGGACCAGATCCTCTTCGAGAACCGCTGGATCAGCGAACAGGAAAAAGTGGAAATTCTTTCGGATTGCCTGGCCGCCGCCTACATTCCGATCAACGAGGATTCCTACGGGTATCCCAGCGTGGAGGCGGCCCACGCGCGCAAGGCGGTGCTGACCACGACAGATTCCGGAGGCGTGTTGGAGCTGGTGGCCGACGGGATCAACGGCCTGGTGGTGGAGCCGGATGCGGTGGCGCTCGCGGGGGCCATGGACCGGTTGTATCTGGACCGCCAGGAGGCCGCCCGGATGGGGGAGCGGGCCGGGGGACGCCTGCGCGACCTCGGCATTTCCTGGGATCACGTTCTGAAAAGCATCCTCGGATGAAGGTTCTGATCGTCAACAATATGGCCCCGTTCATCTGGGGAGGAGCCGAGGAGCTTGCGGCCAACCTGGAAAAGCAGCTTGTCTTGGCCGGGCATGAAGCGGAAGTGCTCCGGATCCCGTTCCAGTGGAATCCCGCAGCCAAAATCCCCTCCCAGATGCTCATGGCCCGCTCGCTCAAACTCTGGAATGTCGATCATGTCATCGCGCTGAAGTTCCCGGCTTACCTCATCCGGCATCCGAGAAAGACCATGTGGTTGGTTCACCAATACCGCCAGGCCTACGATTTGCGCGGAACGGAGCTGTCCAACATCCCCGTCTCGGCCGAAGGGGACGCCTTGGTTTCCCTGATCAGGGAGGCCGACCGGGAGGCGTTCGGCGAGTGCCGGGCCGTTTATTCGATCGCTCCGCCGGTCGCCGGCCGGCTGAAAAAATTCAACGGCTTGGAATCCACGGTGCTGCTGCCCCCCCTGAATGACCCGGAGCTCTTCGGCGGAGGCCCCCCGGATGGCTACATCCTCGCCGCTGGGCGCATCAACAGCGGGAAGCGCCAGCACCTGCTGGTCGAGGCCATGCGGTTTGCAGCGGAGAGTGTGCGGCTCATCGTTGCGGGCCCGCCGGATTCTGCGGAGGACGGCGACCGGCTCAAAAAACTGGTAGAACTTTACGGGCTGTCCGGAAGGGTCACGCTGGATCTCGGGTTTCTTTCCAGGCCGGAATATGCGGGCTACATCAACCGTGCCGACGCGGTTGCCTACGTTCCGTTCGACGAAGACTCCCTCGGCTATGTCACCATGGAAGCGGCTGGCGCCGGCAAGCCGGTTATCACTGCGACCGACAGTGGAGGGGTCCTGGGTCTCGTGAAACACGGAGAAACGGGCTGGGTCTGCGAGCCCGACGCGAAGGCGCTGGGACGCGTCCTGAGCGAGGCCGCCGGAGCTGGAAGCAAAACGCGCGAGTTCGGGGCCAACGCCCGCTCGCTCTGGAAAAGCATGGATGTCACATGGCCGAGAACGCTCGAGGCGCTCCTCCGATGAATCTTCTGGTTTTCGCCCCTGTGATCCGCTCTTCGGCGATCGGCCGGATGGCAGCGCTCGTGGTGCGCGCGCTGGCCGCCTCGGGCCATGAGGTATCTGTCGTGAGGACCGAAAAAGAGTGCTTCTCCGGCTCCGCCACACACGCTTTCGCGTGCCGACCGGTCAGCTGGACCGACCGGTCGGCCGTGACCGCTCTCGCGGGATCCGCGGATGCTTGCATCTACCAAATCGGAGACAACGAGGAGTTCCACCGCGGATGCCTGGAATGGATGCCTCGGTTTCCAGGGATTGTGAGTCTTCACGACATTTTCCTGGGCCATCTCTTTTTCGGTTGGGCAGAGGGCAGGCGGGATGAGGCGGAGGAGATCCTGCGCTTCTGGTATGGTGGAGCCGCTGCGGAAGCCTTTTTTCCCGCCGCAGCCGCCGGCGACTTCATCGAGCAGACCCGCAGCGTTTCCCCGATGACGGAATGGATCTGCGCCATGGCGCGGGGAGTGATCATCCACAGCGGCTTCGGGGCTGAGAGGGTCCTGGCCTCCTGTCCCGGGCCGGTTTATCAGGTCCCGCTTCCGGTTGAACGTCCGTCCCTCTTGGCAGACAGGCCGGAAGCCCGGCCAGCCGGGGATGGCCGGTTCAGGGTCCTGACGGTCGGCCATGTGAACCCCAACAAGCGGGCGGAAAGCGTGATCCGCGCCATCGGCTCCAGCAAAACATTGCGCGCGACGACCGTTTACCGCCTCGTCGGAAAGGTCTCGTCCGCCAGGCGGGTCCACTTGGTGGATCTGGCGAAAGCCTCCGGGGTCATGCTCGAAATATCCGGCGAAGTGGACGACGCGGACCTCGCTGGCGCACTCGCGGAGGCCGATGTCGCATGCTGCATGAGATGGCCGAGCTTGGAGGGGGCTTCTGGATCGACGATCGAGGCCATGCTTTGGGGCAAGCCCGCCATCGTCACAAACACCGGCTTCTACAGCGAGCTCCCGGACGACTGCGTGATAAAAATCGATCCTGACGACGAGGTGGCATCCTGCCGCGCCGCACTGGAATTGCTGCAACGCGAAGAGAAAAGCCGCCACCTGATGGGAAAAGCCGCGAGGGCATGGGCGGAAGAGGTTTTCTCACCAGGAAACTACGCGTCCAACCTGATCCGCATCGCGCAGGAAGCAAACCGTCTGCGCCCGGTGGTGTCGGTGCTCGAAGAAGCTGCTGCAAATCTGAGGCGATGGGGCGCTTCAGATGCCCTCCTTTCTCTCGGCGAGACTCTCGATCCCTTGCGGGCGCTCACTGGCGCACCCCCTGATGCCGCCGGCGGGGAGCAGGCGGCACATCCCGCCTGAACGCCCGTTCAATCCGACTCCGTTTGCGGGATGCTCTTCTCCACGCCATTCTTTTGCTTCGCATTCTTCCCGGCATTTTTTCTGCTGTATTTTTTGGTTCCGGCAAAGCGTGTCGTTCTTCTCGCCGGCAGCCTGCTGTTTTACGCATGGGGAGAACCGGTTTTTCTCTTCGTCGTCCTGGCATCGTCGGTTTTGGATTGGGTGCTGGGCCGGCTGATCAGCCGCCGGAAAGACCGGGCGGGGGTTGTCCCGCTCGCACTGGGAATCGCGGCGAATCTCGGGATCCTCGTCTATACCAAGTATGCCTTCTTCGCCCTGACGAATTGGAACTATGTCCTGGATCTTCTGGCTCAGCCGCTGGTCTCCGTTCCGAAGGTCGCCCTCCCGCTGGGCGTGTCGTTCATTGTTTTCGAAAAGATCACCTACCTTGTGGACATCCGCAGGGGCGCGGCAAATCCTGCGCGGTCCCTGCTCGACTACCTCAACTACGTCTTCCTTTTCCCCAAGCTTCTGGCTGGCCCGATCGTCAAATACCACGACATCGCGGGGCAGCTCACGCGCCCGTCGCTCTCGTGGAGGAACCTGCAGGGCGGAATCCTGCGGTTTGTTTTCGGCCTGGGAAAAAAGGTTCTTCTGGGAGATCAGCTCGGCGCCGTCGCCGACAGCGTTTTCTCGCTGAATGGCCGCGCGTTGGACACCGGCTCCGCCTGGCTCGGGCTCGTCTGCTTCGGGCTCCAGATCTACTTTGATTTTTCGGGCTATTCCGACATGGCCATCGGGATGGGAAGGATGCTGGGGTTCCGGCTTCTGGAAAATTTCGACAACCCCTACCTCGCCACCAGCGTGAGCGACTTCTGGAAGCGCTGGCATATCTCGCTCACCTCGTGGATCCGCGAATACCTTTACATTCCCCTCGGAGGCAACCGGGTCGCTCCCCTTCGCGTCGCTCTCAACTTGTTTCTGTGCTTCCTGCTCTCGGGTCTCTGGCACGGAGCCTCGTGGAATTTTGTGGCCTGGGGGCTTCTTCATGGCGGGGGGATTGCGGCTGACCGGTATTTCTGGCATGCTCGCAACAACGGCATCCCGAAATTTTTCCGGTGGCTCGGGACGACCGTTTTCGTCTTTCTGGCGTGGACCTTTTTCCGGGTCCCTGATCTGAAGTCCGCCGTCGGCTATCTGGCGGCACTTTTCGGACGCCACGCCACGGAAGCCAACGCCATCTTCCTGACCCCCGATGTCCTGTTTTTCCTCCTTGCGGGACTGGCTCTCGTGTTCCTGCCTCTTGCGGCTTCGCGCCGGGAATCCGATGAATCTTCGGAACCCCGGCTTGCCGTGAGGACGGCAGCGGGTATTTTGATCTTCGTGCTTTGCTCGGCGCGCATGGCTCTCGGCAGCCTTCCGCCATTCATCTATTTCCACTTCTAATGCCGGCAATTTTCGTTTCTTGGAGGTGTGCGAGCTCCCTGCTGACTTCGCTGCTGATTCTCCTGGTACTTCTGCCCGGGCTGGGCTGGGTTTTGCTGGACAACAGACAGGCCGCCGGACACCCATGGCTGTTCAACCGGACCCTGGTCGGGCTTCCCTCCCCGAAGCCGCCTCCCGCGCCGACTTTTGAAAACCTGCGCAACAGGACATGGCAGTCCGCGGTGGCAAACGATTTTAATACAGCGTTTCCAGGAAGGGAGGCGCTTCTCCGGGGGATCAACGAGCTGTATTTCCGGGCATTCCGGATGCCGTCGCTCCCGTCTGCCGACATGACCTTGGGAGTTGATGACGCCATCATCAGCACGGCCTACCTCAGGGAATACGTGACGCCGGACGCCCAAAGTGCACCGGGTCGGGTCACCTAAAGTCACTTTCAAAGTGCACCACTTTTCGGACGGAAATCAGGTCCCTGTTTGAGCCCCTGAAAAGGGGGTTGGATGGGGGCCATGTCAAACGTCCTGAAAGTGAACAAACAAGAAACGATACGAAGTCTTTACGAGAAGGGGTGGTCGCAGAGGCGGATAGCCGAGGAGCTGGGATTGAACCGGCGCACAGTGGCCCGGCATGCGGCAAAGTGCACCAGCCAGGTGACCCCCGGCTCGGAGTGCGATTCAAAGTGCACCAGGGAAGTGACCCCCGGCTCGTTGGAGGCTGTTGTCGTGGCAAAAAAAGGGGCCGAGACATCGAAAGTGCGCAGTGAGTGCGCGGGGCACGGAGCGGTGATTGAGGAGAAAGTTGGCAGGGGGCTGAGCGCGCAAAGGATTTACCAGGATCTGGTGACCGGGCATGGGTTCAAGGCCTCCTACCAGTCGGTGAAGCGCTACGTGGGGAAGCTCAAAGCCCGGCAGCCGAAGCGGGTTTGGCGCATCGAGTGCGAGCCCGGAGAAGAGGTGCAGGTGGATTTTGGTGCGGGGGCGATGATCGAAAACGCAGGGGATCGCAGGAGGAGGAGCTGGGTGTTTCGGATGGTGCTGAGCTATTCGCGCAAAGGGTATAGCGAGGCGGTGATGAGGCAGGACACGGAGACGTTTTTGCGGTGTCTGGAAAATGCGTTCCGCTATTTTGGCGGGGCTCCACAGGTGCTCAATGTAGACAACCTGAAGGCGGCAGTATTCCACGCCGACTGGTATGACCCCGAGATCAATCCGAAGCTGGCGGACTTCTGTCGGCACTACGGGGTGAGCGTGATCCCGTGCCGTCCGAGGACGCCCCAGCACAAAGGCAAGGTGGAGAGCGGGGTGAAATACGTGAAAAACAACGGGCTCAAAGGGCACGAGTTCAAATCGGTGGGAGCGGAGAACGCCCATCTCGCGCAATGGGAAACCCATGTCGCCGACAAGCGCATCCACGGAACGACCTGCAAGCAGGTGGGAGCGCTTTTTGAGGAGGAACGCGCGCATCTACAGCCGCTGCCCGCATCGCTTTTCCCGAGCTATCAGGAAGCCGTGCGCACGGTGGGGCGGGACAGCTTTGTGGAGGTGGCCCGCTCGTATTACGAGGTGCCGCCGGAGTATATTGGCAACAAGGTCTGGGCGCGTTGGGATGGCCGGGTCGTGCGCATCTTTAACGAGCGCCGGGAGCAGGTGCAAATGCACACGCGCCTGGAGCCCGGGAAGTTCAGCCGCACGCTGGGATGTGCGGGCATGAGCCGCCCGGTGCTCGCCTCTTGCCGCTTCTGGGTCGAACGGGTCGGGATGCTGGGCCGCTCGTGCCAACAGTGGGCGCAGGGCTCGGTGGACAGACGCGGACCGGAGGCGCTGCGCTCGATCATGGGGCTCTGGGGCCTGAGAAAAACGCACGCCTCCGCCACCGTAAACCAAGCCTGCGAGCAGGCGGTGGCAGGCGGGCTCAAACGCCTCCAAGACATCAAGCGGCTGCTGGGCACGCCCGGCCAGCGGCAAGAGGAACTCGCATTCCAAGAGAGCCATCCGCTCATCCGCGACCTCGGGGTCTACGGAGAATTTATCAACAACTATGAACCATCAAATCCTTAAACGACACGCGCAGAACCTCAGGCTCTCGGGGCTGCTGGGCAGCCTGGAGCTTCGGCTTCAGGAAGCCGAAGCCAACCGTCTTCCCCACAGCCAGTTCCTGGAACTCGTGCTCCAGGATGAACTCGACGTGCGAGCATCCCGCCAGGTCGGCCGCCGCAACAAAGCTGCCTGCTTCCGCGACACGCGAAACCTCGAAGACTTCGACTTCTCCTTCAATCCCTCGGTTCCGCGCGGCAGGATTTACCAACTGGCCACCTGCCAGTTCGTTCGCCAGAAGCGCGATGTGCTCCTGGTGGGGCCGCCCGGAGTTGGCAAAAGCCACATCGCCCAAGCCATCGGAGCCGAGGCGATCCGGGCCGGGTTCCTCGTGCTCTACCGCTCGGTATTCGATCTGGTACGCGAACTCCTCGCCGAACAAACCGAGGCAGGAGTGGGCCGGATGTTGGCCCGCTACCTCAAGCCCGACCTGCTCATCATTGATGACATGGGGCTCAAAGTCCTGCCGCCAAAAAGCGGGGAAATCCTCTTGGAAATCGTCATGCGCCGCTACGAAAACCGTTCCACCTTCATGACCTCCAACCGCCCCATCGAGGAATGGGGCAAGCTCCTGTGCGACGTTCCAGCCGCCAGCGCCATCCTAGACCGCCTGCTCCACCACGCGGAAATCATACCCATCACCGGACGTAGCTACCGGCTCCAGCAAAGCGCGATGGACCGTTCCTCTGCCGATGAAACCCCGCCACCAACAGATCGCGCCGAGAAAAAAAGTGCGGCCTCGCGGCCGGAAACCAACACGACGCAGGGAACCACGGTTCCCCGCACCCCTCCTCTAAGGGGAACAGCATCAGCCCGCGAGTGAAAATCATACCTCTCGCCTCCACCAATCAACCGCTCCACCAATCAACCGCTTGCCACTAGCCAGAAAATGAACTAAAAAAACCGCGTCCGAAGTGGTGCACTTTGAACTTTAAATAGGTGACCCGAGGTGGTGCACTTTGAAGTGACCGGCGAGAAATACTACCTCGACCGCACGGGCCCCGAACGCCCGGCCGCCATCGCGGCTGCCGTGCAAAGGATCGGCGAGCTGTGCCGGGAACACGGCATTCCCTTCACGTTTGTCCTGACGCCGACAAAAGTGGCTGTCTGCCCGGAATGGGTTCCCAAAGCATGGAAGGAACGCCGTGATCCCCGGCCGCGTTCGTGTGATATCCTGCGCCGGCTTCTTTCTGAATCAGGAGTCCATTTTGTTGATGCCGCGCGGATCGTCGCGGACGCAAAAGCAGGGGGGAAGCTCAAGGGACCCGCTTTCGCCCTGGGTGGAATCCACTGGACCAAAGAGGCGGCTCTGCCCGCGGCAAATGCGATTCTCGATGACCTTGCCCGCCAGGGGCTGCCTGTTGTGCCGGTCGAGGTGGCAAGCCTGGAAATCGCCGATACGCCCCAGAACTATGACGGAGACGTGTTGAACCTGATGAACCTCGTTTCGCCTTGGAGATATCCGTCCCCTAGGCTCTCCCTCAAGCGCCGCACCGGACCTGCCGCGCGGCGGCTATCCCTGGTGTTCGTAGGCGGCAGCTTCGTGACCGCTCCAGGCGGGCTGATGAGCGAATCCGGCCAGTTTGACGAAGTCGTCAGCTTCAACTACCTGAACCAGCACAAACTCCTGTTGCGGGAGGACACGGTCAAATTCGTCCGAACGCCGGCTACGCCCATCGACTATGGCTCCGAGGTTTTTTCCGCGGGTGCCCTTGTCGTGGAGTTAAACGAGTTCTGCTGTGGCGGCGGCGATTGGCTCATCGAACTGGCGCGAGCCGCAGAAGAGTATTTCGGCGACTAAAGGGAAAACACCGCGCGAATATGTCTGCTTTCCATGCCCTTGAGGCCAGGTGGGTAAGTTCCTGGAACCGCTGTCGGTCCGGGCCGGCCCGCGCGCCAGTTTCCGCCCGCACGCTGTTTCACATCGCCCGGCAGCTCCCGGGCCTCGTCTCGCCCGGGAAGCGCCTGCTGGTGGATATTTCCCAGCTCTATAAGGCGGAATTTCGTGCCGGGGTGCAGCGCGTCACGCGTTCCGTTCTGACAGAATGGCTGAGCGATCCTCCGGCGAGATGGTCGCCGAAGCCGGTGATCTTCGAGGAGGACGGCGTCTGGGCATGCGATGGCCGCACGGTCCGCCGCACGTGCCCGGCCCTCAGAAGGCGCTTCCGGCCCGCAGATGTAAATGTCGCCCCCGGGGACAGGATCGTCTTCCTGGACCTCAACCTCGATCTTCTCGAACACAAGGACTGGCTGCTGGCCGCCAAAGCGCGCGGAGCGCGCCTGACATTCGTCGTTTACGACCTGCTCCCGGTGCTGTCGCCGCACTGGTTCCCGGATCTCGTCGGCCCTCTCTTTGCCCAATGGATCAAAATGGTCGCCGAACTCGGCGATGACATCGCCTGCATATCGAAGAGTGTCCGGGACGATTTCCTGCAGTGGTTCCGGAAGGAATACGGCGACCGGCTGCCACCCCGAGTCCGGCACTTTCCGCTTGGCTCGGATCCCTTCCCCGCCTGCGAGGTTCTGCCTTCCGCCGTCGCGGAGGCCATGAGATCCCGCCCGACGGCGCTCATGGTCTCCACGGTGGAGCCGAGAAAGGGACACGCGCAGGCGCTCGGCGCGATCGAGCTTCTTTGGGAAGCGGGCCTCGAACTCAACCTGCTCATTGCAGGTGCCGAGGGCTGGAAAATCGCGGCGCTCGCCGGGCGCGTGCGAGAGCACCCGGAATTCGGCCGCCGGCTCTTCTGGCTCGAAAGGTGTTCGGACGGGCAGGTCGCCACATGTTACCGCGATTCCGGCGTGCTGCTGGCCCCCTCCTTCGGCGAGGGTTTCGGGCTTTCGGTTGTGGAGGCTTCACGGTGCGGCCGCCCCGTGATCGCGCGGGATCTTCCGGTGTTTCGCGAGGTCTCTCCGCCCGGCACCACCTTTTTTTCAGGGCGCGCTCCCGGACGGCTTGCGGACGCCATCCGGTCATGGCTCGAATTCCGGACCGAGCCTGTTCCCGCGGCAAACTTTTGCGGATGGGGCGACAGTGCGCGCGCGCTATTCGAACTCGGCAGCCTATGACAAACAACCCTTCTGAATTCGATCTTTATGCGGACAGCTACAATTCGCTGGTCGCTCGCGCCCTTCCTCCGGGGGTCGGATCCGTCGAGAAGTTCGCCCGCGTCAAGGTCTGGCATGCTGTTGGTGAAGCGGGCCGCCGCGGCCTCGACGTGCGCTCACTCAATGTGCTGGACGCGGGATGCGGGACCGGGACGGCCGATTCCATTCTTAAAACCTGCAGCCCGCAGATCACCGGGCTCGACGTGTCCCGGAAATCCTTGGAAATTGCATCCGCGAACAATCCCGAACTCACCTACGTGCATTACGACGGCAGCCATTTTCCATTTCCCGACAACCATTTCGATTTATGTTTCGCCATGTGCGTGATCCATCATATCCCGGAGCCCGGGCGAAATCCGTTTTTCCGCGAGGTGTTCCGCGTGGTCAGGCCCGGCGGGCTCGCCGTCATTTTCGAGCACAACCCTTCAAACCCCGCCACCCGCTACGTGGTCTCGAAATGCCCGTTGGATCAACATGCCAGCCTGGTGCCGGAGCGGCTTTGCCGGCGGCTTCTGCTGGGTGCGGGCTTCCGCGATGCGGCAAGCACGTTTTTTCTCTTCGCCCCTTTGGAATGGGTGGCATGGCTTCGCTTCGAGCGGCGGTTTCTCTCGCGGATCCCATTGGGGGCACAATACCTGTGCTCGGCGGTCAAAATGCCATGAAGCCCGACTGCTGCAGCCTTTCCATTGTGATTCCGGTTTACCGGAGCGCGGGCACCCTGCCGGAGCTGGTTGACCGCGTCAACGGGGTTCTCGACCGCCTGCCCGGTCCGTCTGAAGTCATCCTTGTCAACGACGGGAGCCCCGATGCCAGCTGGCAGGTCATCGCCTCGCTGGCGGGATCACGGCCGCGGCTGCGCGGCCTCAACCTGATGAAAAACTACGGCCAGCACGGTGCCTTGCTGGCGGGCATCCTCGCGAGCCGCGGCAGGTTGATCGTCACGCTTGACGATGACCTCCAGACGCCCCCGGAGGAAATCCCGCGCTTGATGGATGAGCTGAACAAGGGTTTCGACCTGGTTTACGGAATCCGGGAGCGCGAGCAGCATGGCATTTTTCGAAACGCCTGCTCGGTCGGCATCAAGTGGACGCTCAGCCGGCTGCTGGGCGTCGAGGCTGCCAGGGCGATGACTTCCTGCCGCATGTTTCGATCCGAGCTGCGCCGGGCGTTTGAAGGCCGGGTCGGACCCCATGTTTTCCTGGATGCCCTGCTGTGCTGGGGCACATCCCGCATCGGTTCCGTGGTCGTCGTGCACCGCCGGCGGGAGGGTGGGAAGTCCGGCTACAGCATAGGCCGTCTTGTCGCTCACACGGTGGGCATGGTGATCAGTTTCAGCCACGTTCCGCTCCAGATCGCGGGATACATCGGGCTCGTGGCGACGTTGCTCGGCGTTGTGCTGCTGGCCTATGTCCTCGGCGCATTTCTGCTCGGCGGCCGGGTCGTCCCCGGATTCACATTTCTGGCGGCCACACTCATCCTCTTTTCCGGCGTCCAGCTTTTCGTTCTTGGAGTCATGGGCGAGTATCTGGCCCGGATGCACCAGAGGTTGATGGGGGCTCCAGCCTACGTGATACGCGAAGAAATCGGAACCCCTCCCGATGCGGGGGACAGTAAATCATGATCCCGGAAATCCCGGCTGGTTCGCGATGGAACACGCGGGTGAGGGACGCCCTGCCCTGGGTGCTGTTTGCGCTCTGCGCGTCCTTGGCATGGTGCCTTTTGTTCCAGCGCTTTCCCGGCGCAAAGAGCTTCAAATACCCCACGGCGTATGCGGGTGACGCGATCTATTTCCTGGGAGTCGCCAAGGGGTTTTCCGAGCTTCCGCTCCCATGGAACATCCAGATCCAGCACCTGAATGCGCCGGATTCGGCGGACTGGAACGATTACCCGCTCAGCGAGAAGCTGCTTTACTACACCCACGGGTTGCTGGCCCGCTACATCCGTGCAGGGGTGGCATCCAACATCCTCTATCTGCTTGCCCATGTCACCGCGGCGATCTCCTTCCTCTGGGCGGCGCGACGGCTGGGGTCCCGATGGCTGCCCGGCATGCTCGGAGGCCTGCTCTTCGCGTTTTCGCCCTACATGATGTGGCGTGCGTATGGGCACCTGAACCTGATGTATGTCTGGCCGGTTCCGGTCCTCTTTGTCCTCCTCCATTACCTCTGGCATCTGGAGGGTTTTCCCCGGCCCCGAATCTGGCTGGCCGGCTGTGCGGCCCTCTGCTGCTTCGCCCTCCTGAGCCCGTATTACTTTCTTCTGAGCCTGCAACTCATCCTGCTGACCGCCCTGGGATTGATCGTGCGCGGGAACTGGAGAGCCGGCGTGTTTGGCGGTTTGCTTGCCGCAGCCGGCATCGCCAGCTTCCTGCTGAACCAGCTCAATGTCTTTCTGGCGCAGGTGCGTGAGGGAAGGAATTTCGCCGCCGGCGTCCGCATCCTTGCCGAGCTGGAGATCTATGGGCTGAGGATCCCCGACCTGCTGCTGCCGCGCGACTACCCGCTTGGCTCGATCTCCCGATTCCTGAACAACCTATCCTTCACCGCAGGGGGTGGGGCCGGTGAAAGCGGGGCCGTTTTCCTTGGTGTCGCTGGGGTCGCAGCCCTCGGCTGCCTGCTCGTTTATACGGCAGTCTCCGGGTTCCGGGACCCGTCCCGGATCCCGTTGGAGTTCTGGGTCGCGGCATACACGGCTGCTTTCGCCGTGGTCGGCGGCCTGAACTACCTGCTCGGCAGCCTGGGCTTTGTGATGCTGCGCGCGGGAAACCGGTATTCCATCGTGATCTTGTGCGCGGCTCTCCTCTTCTGCTGCCGGCGCTTCCACCGTATTCGCTCCCTTGCGGTGCAAAGGCTGGTCCTGATGGCCATTTTCCTTGCGGGCGGTGCGGAGGTCGCCGCCATCAACATCCCCCGAAGGCGCAGCTTGGATCCAGCGATATTCGAGCGGGTGGACTCGGACCGGGCCTTTGCCAAGGAGCTGGAAAGCAAACTCCCCCCCGGGGCCATGGTCTTCCAGTTGCCCGTCGCCGCGTTTCCCGAAGTTCCTCCGATCCATGAGATGAGCTGCTACGACCACTTCAGGCCCTATGTCTGGTCCAAAGCCCTGAGATTCTCCTATGGAACAGACAAGGGCCGGCTGTCGTCTTTGTGGCAGGCTGCCGTCGTGCGCCAGGGGCCGGATGCGTTTCTGCCATTTCTCGAAGGTTGCGGGTTTGAGGCCCTGCTGATCAACACTGCCGGCTATCCCGACAAGGGGGCTGCTCTGGAAAACGATCTCGCCTGGCGCGGCTGCCCGGTGATCGCGTGCGACCGGCTCGGAAGCCTGGTCGCCTACCGACTGAAGCCCAGGCACGAAGGGAGGCCGCCTAGCCCCCCGGTTTTTCTCCTGAGCGAGGGATGGTGGGACAGGCTGGAGGCGAACGCGGATGCCGCATGGGCCAAGGGCACCAGCAGCGATATTCTTCTGGATACCCCTCGCATCGGGCAGCCCTACGTGTTCGAGTGCGCGCTCTCTTCACTGTGCCCGCAGAATGTCAAGGTGTCCGTCGAAGGCCGGGAAATCGCGGACCTCGATCTCCAGCCCGGCCGAGAAAGCCGGCTCAGGGTCGATCTCACGTCGGAACATCCCACGTCGCGCCTGCGGTTCCTGGCCGACCACGACGGGCAGGTTCCCGGGAATGGCGACCTGCGTTGCCTGGCATTTCAGATCCTGCATCCGCAGTTTCGCGCCGATGAGTGATGAGGAGAGGCAATAATAACGGATGAGTGCACCCTCCCATGGGCTGACTGTTGTCGTTCCTGTTCCGCACGAGACCCAGAACCCCTGGGTGGAGGGAGACGGGCTCGTGCGCGCGAAGTCCGACCTGCGCTCGCTCGGGGCGCGCGTCGTTGTCATCGGCGGCCCGGCTGTCGCTCCCGGCCTGGCTGCGGTTAACGCCGGACCCTACGGCCTGCTGCGGCCGGAGCTTGAGGTCGAAGTGATCCCCGGCCCGTCCGCTGGCAGTTTTTTTGAGTCCGCCATTCCCGGGCTGCGCGAAGCCGGGTGCCGGGGCGACCACGCGCTTCTCCTGAGCACCGATGTCCTCCTCTTCCCCGATGCCGTCTCCGAGATGCTGGCAGGGCTCGCACACGACAGCATGGCGGGCTTCGTCTGCCCGAGGTCGAACAATATTCCGTCCACCTCGCTTCCGCCCCCACGACTTCACTTCGAGCCGCCCGTCCACCCTTCGCCGGATGAGGCCGCGCGCCTGCACGCGGATATCAACCGCTTCCTGCCAAGGTTCAGCTACATGCCTTCGGGAAGCGGGCTGTGCATGCTCATCCGCTGGGAAATTTTGGCATGCTTCGGCCTGCTGGAAAGGAAGCGGGACTGCCGGGGCGAAACCGGTCTGTTGATGCGCGCCAACCGGCTCGGCTACAGGGTCCTTGCCGCCAACCGCGCATTTGTCCACCGGCGGTCGGCCAGCCCGCCTGCGGCACCGGATCAGGAGGAGGAAGCGCTGGCCGCAGCGCTCTACCCGGAATACCGCCCGGCATGCGACGCCTACCGGCGGACTCCCCAGGCGCGCGCAGAGGTGGTATTTTCCGAGCATTCCATCCGGACCGGCCAGGGCCGGACGGTCGAGCTCCTTGTTGACGCGAGCGCCCTCTCCCACCTCACGAACGGAACCGTGCGCCTGGTCCGCCTGATCGCGGCCGCCCTCTGTCGCCGGGCGGAGGGCACAGACATCCGGGTCTCGGCCATGTGTTCCCAGGAGGCTGCCCGGCAGAACAACCTTCACGAGATCCCCGGGCTGTCGATCGTCCCCGAACAGGAGGCCTACGGCTTTGACCTTCTGATCAAGCCGTGGCAACCGTTTGCGAGCGCCGTCCTGCGCGATAACGCGGCGCGGGCCCTCAAGATCGCGTATTTCATGCTCGACACGATCGCGTGGGACTGCCTTTACCTCTGGAACGAGGATCTGGATGCGTGCTGGAACCTCGCGGGCGATTGCGCGGACGCGCTGCTTTTTATCAGCCCGTTCGGGCACGAGCAGTTTCGCAGGCGGTTTCGGGTTTCGCCGCACGTCCTGACGATGGTCACGCCGCTTTCCCTGGATGTCGGCGACTACCTTCCGCCCGGCGGGGCCGCGAGCCCCGATGCCGTGCGCCGGGATATTCTCGTCTTTGGAAACAGCTTCTTCCACAAGTTTGTCGGGCCGGCAGTAGCCTGCCTCACCTCGCATTTTCCGGAAATCCGCATCGTCCTTTTCGGCATGGAGGAGTGGCCGGATCCTGCCAATGTGGTCGCCATCCCTTCGGGTCCGCTGAGCCAGGACGAACTGGAGAAGATCTTCGCGTCGGCCCTCTGCCTGGTTTACCCTTCCACATACGAAGGCTTCGGGCTCCCGATCATGGAGGGGCTCGCAAGGGGGATCCCCGTCATCGCCAGGGATTCCGAGCTGAACCGCTGGATAGCATCCTTGGCAAATGGCACGGAAAATCTCCACCTTTTCCGAACGTTTGAGGATCTGGTGGCGAAAATCTCGGAGGTTTTGGATGCTCCTTCTGGAGCCGGCCGGATCGCGAGCGAACCACCACCTCCTGCACCGGCATGGGACGAAGTGATGGACGGGCTCTGGCACGCGCTGACACGGCTCGCGCGCTCGGACGATCTGACCCAGTTCCACCACCGGA
>Ga0118677_10002432_pt1 | contig 37450 bp, 25 predicted proteins | sample AliMusrvi5mmetaG_FD_86154 | JGI IMG/M metagenome (GOLD analysis project Ga0118677, IMG submission 86154) | reverse complement strand
GACTTGAGGCGATAGCACCAGGTCACAAATGTGTTGTCTGGCATAGTGCTTTAAGTGAAGGAGAGCGTTTAGATGGATGGCTAGCACTAGCTACAGGTGAAGCACGTATTGTGGTGGGTGCACGCTCCGCAGTCTTTGCACCGATTCGTGATTTACGCTTAATCGTAGTCGATGAAGAGCATGAGCCAGCTTACAAACAAGATGAGACGCCTAGATATCATGGCCGTGATGTTGCAGTCATGCGGGCAAAATTAGCGTGCGCAGTCTGCGTCTTAGGTTCAGCAACTCCATCATTAGAAAGCTATCTCAATGCAGTTTCTAAGCGCTACCACTTATCAGAATTAAAATCCCGAGTAGATTCGCGTAAATTACCTCACATCCATGTAGTCGACATGAAAATTGAGGTCGCTAGACAACGCGGATTTACAACCTTGTCGCGTAAATTAGTCGATGCGATGCAAGATAGGCTAAGTGCTAAAGAGCAAATTATTTTATTTATTAACCGAAGAGGTTATTCTCCGTCGGTAGTGTGTACAAAATGCGGACATGCAGAAGAGTGTACGCATTGTAGTATCACGATGACTTACCACCGCAGTGATGAGCGTATTCGTTGTCACTTGTGTGGAGAAGAAAAGGCATCACCTGTGAGATGTCCCTCATGCGGCTCACCTGAAATAAGATCTCGTGGTATGGGCACTCAGCGCGTGGAAGAGGCCGTAAGACGAGTTATTCCTAGAGCACGCATTGCTCGTGTGGATACCGACACGATGAATAAAAAGCACCGTTTAAGAGAAATTTTATCCGATTTTAGATTAGGAAAAATTGATGTCTTAGTGGGCACTCAAATGATTGGTAAGGGCCTAGATTTTCCAAATGTGACTTTAGTGGGTTTGATCGATGCAGATTTATCCATGCATATCCCGGATTTTAGAGCGAATGAGAGAACCTTCCAGTTATTAGTACAAGTAGCAGGTAGAGCTGGACGTGGGGCAAAATCAGGGGATGTATTTGTACAGACCTTTACCCCTGCTTCATCAGCGATTCAATTTTCTAGGCACGCAAATTATAACGGCTTTGCAGATGCAGAACTGACTTCACGTAAGTGCTTTGGTTATCCGCCCTATCGTCATATTATTCATCATCTATTTAAGGGGCCAAATCCTGAAAAACTCGCTTTCTTTACTAGCCAGTGGGTAAAGCAGGTAAAAGAAAAGTTTGGTGATAGAATCGAAGTGAAGGGCCCAACGCCTGCTCCGATTGATAAGATTAAAGATCAGCTTGATTTAAAGAGGAATACTCTTGAAAAAAATAAATTAAGTGAATTTAGTACAACAGTAGACCTGAATTACAGCGAAGAGGTCAAAAGGCTGAATATTAATTCTTTGAAAACCCAGTTGGCAGACGAGAAACAGCTTCTTGAGGTAGGTGGAATTTCACCTGCAAAAATTGAGAAGACAAAAGAGGAGATTGCGCTGGCTGAAAAGGATCTGGCTATGCTTAAACAGAAAAATGGGATTCGGTTGAAGCAATTGAATGCAGAAGAACAAGGGCTGAACCTAGGCATAAAAATTCAGGAGAAAGAGTTGGCAGACAAAGTTAATACTTTGAATGAAATGCGAGTCCTTGCACCATCAAATGGAATTGTACTTTCAATTGCTAATAAGGTTGGCGAAAAGGTAAATATAGATAATGTTTTAGTACGGATGTCCGATCTTTCTACATTTAAAATAGTAGGGTCTGCTGAGGATAAGGTTGCAGATTTCATTAAAACTGGAAGGAAAGTCATTGCAATTATTGATAGCGAGAGGCTTCCAGGACAAATTGGGAATGTTAATCCTGTGATCGAGAACAATAAAATCTTATTTAATGTTCATCTGGAACAAAAAAATCATCCAAAACTTATTCCAAACCAACGGATTACGTTATGGGTTGTTAAGAATCAGGCAGATAATGCTTTGATAATTAATAATCTAAATCTCTTTGACAAAGAGGTTCCAAACGTTGCTTATGTTTTGAAAAATGGTACAGCGACCCGTCACGAGATTACAACAGGGATAAGGAATCCTGACCATATTCAGATATTGACAGGGGTTGAGGCCGGAGATACAATCATTGTTCCGAAACGTGGAATATCTGCATTTCATAATTCAGTCAGTGTGGCAATAAACAAATAATATAAGGTGAAGAAATTAATATTTATTATACTAATCATTTCTAATTGCTTTTTGTTCCATGGTGTTGTTTTAGCTCAGGATCAAAAGCCAGATGAAGAGGTGACCAAAATTAAATTCAATTTAAGTCTTCATAACGTTGTGGAACTTGCAATTGGACAATCATCTGCGGTAAAATACGTACAAAATACTAATGTCAATTATTTCTGGAGGTGGAAAAATTTTCAGAAAACATTTTTACCTAATTTGGTTGTATCCGGGACCTTACCAAATTTTAATCAGTCGACAATACCTGTTACTCAACCCGACGGAAGTATTGAATTTAAGGAAGTTTCCAACCTTATGGCATCTGCAAATCTCTCATTAAATCAGTCAATTCCGTTAACAGGCACATATATTTATGCTTCTACTTCAGCAAGCCGTGTTCAGGATTACTATAAAAAACAGACTAATTTTTCAGGAAATCCGATCTCATTTGGTTTTTATCAACCCATTTTTGCATATAATTGGATGAAATGGTCAAAAAAGACTGAGCCGATGATCTATAATGAGGCACAAAAGAATTTTATTCAATCAATTGAAGGAATTGCCTATACAGCGACATTACGATTTTTCAATTATTTAAGGATACAAACTGATTATAAGCTTGCTGAGAGTGCATTGAAAAACAGCAACGATAATCTTCGAATCGCTAAAACCAAGCAAAAACTGGGTCAGATCTCTGAAAACGATTTTTCGAGGATAGAACTTTCTGTGCTCAATGCCCAGAAGGCTTTAAATTCCGCTGGAATGGCATTAAAGAATTCTGATTTTGAACTTAAATCCTATGTTGGAATTGATCAGAATCAGGATATTGAGTTACAAATGCCTCTGAATATTACGCTATTCGACATTGATTCAAAAAAAGCACTTGCTGAGGCTAAGATTAATCGCCCGGAAGCTGTAAATTTTGAGCGAAGGCTTATAAATGCTGACAGAGATCTGACGGCTGCCAAACGAGCAACAGGGTTAGCGGCAACCCTTTCAGGAAGTTATGGATTATCAAATAGTGCCGATTATATGGCTCAAATATACAAGTCACCAAACCGTTCACAGGTATTGCAATTGACGGTGAGCATTCCCATTTTGGATTGGGGACGTGCAGCTTCGGCAGTAAAAATGGCCGAATCACAACGTGACCTCGCCCAGTTTGATGTGCAAAAAGCAAAAGAAGATTTCGATCGAAGTGTAATTGTTCAGGTTGAACAATTTAGTCTCTTAAAGGGGCAGCTTGTAACTGCAAAAGAAGCAGATCGAGTTGCAGAAAACGGGTATAAAATAGCCTTAAAGAGATTTCAGAATGGAGAGATTAGTATTACGGATCTGAATATCGCTTTAGCCGAGCGTGAAAGTGCGAAGCGCGACTATATTGGATCTCTGTCTACTTATTGGCTGGCCTATTACAATCTTCGAATTCTGACACTTTATGATTTCGAAATCGATCAAAAGATAAAATATGACAATCCTATGCTTTTAAAAGGATCCGGCAAATGATTAATTATGCGTGTATTGATATTATTCTGTGATTACCTTTTTTGTTTGATTGAAACCTATAATTAACCTCATGAACCAGATTTTTCGGATGTTTTTTATCATAATGGTAGCAGTACTTTTAGTATTTTGCAGCTCTTTAAAAGCCAAAAAATCACTTGAAGATCTCAGGACAGCCTTTAATAGTGAATCGACATCAGCAGAAAAATATGCAAAATTTGGGCAAGCTGCAATGAATGAAGGTTATGATACATTGGCGCAATTATTTATTGCAGTTTCAAAATCGGAGCGGATTCATGCCATGAATTTTGGGAAAGTTATTGAGAAATTTGGTTTAGACTGTGGAACCCCCGAAATTGGTAATTTTGAAGTAAAGTCCACCATTGAGAATCTCAGGGCTGGAATAAGAACTGAAACATTTGAAATGCAAACTGTCTATCCTTCTTTTATTAGAACCGCCGAGAGAGAGAAGACAGCTGAAATTGCCAGGACTTTTACCTGGGCGAGCAATTGCGAAAAGAAGCATCTGAAGTTCTTTCGTAATGCTGCCATAATTATTGATAGAGGGAGCGAAAAAGGTATTCCTAACGTTTGGTTGGTTTGTTCCATTTGTGGGAATATTTATAGCAGCATTGATTTACCTGTGAAGTGCGAATATTGCCTCACGAAACAAGAAAATTTCATAGGTTATTCCAGGAAATCTGAATAAATAAAGCCAGAATATTTTGCCCTTTAAAATCAGGATAGGCTAAGGCAATCAATAAGAGCGCAAAAATCAAGGGGTAAGCATTTGATTCTTGCGCTCGTTATAATCTGATAAATATCTTTTAAAGTGACTTTACAACCTCCAGTGCAGCGTTATAATCCGGCTCATTCGTTACTTCAGGAACATATTCGATATACCGGACGATTCCTGATTTGTCAATAACAACTGTTCCGCGGGCAAGAAGGCGTAGTTCCTTAATAACATAGCCATATTTTTCTCCAAAGTCGAGGTCTTTATGGTCTGAGATTGTTTTAATATTATCAAGGCCTTCAGCGGCGCAGAAGCGGCTTTGAGCAAATGGAAGGTCTACTGAAACAGACAATACAACCACCTCATTAAGATTATTTACTTCCGCATTGAATCTCCTGTTCTGGGCGGCGCAAACGCTAGTGTCAACCGATGGATACACCGCAATAATAATGGTTTTACCTGCGAAATCTGATAATTTTACTGGTGCAAGGCCTGCTCCAACTGCAATAAAATCCGGTGCTTTATCTCCAACTTTAATTTCATTCCCAAGAAGTGTTAACGGGTTGCCTGCGAATGTTACTTTAACTGAACTCTCTTTCATTTTTTACTTTTTAATGATTTTTTACTGATGTATTTATAAGTCGCACATTTATTGTGCTTAATATTTCGGTTTTGTGGGTGATCGTCCACTTTCACTAATTCAAATTATTACTCTCCTGCTGAAGAAACAAGTTGATGAATTAAAAGTTTGAGCGAGTCTTTATAATAAACAACTTCTATCCGTTTTTCGAAGTACTAGTCAGACTTTGAATGAAACGGAGGGCTACCTTTACTATTTTGGTTGAGTTTTTGGAGACAAGATTTGTTATCCCGTATTGTGCAATAATTCCAGATATCCGGAGCAATGGATTTTTAGAGTTTCGTGTGATTAAAACACGTGAAAGATAGCCGGTTATAATACCGGCAGTTGTTTCAATCAATGGCTCTTTTAAGTCGGATAAAGTAAGAAATTCATTTATCGCTGCCCGAATAACATTTACAGGCTTGAGGCTTTCATAAGTCACAAAGAACTGGTCTCTAAGCAGTTTTTCTTCTGCTACCTGCCTGGTCTCAAGTTTTATTATGGCAACCCTAAGCGCTTCAACTGTTTTTATCTTTTGCATATGTCCTTGATAAATAATATACGAAAATCAGAGGCTACTTAATTTTAGCTAATCTGCTGTGATTTGTTCATCCTGAAGAAGGATTTTGATCACAGAATTTCTCACTGTTCGTTTAATAAGGAAATTGCGAAGTAGATATACAATAAGTGCCACCACCCCATAGAATCCAGACAATGCAAAAAATCCAAGCCAGATTTTACCCAGGAGGTCACCAATGAATAGGGCTATTCCAATATTAAGATTAATAAAGAGTAACCCTAACAACATCAGAACTACAAAGCCCGAGACCAGGTTGGATACTATTTCGGCGATCTTGTCGGTCCCCTTTAATTTGAATAGTTGAAGTGTTGTTTTAATGTAGGCCTGACCGCGTTCCAATAAAGCCTCAACGGGAGTTATATTCTCTTCCATTTAATATTTTTAGTGAGCTTCGAAATTCTGATGATCACAATAGGACACTATTTATCAAGGTGAGCCTCTAAATTCTCTTTAGACGCTTCCTCTTTAGCATCCTTTAGCGCTGATTCGAATTTTTCTGTTACTTCTGACAGAAAATTTTTCACTGTTTCTTCGAGATCTTCCACCAGGTCTTTTCCCTTTTTGGCAACTTTTTTACGTGTTTCACACCCCTTGTCGGGCGCAAAAAGAACTCCTAATAAGGCTCCGGCGGTAACCCCTGCCAGAATGCCTAATAACACTTTTCCAGTACTCATAACATCAAATTTTTAATAGCTAATTATAACCAATTAACACATTAATTAATAGAGCATTAAATTGCATTATATTTTATATATGCTCCTTTCAAATATACGAAATATTAGATAAATAAGTTGCAGGAATAATCCAATTTATTTGAGTTTATCATATCTGGATAAATTACTTTTTAAGTCAGAGAAATCGGGATTATATGTTGTACAACAGTTTATACCCAAAATTAATACAAGTAAATAATACTTTTATAAATTTGCATCAAATTAACATGGACAAGATGGAGGGTGAGAATGCTATAAGGATGCTGAGCGAACTCTATAAACAGTACCCAAAACATTATATTGCAGTAGATTGCTCGATTTTCGGATATGAAGATGGAGAGCTAAAGTTACTACTATATCCCCGTGGATTTGAGCCTGCACAAGGTAAGTGGTCTTTAATGGGAGGATTCGTTCAGGAGGATGAATCGGTAGAAGAGGCTGCAGGGAGGGTACTTCTTCAAACTACAGGCTTGAAAGATATATTTTTGGAACAAGGGAAAGCATTTTCCAAACCTGACAGAGATCCAGGGGCAAGGGTGATAAGCATGACCTTTGTGGCTCTCATCCGGATAGATATTCATGACAAGGATTTGGTCCGTGAGAGTGGTGCCCACTGGTGGCCTGTAACAAAATTGCCTGCTTTGATCTTTGATCATGAAGAGATTGTAAAAAACAGCCTGGATTTGTTACAGCAGGAAGCAAGTATCGATCTGATCGGAAAGGATTTACTTCCAGAAATGTTTACCTTAATGCAACTTAGAAGCCTCTATGAAGCGATCTTCCAAAAATCGTTTGATCCGGGAAATTTCCGAAAAAAAGTGCTATCGGTAGGAATCCTCGAACGACTAAATGTGAAAAACACCAAGGAATCTAAAAAAGGGGCATTCTATTATCAATTTAAAAGTGGAGATAGCGGTTTGCGAAGTGAAAGAATTGTCAAGTTTCCCTGACGGCGAATTAATAAGAGTAAATATTACCTTAATAAATATAAAATTAACACAAATAATTAATTTATTGAATCATGGCAAATACATCTTTGAATCAGTTTGAAATCTGGTTTGTAACAGGAGCACAGCTGCTGTATGGAGGTGATGCGGTCGTAAAAGTTGACGCACACTCAAATGAAATGGTAAAGGGGTTGAACGAATCGGGCAATTTGCCTGTAAAAGTTGTTTATAAAGGGACTGCTAATTCGTCGTCTGAAATTGCAGAAATAATGCGGGCTGCAAACGGAGATACGAATTGTATTGGTTTAATTACCTGGATGCATACTTTTTCACCTGCTAAAATGTGGATTCATGGGTTGATGGATTATAAAAAACCATTAATGCACCTTCATACACAATTCAACGAACAAATTCCATGGTCAGATATAGACATGGACTTTATGAACCTGAATCAATCGGCACATGGCGACCGTGAGTTTGGATTTATTACCAGTCGTTTACGCAAACCGCGTAAAATAGTTGTGGGTTACTGGAAGGATAAATCGACCCAGGAAAAAATCGCTTCCTGGATGCGCGTTTGTGCCGGTTGGGCTGATTCACAAAACATGCTTATTATCCGTTTCGGTGACAACATGAACAATGTGGCTGTAACTGATGGTGACAAAGTAGAGGCTGAAATCCGTTTGGGATACCACGTTGACAATGCACCAATCGCAAAACTGGTTCCTTATGTGGAGGCTGTTACCGAAGCAGAAATGGCTGCATTAGTTGCTGAATACGAAAAACTGTATGACTTTGCCGAAGATTGTAAGAAGGGTTCGGAAAAACACCTTTCCGTACGTCAGGCCGCCGCTCAGGAAATTGGATTACGGCGGTTCTTGCAAGATAAAAAGGCGACGGCTTTCACTACCAGCTTCAACGAATTGGAAGGAATGTCTCAATTGATGGGTTTTGCTTCCCAACGGTTGATGGCCGAAGGTTTTGGGTTTGGTGCTGAGGGTGACTGGAAAACTGCCGCCCTAACTCGTACGATGTGGGTCATGGCTCAAGGTTTACCAGGTGGATGTTCCTTCCTTGAGGATTATGTATTGAACTTTGACGGAGCAAACAGTTCAATTCTTCAGTCACATATGTTGGAAATCAACCCTGAAATTGCAGCAAATAAACCGCGTATTGAGGTTCATTTTTTGGGAATTGGGGATGCAGGTGTATGTGCCCGCTTAATATTCCAGGCGCACGAAGGTGAAGGTATTGCTGCCACTATTGTCGATATGGGCAACCGTTTCCGCATGATTGTTAATGAAGTAGAGGTGATAAAACCAGAAGCATTGCCTAAATTGCCTGTTGCATGTGCTTTGTGGAAACCAATGCCGAACCTTGAGATAGGTGCAGGTGCCTGGATTACTGCAGGTGGAACTCACCACTCGAGTTTCTCGTTCTCCATCACTACTGAGATGATGGAAGATTACGCAGAAATTGCTGACATCGAAATGTTGATTATAGATAAAGAGACCAACATAAGAGAATTCAAACAAACTATACGTAATAACGAAGTTTATTATCTGTTGAATAAGGCACTTAGGTAATTCACAATTTGGGATGTTTTTGCAAATTCGATGTTTGAAGCTGTAGTGGATTGTTTTTACGATATAGCGGAAGATTTATACAAAGCAATTTTAAATCAAATTAACCTAGCAAAAAATTATGAATTGGAGTTCACATGAATTTATTTGGCTCGACTGGACAATTATGGCTGTCGGAATTTTTGCCGTTGCGTGGGCCGTCTGGCGTTCGATTCAAAAACACAAACGTTTGCAACAGGGAGCCGATAGCGAGGATTACCTTTTCGGGAAAGGGGAACCATGGTATATCATTGGTGCGGCAATCTTTGCTGCAAATATCGGCTCTGAACACCTTGTTGGGCTTGCCGGCACAGGTGCAAAGGCAGGAGTAGGAATGGCGCACTGGGAAATGCAAGGCTGGATGATTCTCATTCTGGGGTGGCTTTTTGTGCCGTTCTATCAACTTATGAACATTAAGTTGGGAAAAATTATTACAATGCCTGACTTTCTCAAAAATCGGTACACACCTGCAACCGGATCGTGGTTGTCTATCATCACCCTTATAGCCTACGTATTGACCAAAGTGAGTGTAACAGCGTTTACCGGTGGCATCTTTATGGAGAGCCTTCTTGGGTTGCCTTTTTGGTACGGAGCTATCGGATTGATCGTAATAACGGGGATCTTTACCGTATTGGGAGGCATGAAGGGTGTAATGACACTTTCGGCAATTCAAACCCCTATACTTATTATCGGCTCATTCCTAGTGCTTTTTCTGGGATTGGCGGCACTTGGAGACGGCAGTATTGCTCACGGTTGGACTGCGATGATCGACTATTCCAAAACGCTAAACGTAGGAAAAGACGGTCTTGCTCACGGCACAAACCACATGTTCCATTTAGAGACAGGGGATCCGATGTACGATGACTATCCTGGATTTTGGGTTTTTATTGGAGCCACAATTATCGGCTTTTGGTATTGGGCGACTGACCAACACATCGTTCAGCGCGTACTCGGACAACGCAAAGGTGAGCCTAGCGATGTAGTGATGATGCGTGCCCGAAGAGGTACTATCGCTGCAGGTTATTTCAAATTATTACCAGTATTTATGTTCCTTATACCCGGCATGATAGCAGCTGCATTGGCGGCGCGTCCCGGGAGCGGCTTTACGTTGGAAAACCCCGATACCGCCTTTGGCTCAATGGTAAAGTTTGTATTGCCCGCCGGAGTGAAAGGTATTGTAACCATTGGCTTTATATCCGCTTTGGTTGCGTCTTTGGCGGCATTCTTCAACTCTTGCGCGACACTTTATACCGAAGACTTTTATAAGCCAATGTTCAAAAATAAAAGCGAGGCTACCTATGTATTGACAGGTCGTCTTGCAACTGTTGTAGTTGTGATACTTGGTATTGCATGGATACCTGTCATGATGAGTCTCGGAAGCCTTTATTCCTATCTGCAAGGTATTCAATCGCTGCTCGCACCTGCGATGGTCGCGGTATTTGTAATGGGTATTTTTTCCAAAAGAATTACCCCCAGGGCAGGTGAAGCAGGTATGATCGTCGGCTTTTTTTTAGGGATGGTCCGATTGCTGACAAACATCTTTACAAATACGGGTAAAAATGTAATGACAGGCTGGTACTGGGAATCCACAGGTTGGTTTTGGCATACAAACTGGCTTATCTTTGAGATCTGGTTGCTTGTGTTCATCATGATGATGATGGTTGTGGTATCGTTGTTTACTCCGAAGCCTACTGCTAAGCAGATTGAGTTTATCACCTTCACCGGCGACTACAAAACTCTTATCCGGAATAGTTGGAGTAAGTGGGATGTAATTGCTTCCTTAGGAGTAGTTTTAGCCTGTGCTTTTTTCTACCTGTATTTCTGGTAATTAAAACGATAGAATTAGCGCCCTTGTTTTGAAAGGGTGTTAATTCTATCCTAAAGATAAATCTTTACATATTCTACTATGTTATCTGAATTAAAGGAGCTGGTTTTCAAAGCAAACCTCGATCTTGTAAAACATAACCTTGTTCTTTTTACATGGGGAAATGCAAGTGGTATTGATCGTGAAAAGGGTTTAATTGTGATTAAGCCCAGCGGGGTCGATTATGATGTGATGACTGCCGATCAGATGGTGGTTGTGGATCTGGAGGGGAATTTAGTTGAGGGTAAATTACGCCCTTCCTCGGATACTCCCACCCATCTTGAACTATACAAGGCATTTCCAAAAATAGGAGGGGTGGTACATACCCATTCAACTTATGCAACCTCGTGGGCACAGGCAGGTGTGTCTCTTCCAATTATTGGAACGACACATGCTGATTATTTTGGATCTGATATCCCTTGTACCCGTGATATGAATGAGAATGAGGTTAAGGGAAACTATGAAAAAGATACCGGTACAGTTATTATTGAAAGATTCAACTCTTTGGAATATAGTCATATACCAGGGGTTTTAGTTAAAAACCATGGCCCTTTTACCTGGGGGAAAAATCCCAATGAGGCGGTTCATAACAGTGTTGTATTGGAAGAGATAGCCAGGATGTCCTTTATTGCCTATGCGATTAACCCCAATCTGACGATGAATCCTTTACTTACAGAAAAGCACTTCAATCGCAAACATGGGGCAAATGCCTATTATGGTCAAAAATAGATACTTCCGACTAACTTTAGTTGTGGTTAGCAAAGGTTAATTTAATTCCATAGGTTTTGGTTAAAAATATGAAGTTCATATTTTAGTAATTTTATTCCTTTGCCTTCAGGGTGTAAAACCATGGAATAAGATCCTGAAAGATCAGCATGAATATCGGGCTGCCAATTGTCGGCTGCCAGTTAAACTTTACAAACAAATAAATAGATCAAACAATGTCAGCAAAAAAGTATGTTATCGGAATTGATTATGGTACAGATTCTGTCAGAGCAATAATTGTTAATGCAGAAAACGGGGTTGAGGTGGCCACAGCAGTTAAGGCATACCCACGTTGGGCCGCCGGAAAATTTTGTGATCCATCTAAAGATCAGTATCGCCAGCATCCACTCGATTATGTTGAATCGATGGAATTTTCGGTTAAGGAGGCTCTTAAAATTGCAGGGGACGATGTGACAAACAATATTGCCGGCATTTCGTTTGATACTACCGGAAGTACACCCGTGCTTGTGAATGAAAATGGTATTCCCTTAGCATTGACAGCTGGGTTTGAGGAGAATCCAAATGCCATGTTCATCCTTTGGAAAGACCATACTTCGATTAAGGAGGCCAATGAAATCAATGAATTGGCGCGGAGATGGTCAATTGACTATACGCAATATGAGGGGGGGATCTATTCCTCTGAGTGGGTATGGGCTAAAATTCTTCATACACTTCGTGCAGATGAAAAGGTGAGAAATGCTTCCTGGTCGTGGATTGAACATTGCGACTGGATGCCGGCACTGTTAACAGGGACCACCCTCCCGGCTGAAGTATTGCGTAGTCGTTGTGCCGCAGGTCACAAGTCAATGTGGTTCGCGGGTTGGAACGGTCTTCCATCCGAAGACTTTTTAACTTCTCTTGATCCCCTTTTAAGTGGTTATCGTTCAAAGTTGTATGATCAAACATATACAAGTGACGTAAAGATTGGAACGTTAACGGCTGAATGGGCTGAACGTCTTGGATTATCGGAGGATGTAGCAGTTGGTGTAGGAGGCTACGATTGTCATTTTGGTGCTGTTGGAGGTGAAGTTACACCAAATGTTTTAGCCAGAGCTATCGGAACTTCAACTTGTGATATCATGGTATCCTCTTATGAGCAGATGGGGGATAAATTAATTCCGGGAATTTGTGGCCAGGTTGATGGCTCGGTAATTCCCGGGTACATTGGTATCGAAGCCGGTCAATCGGCGTTTGGAGATATTTATGCGTGGTTTAAGCGGGTGGTGGCCTGGCCGATTGAGCAGATTCTTGCACAGTCGACCCTCATAGATTCAGAAATGCGCGAAAAACTGATCGCTGAAACTATGGATCGGATTATTCCGGAATTATCACGCGAAGCCATGTTGATCCCAATTGAAGAATCTACAATCATTGCGGTTGACTGGATGAATGGCCGACGGACACCAGATGCGAATCAGGAGGTCGCAGGTTCAATCACCGGATTGAAACTGGGTTCTTCAGCTCCAAGGATTTTCAGGGCACTTGTTGAGGCTACCGCTTTTGGATCAAAGGCTATTGTTGACCGGATTAAACGCGAAGGGGTAGAGATAAAAGAGATTATCGGATTGGGCGGGGTCGCCAAAAAATCGCCCTTTGTCATGCAAACTCTGGCTGATGTCTTAAATATGCCTATTAAAGTTGCCCGGACAGAGCAGACCTGTGCTTTTGGTGCAGCGATGTTTGCTTCTGTGGTAGCAGGAATTTATCCCAAGGTAGAAGATGCGCAAAAGGCCATGGGGCAGGGTTTTGAAACAACCTATTTTCCGGATGAGGTTAACGCAAAAAAATATGAAGAAATCTATCTCAACTACGTAAAAATTGGAAAATTTATAGAAAACGAGTTATAATTAGGAATTTAACCAAAACGAATTACCGGTTAAATGTGAGTTAGATTTTTTTTAACAGAAAATTTTTTTATCTTTGGCCGGTGCCGAATTCTGCAGTTCCAATTGAAACCACTTCGATTGGAACTGTACAGTTTATGGCTACTGACTTCAATAAGTGCAAAAACATCTTTGTTCTTTTGGGAGTTTGAATGATCCCTGGGGGACAAAATCGGCTAATTGGTCTGATTTCCAGGGGATAAAATCAATCATCAATAAATTTATAATTATGGGCAGACCACCTACCAGAGCCAAGGAATACAGAGATGGCTTTTATATTGAAGTTCGCAATAAGGGATCTTTAACCGGTATAAAGATTATCCGGAAAAGCAGAGATGAGATGATGCTAGCCATAAAGGAGTATGAAAAGACCAAAGAGGTTATTATTCTTGGAGAGTCAAAAAATGGGAAATGGGCTAATAAACCTGAGACGTACCAGAAAGCTGATTCCATCGAACACACTAGTTAGCAATAGTAACAATCCCTTTATTATCCGGTAAATTTTAAAGTTCAACAATGGGTATCTCTCTTTTATTCATTACTAAACCATTGAATCAACTAATGCGTAACGCCCAGGAGGAATCCGGGATGAAGCGGGCGCTTAGTGCTACAAATCTCACAACACTTGGCATAGGTGCAATTATCGGGGCAGGGATTTTTGTGCTGACCGGGCAGGCAGCGGCTCAGTATGCAGGACCTGCCATTGTCATATCATTTGTTATTTCGGGACTGGCCTGTTTGTTTGCCGGTCTTTGTTATGCTGAATTTGCCTCGATGATACCTATTTCGGGGAGCGCCTACACCTATGCTTATTCCACTCTTGGGGAATTTATGGCCTGGATTATCGGCTGGGATCTTATCCTGGAATACCTCTTTGCGGCTTCTACTGTCTCGGTGGGCTGGTCAGGGTATGTGGTTAGCTTTCTCAAAGATTTTGGAATTTATATTCCTCCTCAGTTTACTGCTGCCTGGCGCACAGTATTGGTAGATATACCCAATTTGGGATGGAAGCCAATTACCGAACAGCTGACTGCAAGTCTGGCATCCACCGGAATTGTGGTTGATTCGTTACCTCATATCACTGCAATATTGAATCTGCCCGCTATGTTTGTTGTTGCAGCAATCACAATTCTATTGGTTATCGGTATTAAAGAATCAGCCAGTTTTAACAATGTGATGGTTATGATTAAGGTTTTTGTAATCATACTTTTTATTGGGATTGGGTTTTTCTTTATCAACAAGGTGAACTGGCATCCGTTTATTCCTCCAAATACCGGTGTATGGGGTCATTTTGGCTGGAGTGGTATATTGCGTGGTTCAGCTGTGATCTTTTTTGCCTACATCGGATTTGATGCAGTATCCACTGCGGCCCAGGAGGCAAAAAATCCGCAACGTGACATGCCAATTGGAATTTTGGGATCGTTGGGTATCTCAACTATACTTTATATTTTGGTTGCCATTGTATTAACAGGAATTGTCAGTTACACTTTTCTGAATGTGGCCGATCCGATTGCTGTAGGTGTTGATGCAATGGGTAAAGGACTCTTCTGGCTCCGTCCTATTATAAAGATAGCGGCAATCGCTGGTCTTAGCTCTGTTATTCTTGTGATGATGCTTGGTCAGCCAAGGATTTTTTATGCAATGGCCAAGGATGGTTTACTTCCTCCCCGTTTTGCCAGAATCCACCCCCGTTTTAAAACACCGTACTACAGTACAATAATGACCGGTTCTGTGGCTCTTGTTTTTGCAGGAATCCTTCCTATAAATATTCTTGGAGAGTTGGTTTCGATAGGTACTCTGCTCGCATTCGCAATCGTATGTATTGGTATAATTTTCTTAAGAGTTAAAAGGCCTGAACTTAAACGACCTTTCCGTACTCCATTCGTTCCGCTTGTTCCGATTCTGGGAGCTTTAATCTGCATGATCCAGATGTACTCTTTACCACTTGACACCTGGTTAAGGCTGATAATCTGGATGGCAATCGGTATGGTGATCTATTTTACTTATGGAGTTCGTCATAGTGAAATGAGGAAACTACAGGCAAAGGGTAATTATAATAAAGATTAAATTAGAGTAGACAACAGCAGTTTTACAATAGATCAAGGCAGAGAGTCGCAGAGTATTAAATAACAATTTGATGGCTCTGCGACTCTTTGGGCGTTTGTTGGTTTGGGACTGTTTCGGGAGTAGATTATTTTACAAGAACAATTATTAGTTAAATTATTTATAATCAATACATATCTTATTTAAATGAAAATTCTACTCACTCTAATCCTAATCTTTTTTGTGTTTAGTTTACAAGCCGTAAACCTAAATAAAATAAAGCTTTATGAGCCGGTTATTTCAAATTTGGTGATGGATAAATTTGTACCAGCCAGGTATCAGAAGATTGAAGGATTTTTAGGGTATCGAATGAATGTCAATCTGGAGAAAAGGCTTTTATTAATTGATTCAACTACGATATTATCCGGTTTTAGGAAGCGTCCCGGTGCCCAGGTTTGGCTAGGGGAGCATGTGGGAAAATTCCTTTTTTCTGCCTCTAATACCTATAAATACACAAATGATATACGAATTAAGAAGTTAACCGATGACATTGTGAGGCAATATATCGCCTGTCAACTTCCTGATGGTTATTTGGGAACTTATTTGCCGCAGGATTACTGGACAGAATGGGATGTTTGGGCCCATAAATATGCCATTATCGGATTACTCAACTATTATTCGGTCACAGGGGATCAAAAGGCCCTGAATGCCGCTAAAAATGCAGGAGATCTTATATGCAATACATTTGGGGATGAAACCGGCAAAAGGGATCTGATGATTGCCGGCTGGCATGTAGGACTTGCTCCCGGGAGCATCTTGGAACCGATGGCTGACCTTTATCGTTATACCGGTGAAAAGAAGTATCTAAATTTCTGTGAATATATCCTGAGGGCTTTTGAACATACGAATGGTCCTAAAATTATAAGTGGTTTGGAAAAATATGGCCGGGTAACCAAAGTGGGTAATGGAAAAGCCTACGAAATGCTTTCGTGTTTCCTGGGGATTCTGAAATATTATAAAATAACCGGTGATTTGCGCTATCTGAGGGCTTTGGAAACAGCCTGGACTGATATCCGGAATAATCGTACCTATATTACAGGTACCTCGAGTGTTGATGAACATTTTCAGGAGGATGGCATTATGCCTGCTGAGAATGAAACAAAGATGGGTGAAGGGTGCGTTACGACAACCTGGATGCAATTTAATCTACAGTTATTGCAGCTAACAGGGGACCTAAAATATTCGGAGGAGATCGAGCGCATTATATATAATCATCTTTTGGCTGCTGAAAATCCGCAGACTGGTTGTGTTAGTTATTACACTGCATTGCAAGGGGCAAAACCATATAAATGTGATCAGGGATTTTCGTGCTGTCTTTCCAGTATTCCAAGGGGAATTTCCCTGATTCCGGATGTGGTATGGGGGAAGATCAACGGTGTTTTTTCAATTTTGATGGTGGAAGCAGGCGTTGTTACAGATACAATAATAGCTGATAATCATTCAAGCGTTTCACTGACCATTGAATCCTCAACAAATTTCCCATTGGAAGGGAGTGTGAAGTATAAAATTACGCCATCCTCAACGACTAAATTTGGAATGAATCTAAGAGTTCCGGAATGGGCAAAAAATTATACGGCCACTGTGGGAAAAAACAGTTATAAGGGGATTCCGGGGAGTTTATTGAATATTGACAGGATCTGGAGTAAAAACGACATCATAAATGTTCGTTTTGAGATTCTGGTTGAGGTAATTTCAGGAGGAAAATCGTATCCGGGTAAGATTGCTCTAAAAAGGGGGCCGCAGGTTTTGGCTGTTGACAAACTATTAAATACTGAATTAGAATCTCTGAAGGGTTTGAATTGCGAATCAACCAGACTAAAACTAACCGATGGAGATAAATTATTGCCATCAGACTGGAGTTGGAAACAGGCCTATGCAGTCCCAATGAAGGTCGATCATAAACCCAGAAGTATTCTGATGGTACCGTTTAGTGAGGCGGGACAAAAAGGGAGTGAAATTGAAACATGGTTAGGAGCTCAGTGAACCTGTTTGTCTGAAGGTGGTTTTGAGAAAAAAGGCTTAGCTCCGTTTGCATTTAGAGAATTGATTCGAAATTAAAACTTCAGGCAAATGGCAATACCGCTGTTCGTAAGTCCAATTTTTATGCTTTTTTGAACGGTTGATTTCCTGCTAACTCCTTGATTATAGATATTGACAGACTGATCTTTCTGATGATCAGAAAAGCTTGCTATCGGAAAAGCAACCAGTGCAAGGCCGAATCCTAAGGCTGCCGGACTCCAATCGGCTTTTTGCCCTTCCATTAAGTTTTCAACCGGAACCGCAATGAGTAACCCAGCTCCAAGGGCTAGAACGGAGGATATAAAACCGGAATTCCTGGATTGGTTAAATTTCTTAGAGGCTTGATTATTATGGGATAATATTTGTCTCAGTTCTTTATTATCGATTATTTTTCCGTTATAAGCATAATACCAGGTTTTTTGTTTTTTCTGACGGACAATTGAATCTGAGTAACCTGGAATTACCATTTTCTGATTTAAAATGTTCCTCTGATTTTGATTATGCATATTATTAATACTCTGATTTTTACCATTGAGGGTATGTATGGCTGATAAAAGGAGGGATACAATCAGAAAGATCTTTTTCATAATCAATCTTTTTAAATCCAATTAGTATAATAAATCAAAATTAGACGAAAAAAGCAAATAAAATTAAGATTAGAAAAATTTCTCCCGAATATAAATCTGACATTATTTTCCTACCTGAATCATGATGCAGGTTGTTACCCTTTTTATTTTAAATTTACAACGCACTTGATTCCTATTTTAAATGCCGGGAAAACTCCTGATTTTTGTATTCTTTTTATTGTCCTCGTTATCATCGATTGCCGGATTCCGGACCAATGTTCATTCCATTTCAAGGCGTGAGGGGTTGTCCAACGGAGCCGTAAATACAATTGTGAAAGATTCTGAAGGTTATATCTGGTTTGGCACCTGGAACGGTCTCAATAAATATAATGGCTCTAATATAATCACCTATTTGCCGGGTCGTAATTCGAGTTCAATTCATAATCATGTAATCAGGGAGTTATATCCATCGGGTTCCGGATTATTATGGATTCTAACCAATAAAGGGATAGGACTTTATGATAACATCCATGACCGTTTTACCTCTTTTTTTGCTCAGGAGTCGGAGCAAATGAATTATGAAAACGATATCGCTATATGTTATTCGGATAGTTATGGGGCACTGGTTTCTGTGTTAGGTCAGGGGATTTTTAGGTTCGACAGCACTAAAATGCAATTTGATAAGCTCACTTTTGACAAGTTTTCGTTGTCGGCTTCACTTAATATTAAAAGGGTTCATTTAGTCGGAAGTATCGCGTACTGTATTTCCGGTTCAGGGCATTTAATGAAGATCTCCGGAAATAAGCTGGAGGATATTTTGCAGCTCCCGATTACAGGAACACTCTCTTCCTCGATGGCACTCCAAATCAATCAACGCCCGTATATACTGATTACCCAGCGAAATGGAGCAGCTTTCATGGTGGATGTGGAAGCAAATCAGGTTCAAACCCTGAAAATTGTGGATGATGTGATCACCTCATTTTCGGTATCGAAAGTTAAAGACAGGTTATGGGCAGGTACCGAAAAGGGAAAGATTTACAGTTTTAATCTGCTCAGTCATGATTTTGTGGAGCATGAGATCTTAACAGACCAATTTGCTGGAAATCCGATAGCAACCCGAATTTTAAGTATCTATGAAAGTGACTCTGATGAATTATGGATTGGAACTGACGGGAATGGTGTTTATACGCTGAAGCTTATTCAATTTCCCACCAAGAGTTTGTCATCTAATCAGTTATCCTATCCAATAGTAAGGAGTATTTTGGTGAACCATAATCAGGATGTTTTGATCGGCACTAAAGGTGGAGGGATCGATATTTTTGATTCCAGGGGTAAGCATATCCGGGAGATATCGGTTAAAAACGGACTGAGCAATAATTCGGTTCTCTCATTCCATGAGCATGATGACGGATCGATATGGGTAGGTACTGACGGCAAAGGGATTGATATTATTTCGCCGGATTACCGTACGATTCGGAATTTTCCCCGCGATTTCAAAGAGGTAAACCCTTTAAACTTTGCTTCAGTATACCGTATACTCGAAGAAAACAGCCGGCGCATTTATCTTGGAACGAGCGGCTCTGGGGTAATTATGATCGAGTTAGATCCGAAAAATTCTTTACCAATAAATTGCGAACAGTTAATTCTTGATCGAAGTATTTCGGTAAACGGTCAACAAAAGCAAATTGTTTATGCGCTGGCTGAACAGAAGCCGGGTATGCTCTGGATCGGAACAAGAGGGTTTGGGGCTTATCTTTATAACACCACGACTAAAAGCGTTGTTGCTCAGTATTCAACTGTTTCACATCCTGAAATTATTAAAAATGATGATGTTCTGGCCGCCTATTCGAATTTAAATGGTCCAATCTGGATTGGAAGCAGTAACGGAATATTCAGTTTATTGCCGGGAATAAAGGATGCATCGAAGGCGAAAGAATTGAATATCCCCGATGATCTCTCAAATACAAGCATCCATGCGATTCAGCGGGATAATTTTGGGGGTATCTGGGTTACTACCAATCAGGGGATCGCATTGATAGACAGCAGCAGAAGAAATGTGCGTAATTTTAATATGAACGATGGTTTGATCAACTATGAATATAGTGATGGGGCCTCCTATTTTGACAAGGGAACTGCCAGGTTGTATGCCGGGGGGACCATGGGGGTAGATATTATACAGACAGATCAGATTAAGTTTTCTTCCTACTTCCCGCCAATAGCAATTAATCAGCTGCTTGTTAGGAATATTCCTGTAGAAGTAGGAAGTGAAAGTATACTAAACAGCCGGATCAACCTTCAGAAAACTTTAAAGCTCAAATACAATCAGAATACCCTCACTTTTTATGTTTCGCCGCTTGCCTACTGGGGGCAGGAGCGTTTCAGGATATCGTACCGGCTGGTTAATTTTAATGATGAATGGATTATGAATTCGGAGAATCTTCCCATCAGTTTTTCCAATCTTGAACCCGGTAAATATTCGCTTCAAATTCGGGTCAGTGATGAGAACGGGAACTGGTCGAAGAATATCAGAAAAATTGAGCTTGTTATAAATCCTCCGTTTTGGAAAACCCTCTGGGCAATAGTTATTTATATCTGTTTGTTTATTGGAATCCAACTTTTGATATTCGCCCTATACCGAAACAGGGTAGCCAGAAAAAAAGAGTCAGCCCTGCTCGAATTTCAACAGAAGAAGGAGGAGGAGTTGCAGAAATACAAAATTGAATTCTTCACCAATGTTGCCCACGAGTTTCGGACACCACTTACCCTGATCACCTCACACATTCATGCTTTGCTTGAAGATACACGAAATTCAATTGAGAACCCCCGTATTTTAAAGGTTTATAATAATAGCATTAAGCTTCAGAAATTGGTTTTGGAAATCATGCAGTTCCGGAAACTGGAAAAGGGTAAGGAACCTTTGAATATCCAGTTAACCAAGCCATACGAACTCATTGTTGAAGTTATATCAGATCTTGAGCTTTTAGCACAAAAGAGGGATATCCACTGCAGGATCATAGCTACAGATCCTCAATTTATTTTTAAAACTGACGCCGATAAATTTCAACGCATTGTCACAAATCTTATTTCAAACGCAATCAAATATAACAGGCAGGGTGGATTTGTGAAGGTTGTTATGAATTCAGATGAATCCGGATTAACTGTTGAAGTTGAAGATTCCGGAATGGGTATAAAACCAGAATTCTTTCAACGGGTTTTTGAACCATTTGGGATATCCTCTGCATCCAAAAAGGGGAGTCTTCCCGGCTACCGTTCGACGGGGCTTGGGCTTGCCGTTACAAAGGGTCTTGTTGAACTTCTCAAGGGGACAATCGATTTTGAAAGCCGGTTTAACGAAGGAACTAAATTCAGTTGCGTATTTCCTGATATCAATCAATTAAATGATGCTCCCCTAATTAACGAGCCATCGGATGATCCGGAAGAGATCAATTTCATTGAGGAGGGAAACCCTGATCAACCGATCGGACATAAGGAGTTACAGACAGATAAACCATTGATTCTGCTGGTGGATGATGAACCTGAGATTTTAATATTACTCCGGGATTTTCTCCAGAAAGATTATAACCTCAGCTTTGCAACAGATGGACGTGAAGCTTATGATAAGGTTTTGTCAGAAAAACCCGATTTAATAATTTCGGATGTGATGATGCCTGAAATGGATGGAATTGAACTTTGCAGTCAGTTGCGCGAAAATTTTGATACCAGTCACCTGCCGTTGATACTTCTTACTGCCAAAGCCGAGATCGAAGACCGGATAGCAGGTCTCAAAGCTGGCGCTGACTCCTATATCCCAAAACCCTTTCACTCGGGGCATCTGAAAATACGCATTGAGAAACTTCTCCAGTTAAGATTAACTATCAAAAGCCACTTTGGGCGACAGGTTGGAATAACGACACTTGTTGAGGAGATTCCCGACCCGTTTTTTCAGAAATTACTTAGCTTTATCGATGAGAATATTGATGATGAAACACTTTCGTCTGAAATCCTCTGTGATAAACTGGCGATCAGTAAGTCTTCACTCTACAATAAAACAAAAACAATCCTCGGCACAACCCCCCACGGACTGATAAACCAGCGCCGGCTGAGCAAGGCCTCGATGCTTCTTAAATCAACTAATATCACTGTAAATGAAATAATTGATCAAACCGGGTTTACAAGCAGAACCCATTTCTATGAACTATTCCACAAAGCCTTTTCCTGTTCACCTTCGGAATTCCGCAAAAAACTGGATAAGAGCTGAATTTTACATTTCAATTAATTTTTATCCAAAATAGTCATCTTTTGTAACATTCCGGACAAGATCAGGAACATACCGGACAGAGCCTGGAACTTACCGGGTGTACATTTGCAACAACTAAACTTCTATTTATGGATATCTCAAACCGATTCGCACGGAACCCGCTTCTCCGTCCTGCCGATTTAAAATCAGGTATTGAAGGGATGCAGATTGTCTGCCTGCTGAATCCCGGTGTATTTCAATATGACGGAAAAATATGGTTACTTCTTAGAGTTGCGGAACGCCCAATTCAGATTGAGGGTAAAATAAGCTTCCCTGTATATAATAGTAAAGGGGAAATCGAGATTTTGAGTTTCGATAAGAACGATCCCGATCTTGATGCTTCCGATCCGCGGATTATCAACTACAAGAAAAAAGATTACCTCACAACACTCTCGTACCTGAGGTTGGTTTGCAGTGAAGATGGAATAGAATTTAAAGAAGCCGAAGGTTATCCCCCGATTTTCGGGAAAGGGGAACTCGAGACTTTCGGTATTGAAGATTGTCGCGTGGCAACGATGGAGGGGGGATTCAACCTGACATTTACCGAAGTATCCGAATTTGGAGTTGGCGTAGGGCTGATTAAAACGAATGACTGGAAGAGTTTCAGCCGCGAGGGGATGATTTTTCCACCTCATAATAAGGATTGCGCAATTTTTGATGAGCGGATTAACGGTAAATACTTTGCGATGCACCGTCCCAGCAGTCCCGAACTTGGAGGAAATTATATCTGGCTGGCAGAGTCACCCGATCTGATTCACTGGGGGAATCATAAATGTATTGCGACCTCCCGTCCAGGAATGTGGGACTCAGCACGCGTTGGTGCCGGCGCTGCACCAATCAGGACTGAAAAAGGGTGGCTTGTCATTTATCATGGCGCAAATAGTGATCATCGCTATTGCCTTGGAGCGATGTTGCTCGATATCAATAACCCTTCAAAAGTTCTGGCACGAAGCAATGAACCTATTATGGAACCACTTCAGACGTACGAACAAACAGGATTTTTTGGGAATGTCGTATTTACCAATGGCCATTATGTTAAAGGGGATGAGATATTCATGTATTACGGAGCAAGTGACGAAGTAATCTGCGGAGCAAGGTTGTCGATTTCTGAAATACTTTCTTCGCTAAACTAACTTTCCAAAAGAAACTAAACTAACAATTTACCAAAACGGAATCTTTTTAAGAGGTTCCGGGGATTACTAATCCCAACAAATCTAAGCTTCTAAATTGATGTCGATGTTATATCCTAGAACCAGGTTATCTGCATTACTCGCTTGTCTGTTTGTGCTTCTGAGTTATTCGGTCGCTTCCGGTCAACAACTTTCACTCAAGGTTGCCGGAGGTCAGAAGAGTGGTTTCCGCGTTGATCTCTATAATGAGAATAACCTGCTGGTTACCAATACTGAAGAATTTTCCCTGGAATTGTTCAATCTTGATATGAGCACTGAGGCAAATCTGCCGCAATGGACCGGAAAAGAGTGGAGCGGGAATGAAAAAAGTATTTCCTTAAAGCGCGATTCCTATATTCAGGAGTTTGATGCCAATCTTACAGTGGTTGTCAATTACCGGATTATCAATAAAAATGTTGTAAAAAAGAGCGTGGAGCTGTTTCAGCCTTCGATGCCGGGAATGTATTATATAATAAAGGAGAAATCAATTCCGGCAGTAAAGCCAAAGAATTATGTAACCTTCGAATACGACAATTTTCCGGGTGGATTTGTACACGAAATGTACCCTGCCGCTGGTTTCGTAACATCGGATAATATGGCAGTCGGATTTTTAACGGATGCCGGCTATAAGAATCAGTTTACGCGAAATACTCGTCGTCGTTTCAGTGGGCGCGGAGGTGGTTTTGTCGGAATGCGCAGATTGCCTGATCCTAATTTATTCGCTATTGCAACTCAAGAGGAGCAGGGAGAGAATAATCATTTCATTAAACAAACCTTTGGTGAGATGTACAACCTTGATTCCGGGACTACAGAGGTGAAACCAAATTGTCCCTTTCATACCGAAGGGAATGCGGAGGTAACAAATCACGATGGGGTTATTTCGATTGCAGGTCATCCCGGTGGAAGAGCAGGCATTGAATTTATCTCCCCTTTTAAAGATCAGAAGATTTATACGATTTCGTTTTTATGCAAGGGAGATACGCCACTGGCATTAAAAATATTCAGAGTAAAAAATGGGAAGAAGACCATTGAGTTGGAGGATGGGGTAAAATATATCGATAACTTTCCAACCTTACCAAACGAATGGACCCTTTTTAAAGGGAGCATCCTGGTTCCCTACATTGAGAAAGACAGCGTCTCGATCTTTATCGGATCCCAGTCGGGTAAAGCGTGTAATCTGCAGATAAAGGACCTGAAGTTTACCGCGCATCAACCCCAAAGGGAACCTTATAACCTCCTTCCCCTTGGTGAGAAAGCAACCAAAACGACTTTTGTCTTTGTTGAACCCTGGATTTCGCATCAGCAATTTATGATCTCTACGCAATCCCGTCTGGCTGAAGGATTAGGTTTTCAGGGGTCGCAGATTGAAAAAATGCTCTATGCCAATTTCAATATGCTTACCTGGATCACCGATACGAAGGATCTTACCCCATTGAATGTCCCCAATATGAATTATGCCCCCGACATGTACAACCGGGATTCTTTTTTCTCAACCGTTTCAACCTATAACAAGGAGCTGAACCTGGCGATCTGGGAGAAATGGGGTAAAACGCAAACACCCAAAGGTGGCATTGGAACAATCATTACCCCGCTGATGGGATCGGTTGAGGCAAAGGATAATGAGGCGACCATCGAATGGCTGATCTGGGCGATGATGAATAAACGGCGTTTTGATGTAGTACTTCCTCACGAAAAAATTGCCAAAGCGGTTGAATATGTCCTTAACGAATTTGATCCTGACGGAGATGGTAAATGCAAGGCCCATTTTTCATTGAGCCAGGTAGATATCGTCGACTTTAATCCAAAAACCGATCGCCTCTGCGTAAACCAGGGAATGCTTGCTATTGCTCTGAAAACAATCCGCGAATTGGGATTTGATATTTCAGATCAGCGGATTGAGAAGGCGGAACAGGAATACCGGAATTTTTATGATCAGGATAGGAAGCATCTGCTTTTCGATCGAAAATTTCCGGACATCATTACGTTGACCGATCTCGAACCTGAATTCTTCTCCTTATGGCTGTTCAATACACCGATTCTGACTGATGAGATGGTGAAAAATCAGCTGGACAGGATACCCGTATTAAATAAGGTTTCTAATTCACCCCATCCGGAATATGGAACAACGGCACCGATTTGTGTCAGATTAACAAATGATGCAAAAGGGTATGCTTATTTAAGCGGGGATTACCAGCCTTTTGAAAAATTTGGAGAAGAGAATTACAGTAACGGTAAGAGTGACGGATTTTATTACAATGGAGGGAGTTGGTTCAGGGCAGAATATTGCGCTTATGTAGTGGGATTGCGACATTCCTGGAGTAAGGCAACCTTTTTAATGGATAACCGGGTCTGGGCAGAGATCTATCTTCACCCGAACTGGCCTTTCAGTAAAGAATTTATACCGACCAAATGGACTACTACCGATAGTTGGTGGCCATCTACAAAGGGTTTGTGCTGGAATGTTTTCATCCTTATGGCCAACGAAGTGGCCGGTTTGAGAACCCCCGGTATGGATCCCGATTATGAAAAACAGAATAACTTAATTAATACCAATTCAATCACTAATAAATTAACCAAATGAAATCAAAATTCAATTATGTATGGCTTTTGCTGCTCGTTATTGTCTTGACGAGTCAGGGGCTTCTGGCACAAACGAGGATAACCGGAAGCATTAAAGATGTAAATGGGAATAATGTACCGGGAGCAACGGTTAGGCAACAAAATACCGCAAATGGTGTGCTTGCTGACGGACAGGGTAATTATTCCATTTCGTTAACACCAGGCGGTTCACAATCGCTCGAATTTACGTTTATCGGATTTTTGCAGCAAACAGTTGCTGCGAAAGGTAAGTCGGTACTCAATATTGTCCTGAAGGAAGATAAGGTAGCGCTGAGTGAGGTTGTGGTTATGGGTTATACCACCCAGAAAAAGGCCGCCTTAACCGGAGCAGTTGGTACCGTGGATATGGCTGATCTGGATCAGCGAAGGGTTGCCGATTTCGCACAGGTTCTGCAAGGACAGGTTGCCGGTGTGCAGGTAACTCAAAGTACGGGCGCTCCCGGTGACGGTATTAATGTCACTATCCGTGGAGTAGGTACAATCGGAAGCAGCAGCGATCCACTCTACATTGTCGACGGATTACCTACCACGGATATCTCTTTTTTAAATCCGGCAGATATCAAGTCGATGACCGTATTAAAAGATGCATCTGCAGCAGCTATCTATGGCGCGAGAGCTTCAGGAGGAGTAATTGTAATTGTTACCAAAACCGGTATTAAAGGGAAATCTAATCTGGATATAAATTTCTATAGTGGTATACAGCAGGTGACCAATCTTCCAAAGATGCTCAATTCAACACAGTACATGAATAAGATGGAAGAGAGCTGGAATAATTCGGGCTACAGCGGAACGAATCCTTATACTGCTGATAAATCAAGAACAGACCTGGCAAATACCGACTGGCTTCATGAGTTATTTGTACTTGGTAAATCACAAAACCTGCAATTATCGGCCAGTGGAGGTTCAGATAAGGTGCAATACCTTATCTCCGGCGGATATTATGGCCAAAATGGCATTGTCATCTATAATAATGACCAGTTTCACCGTCTTAATTTTAGAACCAATATTAATGCCAATATTACCGACCGTTTTACGATTGGAACCAACCTTCAGATATCAAACAGTACTCAGGACAAGATCTCCTCAAGCGGTGATGCCCCTGGTGTAATCCGTCATGCATTTATCCGTCCACCGGTAATCTCTGTTTTTAAAGATAAATCTGATCCAACTTACAATGCTGCAGATCCCTTTACCGATTTGCCTTTTTATGCGCAGAATCTTCAGGCAAATGGCGGAAACTGGAACTCAAGTGCAAACAAATATGAGTTTAGTGCCAATCCTATTGCACTTGCCTATTTTACCAATGACGTACGGAATAACTTTAAAGTCTTTGGAAGTGTATTTGCAGAATACGGATTCCTGGCAGATAAGGAATTAAAGTTAAGAACCAACCTTGGTGTCGATTTAAACATGTCTCATAATAAGGCATTCAACCAGAATTTTGGGGATAATGACGGAGGAGGATCTTCGATGGATCATGGAACCGGACGTCAAAACCGACCAACTAACCTGGCTGAAGACAGAGGTCAGAATACTACTTTAACCTGGACAAATACGTTGAATTATACTAAAAAGATTCAAAAACATTCATTTAGCGCCCTTGCAGGGACCGAATTTATCACCAATAACTCCTCTGCCATCGGTGCATCCAGGGCCCGGTTTAGCAATACCACCTCCGCATTCCAGTATATTGACTTTGGTAGTTATCCCCAGGATCTTTGGAATGGAGGGAGCGCTTCACAATGGGCGCTGTTTTCTCTATTCGGATCTGTAAATTACAATTACGACAACCGCTTCTTTGCCACTGCAAGTATCAGGGAAGACGCTTCAAGCCAATTCGCAGCGAATAAACAACAGGCATTTTTCCCTTCAGTATCTGCAGGATGGAGAATTTCAGAAGAGCAATTCATGAAGGATGTATCGTGGGTATCTGATTTGAAATTAAGGGTCAGCACCGGAAAATTGGGTAACCAGTCCGGGTTAAGTAACTATAACTCACTTTCAATTTATAATCCTTTAGGCACCCTGTTAAGATATGGTAATCCCGATTTAAAATGGGAAACAACAAAGCAGGACAATATCGGTTTAGATCTGGGGATGCTTAAAAACAAGATTTTTGTTTCCGTAGATTATTTCAAAAAGACAACCTCTGACATTCTGTTACCGTTGAATTTACCATCACTGGTCGGAGATGTACAGCCAACTATGGTAAATGCAGGAGCTGTAAGCAATAAAGGTTTTGAATTTACGGCAGGCTATCGGAATAATGACCATGCTTTTAAATACAGTATTAATGCAAATTTTGCTACCGTTACCAATAGGGTCGATAAATTACATCCTAATCTTCCAAGTATCTATGGCGCAGTTACCAAAACAGAGGCGGGTCATCCGTTAAATTCTTTTTACGGGTTCCAGATGACAGGCATTTATCAGACACAAAGTGAGATTGATACCTATTTAAAAGGTGCCCCTCATCCTGAAATTAAGCCAGGTGATATTAAATTCAAGGATATGAACGGAGATGGTATTATCAATGATGCAGACCGCACTTATATTGGTAACCCAAATCCAAAGATGACCTATGGCCTGAACCTTTCAGCCAAATATAAAGGATTGGACATTGCGCTGTTTGTACAGGGAGTTCATGGTGTTGACAGATATAACGATCTTAAAAAGATTATTGACTATGATACCCGCCCGTTTAACCATACTGTTAATACGTTAAATGCATGGCATGGTGCCGGAACCAGTAATTCGATACCGCGTTCTACTTTTAATGATAATGGAAGCAGCAGAGTGTCAAGTATTTTCGTAGAAGACGCTTCCTATTTAAGGCTGAAGAATCTGGAGATCGGTTACACACTGCCTCAACTATTGGGGAAATCAAACAACTCAATTAAGTCAATAAGGGTCTATATCTCAGCTCAGAACCTGTTTACTTCGACCAAATACACCGGTTTGGATCCTGAATCAACTAATTACATGGATCAGGGTACTTATCCTCAGTCAAGAGCATTTTTGTTTGGTGTCAATATTAAGTTATAATTTACAAGTTTAAAAAAATAAAAACATGAAACGATCATATTCACAAGGGTATAGCGCAGATGAGAACAATCTTATGCGGGTTCCATCCGATCAAAAACGATCAGCTCATTCACCGATGAAATCAATAGCTAAAATACTGGTAGCATTACTAATTTTATTCAGTGTAAGTTGCAAGAAAGATTTGCATAATACCCCTATCGGTATAATAACCGAAGGTATTGCACCAACACATGCTTCGGTAGTCTATTCTGTATTATCATCTTATCAGCTGCTTTCAAGTACGCTGAATATCATTGGCAACTGGGGTTGGGATAACGGCACCGTGTTACGCAACGATTTTATTTTACAGGATATTGCCTCAGGAGATATGCAAAAAAAATGGAATCCGGATGGTGACCAGGCATGGATGGATCAGTTTGGTGATTTCAGTTTTACGGCGTCAAATCCGGGAATTAATGGCCAATGGAGCTACGATTTTGATGGTGTATCCAGATCAAATATTGCGATCGGCTATTTAACCGATGATAAGCTTACAGCAAGCCTTGGAATTGATGATGCATCAAAAAAATATCTGTTGGGTCAGGTATATTTCCTGAGGGCGTTTTACTATTTCGATTTAGTGAATTTGTATGGTGACGTTCCATTACTTCTGGCTCCATTGAAAAGCTTTGCCGATGCCTATAGTGTGGCAAAAAGAGAAACAAAAGCCAATGTATATATCCAGATCAGCAAAGACCTTGATCTTGCTAAAGGTTTAATTCCTGCCGGTAAATATTCGGATGCCGTGCAAAAATGGAGAGTATCTCAGGGAGCTGTGATGGCTTTACAGGCAAAGGTTGCCCTTTATAATCAAAAATGGAGCGAAGTTGTAACCATCGTAACTGCTTTGGAAGGTTTGAATTACTACAGTTTAAATGCAAACTATTTTGACAATTTTAGTGTTGCAAAGGAATATGCCGAGAATGAAGTGATTCTTTCGTATGATCATGAGTCATTAACAACACCCAGAACCGGAAATGGCCTTTGCGCCCTGGCCGGATGGGGCTTTATTGCACCTACGACAAACTTTATCAATGCATTTGAACCAAATGATCCAAGGTTGAACTATACGGTTGATGTTCCAAGCCAGAATGTGTATAAGTTTTTTGGCGAATTGAACAGCAATAATAAAGGGAATGATGATGCTCCAAGTAACAAAATCTATATTCGCTGGGCCGATGTAATGCTATGGAAAGCAGAGGCTTTAAATGAATCTGGTTCTTATTCTGCCGCTATTGCCCTTATTAATACCGTGAGACAGCGTGCCCGGTTATCCGTTAACGCATTGGGAAACTATCCTCCATCAGGCACACTCCCTGACCGGAATGGACTTTCAACAGATAAGGCTCAGATTAAAGATTGGCTGGTTCAGGAGCGAAGAGTAGAATTGGGATTCGAATCCCAACGATTCAACGACCTGAAGCGCTGGAGCCTGGCCAAAACATTCTTAACCAGTATTGGCAAGAATTTCCAGGATAAAAATTATATCTATCCTATTCCACAGGGTGAGATCGATAAATCAGGTGGAAGCATAACCCAGAATGCAGGGTACTAAATTAGACTAAAAGAGGGTTTATCAAACGGGTATTAACCGCAGGGTTACACAAAGAAGTCGCAAAGTTCCGCAGAGCATTATTTATTTTATAATTCTCTGCGGTTCCGTGCGGTTTTCCCTTTGCGGGTAAATATTACACTTTTGATCAATCTCTTTTATCGTGATTCTTAACTAAGTAATTAAATCTTTCCGATTACTTAATACGGCCTTTCATAATAAACGGGCTCGGATAAACCTTCCTAATACGTACCATTCGATTGTAATGCAAAGAGTTATAAGAATTTTGCAAACAACTTTCATTAGTTGTTTGATCTGTTTATTGTCATTAGCCTGCACAAAGCAAAGTCAAATTGTAATACCTCCAATAATTCCGGTTGTTCAACCACCTGTGATTGTCAGCTCTATTTTAAATACGGCTCATCTGGAGAAATTGACAGTTTCGGTGGTTTTTCCAAACGGCGAAAAGGGAGAGGGGATTTATATTTATGCAGATGCACCGAATTATACTCCCACTCCGGCTGGTGGTGAAGGGTTTACCTGTGTGGATGATGTCTCGCGTGAAGCATTGTTTTATTTGAGAAGCAGCGCCTTTCAATCTGATACCCTGGTACAGAAGAAGCTCTATGGCTTACTTCGGTTTCTTATTAATATGCAATCAGATAACGGCTATTTCTATAATTTTCTGCAGGCTGGAAATGTGATAAACAAGAACGGTATCACAAGTATTAATCAGCCCAAATGGTGGTCATGGCGGGCATTGCAGACTTTGGCCGAAGCGGTTCCTGTTATTCAGGATAAGAATACCCCGCTGGCCAATCAGTTGAACGGTGTAGTGTCCAAACTTATAGCCGCTATCAAAACAGATTTGGTGAATATTCCGACCGATACAATTCAAATTAAAGGTATTAAAGTTCCTCAGTGGCTTCCCGAAGGGGCGGACCAGGCTGCAACTTTAATCCTGGGACTTATCCCCTTTTGCCAGGCAACCGGCGACCCGGCGATACGCACATACATCCGGAAACTGGCGGATGGTATTATGATGATGCAATTTGGGGATGGCTCCCATTTCCCCTATTCGTGCTTTCTAAGTTCCGGAAATACCTGGCATGCCTACGGTAATGATCAGGCGACGGCACTTTTTGAAACGGGTATCTTTTTAAACGAACCCAAATACACCGCAAGCGCGATGGCCGAGGTGAATAATTTTTATCCCTGGATTTTGAAAAGCGGATACAAAAATTCTTTTGATGTCACGTTTAACACAGTGGAGTATGCCTTCGAAAATACAAAATCGTATGAACAGGTTGCCTATGGAATCCGGCCGATGGTGTTTTCATCGGTAGAAGCATATCTTTTAACAAAGGATGAAAAATATGCTGATCTGGCTGGTCACCTTGCAGCCTGGTTCCTTGGAAATAATTCTGCCTCTTCCCCAATGTTTTCTATATACACAGGAAGGTGCTATGATGCCATAAACCAGGGAAACAGTGTCAATATTAACTCAGGTGCAGAATCAACCATCGAAGCCCTTCTGACGATGCAACGGGTGAGCCTGTATCCTGCTGTTAAAGCCGCTTTGGACAAATACAAACTAAATTAAATGAAATGATATCAAAACTAACCTCTGAATTTCGATTTTTTCTCTCGATGCCACACAATATGCGTGTACTGCTTATAACCAATATGCTCTATGCGCTGGTGTTACCGGTCGTAGAGATTTTCATGGCGGCTTACATCATGCGCTATTTTGCAGATACGAGCTATGTGGCTATTTTTCAGGTTGCGATGTATACGGGAATTATTATCACCTCATTGACTAACGGTTTCCTGCTCAAAAGTTTTAAGGTAGCCCATCTTTATAGTTTTGGTATTCTGTTAAGTGGTTTATCCATGGTTGGAATGATGTTTGTCAAAGACATCACACTTTGGGGTCTGATTATTTCAGGCACACTGATCGGCGCTGCTTCGGGATTCTTCTGGACCAACCGATACCTGATGGCCCTGAACACCACTAAAGATGAAAACCGGAATTACTTCTTCGGGCTCGAATCGTTTTTCTTTACGATTGCCAATATCACGATTCCGCTTGCGATTGGCGCTTTGCTAGCCTCAATCGACGGGAAACAATTCTTTGGGATTGTCTTCGATGTTTATCAGGGGTATCGTGTGGTAACCTTGATTGTGTTTGCTTTAACCATTCTGGCCTGCTTTTCACTGGCTCGCGGCAAATTTGTTAACCCGGTTCAAAAGGATTTTCTCTATTTTCGGTTTGACAGGCTTTGGAACAAACAAATATTATTGGCGATCCTCAAAGGGCTTGTTCAGGGATTCCTGGTTACTGCTCCTGCAATGCTGATTATGAAATATGTCGGCAAAGAGGGGTCTCTCGGTCTGATTCAGAGTATCAGTGGAGGATTAACAGCCATATTGATTTATGTTTTAGGTAGATTTGCAAAACCTAAACACCGGATTTTAATCTTCGGAATGGGAATTTTGCTCTTCCTGATTGGAACCATCGTCAATGGAATTGAATTGTCAATGATTGGGGTTATGATCTTTGTTCTTTGTAAAGTGTTTTTCCAGCCTTTGCATGATCTTGCTTATTATCCGATTATGATGAAGGTAATTGATGTGGTATCGAAACGGGAAAACCGGAATCAGTATGCCTATATCCTCAATCATGAATTTGGCCTCTATGCCGGAAGAGTCGCCGGATTGGCATTATTTATTTTCCTTGCATTTTATGTTTCGGAGTCTTTTGCCCTCCGATACTCACTGATCATTGTTGCAGTGCTTCAAATGCTCTCCATTCCGCTGGCAAAAAATATTATGAAAGATTCATATTCAGATACAAAATGAAAAATATCGTACAGCTAATTAGCGTATTAGCTTTCTTGACAGGAATACTTTCCTGTCAGCCTCAGACCGGATATGTTGTAGCTCAGACTGCAATACCGCGTATTAGTGCGATGCCGGAACTTCCACAACCGCTGAAAATTATTGACTGGGAAAAAAAGAGCAGGCAATATGACAGTCTGGCTTTCGATTTTAAGAGTAAGGCGCCTTACGGTCCATTGATCTGGCTTGATAGTTCCCGCAGAAATATCGATCAGGTTACTTACGGCCTTTATACGGTGATCGGCGATGCTCGTCAGGGGCCAAAGAAAAATAACGGGGAATTCCACGAAGCGCTCACCTCCCTGAATTCACTCTTAAGTGCCGGTTTGATGGGAATCGATAAAACCAATCAGAATGGCCATAACTTTGTGAAGATGGCACAGAATTATTTTAACAGCGCCAACAATTGGAATATCGTTATGAACAACACCAATCCTGCTGTTGCAATGGCCGGTGGTGGATATGGCCGCGACTGGTGGTATGATGTTTATCCTAACCTTCTATACTATGGCGTTGCCGCTCTTTTCCCAAATGTGGATAATACAGCAGTCATTACAAGATCAATTGCCGAACAATTCACTAAAGCAGATTCCGTGCTTAATGGGAATTATGACTATTCCTATTTTGATTATTCGAAGATGAAGGGAATGGTGAATAATATCCCTTTGCAGCAGGATGTTGCGGGGGGGCATGCCTGGGTTTTGTATTCGGCGTACCAGAAATTCGGGGATGAACGCTACCTTCGAAGGGCAAAGAGTGCGATAGAAGCTTTATTAAATCAGAAGGAGAGTCGCTTTTACGAAATATTACTTCCCTTTGGCGCTTACACCGCCGCCAGGCTCAATGCAGAGCAAGGGACCAGTTATGATGTAACAAAACTGCTCAACTGGATTTTTGACGGTTGCAAATCCAAAGAGGGGCGTACCGGTTGGGGAGTCATTGGAGATAAATGGGGCGATTACGATGTGGCCGGTTTGCAGGGCAGCATCGTTGACGGCGGTGGGTATGGATTCTTTATGAATTCCGTGGCAATGGCCTGGCCCCTGGTTCCCCTTGTGAAATATGAACCACAATATGCCCGAAGTATCGGTAAATATATGCTCAATGTTGTCAATGCCTCCCGGTTATTTTATCCCGATCAGGTTGATGATGCACACCAGTTTCTTCCCGATTTAAAAAATACAACACACGGAATTATTGGTTATGAGGGAGTACGCAAGTCGGATGATTATGGGAAGAAGGAGCTGACCGGAGTTTCTCCTGTTTCTACGGGCGATGGTCCCAAATGGACAACCGGGCAGCCTAGGGAGTCGATGTTCAGTCTGTACAGCACTTCCATTGTCGGAGTTTTCGGAGCTATCGTCCATAAAACCGAGGTTGAAGGAATTCTGGCGCTCGACTGCAATGCTACAGATTTTTATGCAAAAAATGTATATCCTGAACTTTTGTATTATAATCCTTATAGTCAAGTCAAAACAGTAATTTATTCCTCTCCGTCCAGTGTCGATTTATTTGATATCATATCTCGCAAATACCTCGTCAGAGGTGAAACTGGTAATATAAAACTTCTCTTACTTGCAGGGGAAGCCTCACTGGTAGTTGTCCTACCTTCGGGAACTGTGCTAAAGACTATCGGCCTGAAAATTATGGCTGGTGAAACCGTAATTTCCTACAAATAGCACCTGCTGGTAAATAATTGGGGATCCGAATTATAGTTCCTCCTCCCAACGTTCGCTGGGATCGCCTGGTAATGAAACGGGTTTCCATGAAAATTTGAAAATCCGAGGTTTTACCAGGCGTTGGTAGTCTTTGTAACTTAATTTTATCAGTTCTACATGCGAACCTGCATTAAATGCGATCTCTTTTTCCCCGGTCAGCGTTTCGGCAACATAAACCTCCATGTCGTAAAGATTACCGAATGGTGGCATCGCCCCTAACTCACAATCAGGGAAGCGGTTTTTAAATTCATTTTCAGTTGCCAGCATTACATTGCTGGTTCCGAATATTTTCTTTAAACTCTCAAAATCGATAATAAGGGAAGCTGGCAGAACAGCCATTGCCATTTTCCCCTGGATTTTAATCATAACCGTTTTTGCAAGCTCTTTTCCTGATATATGTGCCTTTGCAGCAATCTCCTGCGTTGTAAAAGCACTCGAATGACGAATTGTGATGTACTTCACTTGATTATCATCGAGAAAATGGATCAATTTTTTTACAGGCATTGGTTGGTGATTTTTTATGGTTAACGACTTTAATCTAAAAAATGACGTAAAAATCCTAAATGGCGGCCCGGAGACCTGGAATAATATTGGTAAATTACCGTGAAGAACGTTTCATTAAATATACGAAAATATTTAAATTTATGTAAGAGGATAGTGTATTTTGGAGCATAATAAATCAACCGGTCATATTAATAATGCATGAAGTTTTAACCACCGTCTGGCTTTTCCCATTTTAGAGCCCTGAATCTTCGTTATTTTTGCCAGCCGGAATGATAAGACTTCCGGTTAATTCGTCCTATTATATTTTCAAATGGAGTTGCCTATATCGAAAAAACAAGTTTTCCAAAGGCTGGTCCTGCAAATTTGCCGGATTCAAAAGTTATGTACTATTTTATTTATTGTCTGTTTATTCCTGGGTCAAGATGTTTTTGGACAGACTACCTCCCCGGTTAAAAAGGTTACGGAATATTCGCAGTCGTGGTTCTCAGTCAATAGTACCCTGCGCTTTTCGGATCATTGGGGTATGGTGGGCGATTTTCATATCCGGAGAGATGATTTTATGGCAGATGATTTTTTTTATTTCGTCCGCGCCGGAGCAATGTACTGGATTGCCGGCAAATACCCTGTTATTTTAGGCGTGGCGCATCTGTGGCAGGCCCCACCCGCTGAAAAAATTACCTGGGGAAATGAGAACCGAATCTACGAACAATGGTCTGCCGTTCATAAGGAGGGAATTGTCTCAACGTTAAACCGTATTCGTGTTGAGCAACGCTGGCGGGATCAGATCCTCAATGATAAGGTTGTGGGCGGTAAGCTATTCACGCTAAGGCTTCGATACCTTGCAAGCTTTGAGGTAAAACCCTTTAAAAATCAGAAGATTCCTGCCCTCGTCATTTCCGATGAGGTCTGCGTTCAGTTTGGGGAATCCATCGTCTATAATACGTTTGATCAGAACAGGTTATTCTTTGGATTAAAGCAAACGTTGTCCCCGAAATTAAGTTTTGATATCGGGCATATGAACATCTGGCAACAGAAATCAACCGGAAACCAGTACACTGAAAGTCACGTTTTCAGGCTTTTCTTCTATTACAATGCCGACTTCAGAAAAACGAAGCATCATAGCTGAAAATAGAGACAAATCAAATACCCGATTTAGTACACAGAGAGCCTGACTTCTTCGATTTTGAAAATAAGAGCCTGACTTCTTCAGGTCATGTACAACTCCGATCCTCTTCTCACCCTTAATTTACCCCAACAGGTACCAATTCATTTTCGAGATAGAAAAGACTCCCTATTCTCTTGAATGGATAACCGGGGTATAGTCAAGCGTGTTTGATTTTGATACAATTGTTGTATCGCTGCCGAACAGTTTCTTACACCATGGATATTTATGTTATTGAAATTCAGTTTATTTAATTTCTGGCATTGTATTAGCAGTAAAGTAATTAATATTAAATAATAATTGAAATACTGTGGACAGACCAA
>Ga0118677_10002431_pt1 | contig 37467 bp, 32 predicted proteins | sample AliMusrvi5mmetaG_FD_86154 | JGI IMG/M metagenome (GOLD analysis project Ga0118677, IMG submission 86154) | reverse complement strand
CCGAGTCATCGGGCCAAGATGGTGGCCGCCTATGTGGCGGCCTGCAGCGGGGATTTGGAATTACACTTTTTGCCGCCCTATGCGCCCGATCTGAATCCCGACGAGTTCGTGTGGCAGTATGCCAAAACTAACGGAGTTGCCAAAAAGCCACTCAAGAAGAACGAATCACTCAAGGAACGTGTGAAAAGTGATATGGCAGCCATCAAAGCAAAACCAAAGTTGGTACGCTCATTTTTTAGCGCGGCCAGTGTAGTCTATGCTAAAGACTAGTCAGTAAATCGCCTGCCGTAGGGCCTGCCGAAAGGCCGAACTCTACCGCTAGGGGCCGGCTTTTTTGTAAGAGGTAAGGGCTTGCCATGGTTAAGTTGGCCTGATTAGCCTCTGGTGCATTTTACTGCTTAGTGATGTTTGTTTTGCCCCACTTGCTTTTTTGAGAGAAACACCCCAAAATATTGTTCCAATGAACAGTATTTAGTTGACAGTTGGGAAATATTTCCAGAGTCTTTTTGAAACCAATGAAACCTTTCAACACTATCGACCTTTTTGCCGGTGCGGGTGGCATTACCGAAGGCTTTCGCCAAGTGGGATTTAATTGCTTGTTCGCCAATGATTTCAACGAGAATGCCGTCGAAACATTCCGCCTCAATCATCCAAAAACTTGGGTCACTTGCGGTCGTGTCGAAGACCAAGAACCGTCGAAAATTCGGGAAAAGCTGGGAATCGGCAAAGGCGAATTGGACTGCATGTTGGGGGGACCTCCCTGCCAAGGATTTTCGATTTATGCTCCTGATCGTATATTGGAAGATCCGCGGAATTCGATGTTCCGTCATTATCTCAGGTTTATAGACGAGTTCGCTCCAAAGTGCATCCTGATTGAAAATGTTCCCGGAATGCTATCGCTTGGTGGCGGAAAAGTGGTGGACACGATCCTGCGGGAACTGACCAACCGGGGGTACAAGACTTCGTGTAAAATTCTACTGGCGGCCCATTATGGTGTTCCACAAAACCGTTGGAGACTGATTTTCCTCGCTTCGCGTTCACCGGGCTTGTTCCACCCCGATCCGACACATTACCACGACACCCGGGCCAACTTCACAGGAGGTGCGTCACTTACAACTAGGCTCAAGCCTATGGACGCTCTCATTCTCAAGCCAGGAGTTACCTTGCGGGATGCCATCTCTGATCTGCCTCTAATCGAAGCAGGAGGAGGGGAGGACGTCGCATCATACGGACGGAAACGCAAGTTTAGCAAATACGCCGAGGAGTTAAGGGAAAACTCGGAAGTTTTATTCAATCACACGGCAAACAAACTTTCATCTATCAATCTTGAGCGTTTGAGTCATATCCCGCCAGGTGGAGCGTGGACAGATATTCCATTCGAGTTGCTGCCCGCCGGAATGAAAAGAGCTCGAAAATCTGATCATACGAAACGGTACGGACGTTTGACGTGGGATTCGCTAGCTTGTACCATGTTAACTAAATGTGATCCTCACTGGGGAGCCGTTTTCCATCCTGAACAGTTGCGGACATTCTCCGTCCGAGAAACAGCACGTATTCAAAGCTTCCCCGACCGATACAGATTTCTCGGAAACAAGGGTTCACAGTTCGAACAGGTGGGCAATGCAGTGCCAGTCCTCCTGGCGAAAGCGATTGCCAATACGATGAAGGCTCATCTTACCCTCAAAACTAATACTGCACGTGCCACTCAAAATTACTGAACTTTTCGGATACTCGCCTGATGCAGAAGAATTTGGAAATGCTGTCCGCAGCAGATTCTGTCCGTTCATCAATGCAGCTTGCAGGAAAAATTTCAGCGACGGCATGGCCTCGGGTCTATGTAGTGCATCGGCGACGAAAGATCCGACCTTGGTCATTTGCTGCCCGCAGCGTCTCTATGCAAATGACTATCAGATTCTGCGCCAGGTTTGTAAAACAGCCTTCGGGCCAGATATGCCCATGCTTACGGATTTTACTGCCGGTATCCCCGAAGGAGGGGCGGCAATTCCGTTTGGACAAAGACTAGGAAAAGAGCTGAAGGTTAAATCCCGTGGTTCCAGTTATTCATTCGATTGGATCATTGCACAAGTTGATAGGTATGGCGAACTTCTGGAGTTTGTCGCGGTCGAAGTTCAAACAATTGATACCACGGGCAGTTACCGCAGACAAAGCTGGGATCTTCAAACAGCACACAGTGGAGATGGCATCTCGGGTTATGCACAACCAGAGAAGGGCAAGTCATCGAATTTCAACTATGAGAATGTCAACAAGCGTATACTTCCTCAACTGATTACCAAAGGGCACTTGTTACGCGTCGAGGAGCAATGCAAAAAGGGATTGTTCTTCGTCTGCCCTACGCCAGTTCTAAAAAGGATTTATACGCGCTTGGGAAACAGCTTGGCTGAATATTCGCCACAACCCGGTGCCATCACTTTTCACGATTACACGCTTGATCTGTTATCGACCAAACGCCCGTATCCCTTGGCTTTAGGTTCATCCTTTACCACAACCCACGATCAACTTGCGCTAGCCTTTTCATCGCCTCAAAACCTGCCGCAAAAAAACTCTTATTCAAAAGTTGTTAGAGAAGCCATTAGGGAGCGACTGTCTCAAAAATAATATGCCATTCCCTCTAAGCATCCGTCTTGAAGCGCTCATTGCGTGTCAACGCCAATGTTGCCTGTGTCATCAACGGAAGCACACACGAATGCAGTGCCACCACATTATTCAAGAGGCTGATGGCGGTCCCGATTCTTTAGACAACTGCCTCCCGCTCTGTCCTGATTGCCACGCAGAGGTGCAGGCCTACAATCCGCGGCATCCATCTGGCGGGACACCTTATCACTCAATAGAACTAACACGTCGTAGAGACGATTGGTACATGATCGTCAAACGCAAATCGCAGGAGCTTGCCACTAATCTTCATCACTGTTCGGCGAGTTACCCACACTGCAAGCTGATGCGTGGCACCGTTCAATTCAACTACTCGCATTACAACGGTTTCTACCGATTGGGAGAAGGCAGTTACGAATTTCTTACACACTGGACGAAAAGCAGCGACACGAATATTCAATGTTATCGAGACGGAACCAACATTTCTATTGCATTGCCTGCCAAGGACATCCGCCTACAGGAAATCCGGGACGCCAGCCTTCTTCATTATAGTTCGCGCGTTCAGAGGCCTCAACTAGGTCAGTTTGTGGTGTTTGAGAATCATAACAGCCGTTACGCGGCAGCCAAGATTCTCAAGATTCATGACGTTACAAGGGGCCACTCTGAAGACCTTTTGAGCTTTGAATACTGGATACTTGATGACGATACCGACGACTTTTCAAATATCGCATAACTCAATTGACATGTTTAGTTACGCACCTCGCGGATTTACATGACCGAGGCGGAGCGGGCGGCGGGCACAGCGGGTGGTCGGAGATTCCGCCCGTGGCGGGGAAGTGGGCGCTGGATCAGGTTACCAGAAGAATGAAGTGAACGGTCGTCTCTCCGGGGTCGGTCCCAAATAACAGACATTATATTGGTTGCCAAAAGAGATTGCCGGAAGGCTGAGCGCGAAAGCGTCAGATCAGTCCCCTTCTTTCTTCGAGCACACAGGGAAGCAGCTTTCGGGGCAGAAAAAGCATTGGGACTAGTAAATACTGTTTGGTTCGGCTATGCCGATGGGCAACTGACCATGGCCTTCACTGCACAACAAACCGCCGACATCAAAGCCGCCATGGAGGACTTCCTCGCCCGCCGCCGCCCTCCCGTAGAAATTCGGGATAAGCTGGATCACGCATGGCGCATTGAAGGGCAAAGCGTGGTGATCTTCAGCATTCGACCAATGTGGCGGGACGAGAGCAAGAAGATCGAGGAAGCCATAGCCAAGGCGACCTACGCCCGCAGCGTGAACCGGTGGCGAGTGTATTGGCAGCGTGCTGATTTCAAGTGGCACGGCTACGAACCGCACCCGGAAGCCGTATTCTTCGAGGAGTTTCTCGCCGTGGTGGACGAGGACAAACACGGCTGCTTCTGGGGCTGAGCGGATCTGTTCAACAAGTCGCCCTTTGGCATTCCATTTTCGACGGTTCAAGCAAGCCCACCGTCGTTCACATACGAGAACCGTCCCGAGCCTATCGAATAGCATTGTCGAGGGGCTGCAAGTCCTCCCGCCGGAGGATGTGAATAACCAATTTGGTGCAAAGGTGCAGAAAGGTGCAATTCAAGGTGCAGTGCACCCTTGGTGCAATGGTGCAAAACCCTATATATAGGGTTGCACATTGTTGCACCATTTCACCACCCCGAGGTGCAAACGGGGTTTGCCATGAAAATGGCTATGCTGTCCGTGTACCGATGGGGCGGACTTTCAGCTCTCAAGATCATCGGTGTGATCGTTACCCCATGGCGTTGCCATGGGGTAGTATGGTACCGGACCCTTGGCCCTAATGAGTGCCAAATAAATAGGGTTGGTCTCGCTGATTACATAATAGATTAGATGGCGATGCTACCTGGATTCACGCAAGCCTAGCGCAGATCACAGGACTACGTCCGCAGTGTGAACCGATGGAGCTGCTGCATACCCCTGAGTAGGAAAATGCTGCCACTTGCAATAAAAGAATAAAAGAGAGTTAATTACACAAATCAATTATTTGATAACAATGATAATCTGCTGCTAACCCGGTTGCGGCGCTGTTGGCTCGGTGAATATGGCTTGCCGCCTGCCAGCCGACTGTGGGGATATTTGGCCTCGCTAACGAGGCTCATTTCCCTTTTTAGGGTAATTTCTATTTTTTTCTTTATATTGTTGCAAGGCACAGAGATTTATACAAGTATTCACAGTCTATTCTGAGCTACCCGTTTGGAGAGGATTTTCCACGCTTCTCTCTAACTCCAAAAAAAGCAAAACCCCAGTAATACAACCAAACCCAATTACCGCCATGAAATCAACCGTTTCCAAGGCCCGTCTTACTCAAAGTCTCGTCACAGTCACCAGTGCGCTGGCGGCGACAGTCGCCAGTACTCAAGCCGGCGTAACGCTGGTTCAGATCACTCTGACAGGCAACCAGATCTCCACGACAGGTGGCAATACGCTGAATGCGGATGTGACGGGGGATGGCATCAATGACTTGGTCTTAGTGAGTCCCCATACCGCAGTGAGTCATGTGGCTCATAACTACGGTGCCTTTGTCACCATCAGCGGCAATCGTCTTTCCGCACAGGCCTTTATCGAAGGATCCTCGATCAAAGGGAATGCTCAATTTGCGGCAGGTGGAGTGGGTACTCCGAACGCTAATGACTTTAGCGGTTTTAATATCAAGTATCTCAACCCGGTCAGTTTCACGGATACCAGGATCAACGGTGGGGCTTTGACACAGGGCTACCTAGAGGTCAATTCCATCGATATTCCGGACCAGAAAGCCACCGTGGCGCTCACCCGTTTGATTTTCGATCCCCTCCATACCACGATGACCACCGCTGGACTGAGCACAGGCACCAGCTACACAGAGTTTGCTGTTCCTGAGCCATCGAGTCTTGGCCTGCTGGCACTGGGAGCGGGCGGCCTGCTGGCCCGCCGCCGCCGCCAAGTCTCATAAGTGAGACCTGGGAATGAAGTTTTTTAATCCGGGGCGGTGCGCATGCATGGCCCCGGATTATTTTGTTCATATAATCTTTTCCATGACTGCTGTTTCTTTATCTGCCCGAAAAGTCCTACTCATCGGCTGGGATGCCGCCGATTGGAAGGTGATCCACCCGCTGCTGGATGCGGGGAAGATGCCCCATCTGGCGCGTTTTGTTGAGCAGGGGGTGATGGGCAATATCGCGACGCTACAACCTTGCTTGTCACCGATGCTGTGGACTTCGATCGCCACGGGCAAACGGCCTTACAAACACGGCATCCATGGATTTTCCGAGCCCGATCCGGTAAGCGGTGGAATCCGCCCGGTGACTAACCTTTCGCGCAAAACCAAGGCGATCTGGAATATCCTCAATCAAAATGACAAGAACACGATCACCGTTGGCTGGTGGCCGTCCAATCCAGCCGAGCCGCTAAGCAAGGGGGTGATGGTTTCTAACGACTACCAGAATGCTTACGGTCCACCGGAACCTTGGCCGATGAAGCCGGGGACGATTCATCCTGAGCGGTTAGAAAAGTATTTGACCGGGCTGCGCTTCCACCCATCGGAGCTGAAGGAAGAGGATCTGAGAGCCTTTCTGCCGGGGCTGGAGGGGATGTCGCGCGAGGAGTTGGACAAGGCGGAGAAGGATCCGCGAGTGCAGTCGCTGATGAAGACGATAGCCGATTGCACGTCTATCCATTCTGCTGCTACGGCATTGATTCAGAATGAACCGTGGGATTTGATGTGCGTGTATTACGACGCGATTGACCACTTTGGCCACATGTTCATGAGGTACCATCCGCCGCAGCGGCCTCAAGTGGATGACTGGGACTACCGCGTGTTCAACCACTGCATCGAGGCGGGCTACCGTTACCACGATATGATGCTCGGCACGTTGCTGGAACTGGCGGGCAAGGATACAACGGTGATCCTGATGTCGGACCACGGCTTTCACCCTGACGATCTGCGAATCAGCAACATTCCGCGTGAACCTGCAGGACCGGCGGCTGAGCACCGCCAGTTTGGGATTTTCGCGGCCAAGGGGCTGGGACTGCGCCGGGACGAGAGAGTTCACGGTGCTAGCCTGCTAGATATTTGCCCGACTCTGCTGCATCTCTTCGGTTTGCCTGTGGGCAGGGACATGGATGGGCGGGTGCTGATGGATATTTATGATCCGCAGCAGGGAAGACCCGCCGCCGTGGAATACATCGCGACCTGGGAAGAGGTTGCGGGGGATCACGGGATGCACCCGCCCGACCGCCAGATTGCTCCAGCAGATTCTAAAGCTGCGCTCGATCAGTTGGTTGCGCTGGGTTACATCGCTGCGCCGGATGCCGACCAATCGACGGCGTTGGACTTGACCGTGCGCGAGCTGGATTACAATTTGGCGCAAGCATACATCGACGGCGGAATTTACACGGAGGCGGTTGCGTTGCTGGAGCGGCTTTATGCGGCCTGGCCGATGGAGCACCGCTTTGGCTTTAAGTTGGCGACCTGTTATCAGAGCCAGGATCGCCCCGCCGATCTGCGGGCGCTGGTGGCAACCTTGAGTGAGCGCCGCATGCAAGAGGCCGCTGAAGCGGCAGCTATTATTAAGGAGCGGATGCCTGCGGACGAAGCGGCCCGCCGGGTGGAGAGTGAACTCGTGGAGGCGATGGGGGACTCTGAAAAGGAGAAATTCTTTCGCGAGCGCCACGAGCTGCTGGCCAAGGCCCGACCTAACTTATTTTCGTTGCGGTACCTTGAAGCGTGCGCAGACTTCGCAGAGAAAAAATTTACAGATGCGCTGGCAAAGCTCGAAGTGCTAGACGCGGACTTTGGTGCCCGCCGCAATGCGCTGACCCTGCGCGGCGAAGTCCTCCAACGGCTGCAACGTTGGCCGGAAGCCCGTGCGGCGTTTGAGGAAGCGTTGAGTCTCGACCGCGAGGCACCAGGGCCATTGCTAGGGCTGGCACGCACAGCTCTAGCAGAGCGCGATTTTTCTGCGGCCATTGGTTACGCACGAGGCTCGCTGGGGCTACTGTATTTCCAGCCGCGCGCCCTCTACTTGCTCGGCCTGGCGCACATGCGGATGGGAAATCTCACCGAGGCGGAGCATGCCTTTGTCACCTGCATCACGCAGGCGCCGTTGTTTACTGCAGCGTTACGAATGCTAGCCCAGATCGCCCGCCTCAGTGGGGCGGATGCGATCACCCAGAGTAACTGGTACCTTCAACTCAGGATCGCCCGCCAGCGCCTGGCAGAACTCCAGCAATCCCACCAAGCGGAAATCAAGGGGCTTCATCATCACTGCCTGCGCAGCGGCGATGACCCGGCGAACCGTCCGATGCCCGAGCTGCTGCCGCGCCCGGAGGCCCTTGCCGACATTCCCGAGGAGGAAATCATCACGATTGTTAGCGGTCTGCCGCGTTCTGGCACTTCTCTGCTCATGCAGATTCTCCAAGCCGCCGGGATACGCGCCTTCACCGATGACAAGCGCCAAGCCGATGCCTCGAACGAGCGCGGTTACTACGAGCACGAAAAAGTCGGGAGTCTGCTGAACGCCTCAGACAAATCCTGGTTGCTCGATGCCCAAGGCAAATCGCTGAAAGTTGTCGCCCCCTTGCTCGCGGCCCTGCCGCTCAAAATCCAACATCCAACATCAAGAATTCAAGATCTCCACTACCGCGTGCTCTTTATCGAGCGCGAGATGGAGGAAATTCTAGCCAGTCAGCAAACAATGCTGGGTCGCCTCGGTAAGGACACCTTGGGCAGTGCAGACATCGCCAAGGCCTATCTCCAACAAGTCCGCCACGCCAAGACGTGGCTATGCGGGCGAGGCATTTCGGCGCTTAGCGTCACCCACGCAGACCTCATTCATCGGTCGGACCAGGTCTTGCCACAGATCGCTGCTTTCCTCGGTAAATCGCAGCAAATCGCGGCAATGAAGGCGGTCATCGATCCGGCCCTGCACCACTCCAAGCGGAGCAAGCGCTGATAGTGTTACGCTGATACAGAACATCAAAAGAGCCAAATAGGGTCAGCCTCTCCGATTAAAATGATAGATTAGAATTGAGGTCGTGAGGCTTCACATAAGCCAAACATAGTTCATGGCGCCGTGTGAAGATCCTGTTCTGAGCGTGACAGGCTACTCGCGCCCCATGGGTCAGCGCGTCCTTTCGAATGCCATGCGCCAAACCCAGTCGCTTCGTCCGGCCAGCGCAACCAGTGGATCCTGCAACGATGGCATCAGAACGATTTTCTGCAGCCATTGGGCCCATGCTAAGCGGCGCTTGAAAAGGGCATCGCAATCCCAAGCTATTTTTTCGCGCGCTTCGTTCCATGATAATTCGCCTCTGCTCCAGGCGACGAGCGGGATAACAGCCAGTTCCGCCGATTCAAAAGCCATCGACATGCCATTGCCTGTCACGGGAGGAATCATGGTGATAGAGTCACCCACACATATTTCCTCATGCGCCACAGCACGCTGCGGCTGGATGCAGAGTCCGGCCACGGCGCAAAATGATTCCTCGTCGAAATCCGCATTAGCGAGCCGTTGCCATAAAGGCGATCCAGACTGGCCACGCAGAAGTTCGCGCCCGTGGATGGAGCCCTGGTGGCGGTCAACAGGCTTACGAAACAGCCCGCAAACATTCACTTCACCACCATTGATCCGACACAAACCCACATAACCTAACGACGATGCATGCATTTCCAAATCCGCAACGGGTGTGACGTTCTGCGCGTGAATCTTCAACCCAAACCAGCGCATGCCGTCCGCATCTGCTCCAGCTCGGCGGCCAGTGGCGCGGACCACTCCTTCACCAAATCCCCGGGTGTCGCGCTCGCCTTCAACCAATTTTCCCCCGAGCTCGCGGAATCTAGCTGCCAGCACGGCATCTAAAACGGAGCGTGAAAGACAGATCCCAGCTTCCGGCAGCAGGCGCGGCCCGGTGGACCGGGTCGGCGAGAAAAACGCAATGGTGCGCGCCTCAATGGCACCAGCCGTATCCAAGATGCATCGCAACCCCAACCGTTTGAGCGAGGCCTGACCATGACCACTGATGAATTCACCGCAGACGCGGTGGCGTGGATATTTACCTGCCTCGTGAACCTGAACCGGGACATTGTGCTGCCGCAGTGCTATGCCAAGTGTCAGGCCAGCGAGGCCGCCGCCGACAATTGTGACTGGGATTGCTTCGCTCATGATTCAAGTGATGTGACGACGCGCAATGAAAAGATGACTGAAGAGTCCGGCACTGTGTTCTGCGAGTTGCCAGTGATCATGGTCCGGCCACAATGCGGATAGTTCCCCGCCAGAGAAACCCGCGCGTACACTGATCACTGCATCGTGGCGCGTCACATCATTGCATCCCAACGCCCACAACAAACGGCTGCAAAACATCGGCCATGCCGCGCGTCTCGGTTCGATGGCGATGAATACCTTAGCCTGCTGAGAAGCCAAGCGCAGCAGTTTGGCAAGTTGTGCGTCCTCGAAATGATGCAAGAACAGATTGGCGATGACGATCTCGGCCGGTTGTGATGTTTCCAGCCAGTCAAAAACGTCGGCAACAATGGTTTTGGCGTGCCATCCCAATGCGGCGAGTTCAGCAAGGGTATCCGGTGAAACATTGCCTTGCATATCTAGCAGTGTTATATCCGAAACCTGCGATGGGTGTTCCGGTGCGCATGAGGATGCCCCGCCAGCCGTGCGGAGGTGCTCCACCACACTCAGGAAAAACCTGCCGTCGCCTGCGCCCAGTTCGGTAATGTGTGCGGGCAAGCGGGGATTCAGCTCATTTCGCAGCACGTTTGCCATGAGTGCGTGATTGCGCATACAACTGTTCACACGGTGCAGATCCCCACGCGATCGAATTGCGCGTGGATCCTGTGGTGACAACGCGTCGAGAAGCTCGTGCCGGACGATGCGTCTCATGGGGTCAATACTTCTAACATTGATCCATGACAACTGAAGCCCGCGCCGAAAGCTGACATCCACCATAGGCCGTCGGGCACGGTGTCATTAAGGCTGCGTTCAAGGATGAAATAGACGCTGGGGCTGCTGATGTTACCGTATTCACGCAAAACGGCTGAGCCATGCCGCATGTCATACGCAGTCAGGCGGAGTTTGTCTCGCAGTGCCAGTATCACATCGCGGCCGCCGGTGTGCAGGATCCAACCCGTGATCTGATCGCGTTTGACACCTGACGCAATAAGGGATTCCTCAAAGAGCTGAGCGGCGTAGCCGCTGGCGATTTGCGGAACTTGCGGCAGCAGGACATTGCGCAACATGCCATTCTTGTGAGCAAACCGGAGCGTATCGCGTTCAGCCGGGACCAGTAGTGAGTCCGTGAATTTCCATTTCACCTGGCGGCGGCCAGGCAACGGTTTGTTAGATAATACGGCAGCACCGGCACCATCGCCGAATAAGCAGGCGCTGATAAGAACTCCTGGATCGTCATCGACGTAGAATGCGGCGCTGCATACTTCCACGCAGACCGAAAGGATTCTTTGTGCGCGACCGGCGGCTAGAATCGCCTCGCCAGTCCGCAAGTTCGGCAGCGCAGCTCCGCACCCCTGGCCGACCAAGTCGAGGGCAAATACATTCCGGCGCAAACCTAGGCTTTCACTGACATAGCTTGTCAGGCCGGGACACAAATATCCGGTGCAGGTGCTGATTAGCACAGCGTCAATCTCCTCAGGCAGACAACCTGCGTTTTCCAGCGCATTGCGCGCGGCTTGGGTGGCCAGTGCCGGCGCGTGCTTTGCGAAGCGGTCCTGCAGAATGTCAGGGGATTGGTTGAAAACTTCAGCAAGCGGTTCCAAGGCAAGGTGACGTGTCTCAATCCCGTTATCCCCGCAGAGGACCTTTTCAAGGATGATCTTGGAACGCGGTTTGAGACGTGCAAATTCCTGCCAAGCCTGCAACTCCTTCCAGATCTCGCGCTGGGTATAGCGCTGGGATGGTGAGGTAGTGCCGAGTCCCGTGATAAACATCAGTGAGCCTAATGCAGGAGCGCCGATCCGCAATGGGAAAGGACCCAATTACGGCAGAAATCACCCTGATGTTGATATGCGATAATCGGAGGATCGTGAAATCCCGAGTCACCGTGCAGGTGGAGGAGTCTAATGATGCTGCGAGCGGCATAAAAAACTCTGCTGCGGCAAGGTAGGGTATCGCCCCATGGCATTGGCCGCGCAATGGGTTATGTTTGTGGGTCCACAAAGTGGATAACTTATCCAAAACAGGACGATCTTTAGCGTTGATGCGTTTTGGGAGTAATCGACTAACAAAATAATATCATGACAATAGGAACCATATTAGTAGTTTTGCTCATCCTGATGCTGGTGGGGGCGTTGCCCACCTGGCCGCACAGCCGGAATTGGGGATATTATCCGAGCGGCGGACTTGGTTTAATTGTGTCCATTCTGATCGTGCTACTGTTACTGGGCAGGATTTGAATCCGCAGAATCGGCGCTAGATCGGCTCGCCAGATTCAGTTCTGGTGATCGGACTTGGACACAAGCGCATCAATAGATTACTAGGACTTGAGACCATCGGTTCGTCACGCGCATGCGCTGGTTGGGGTGGCTACATCTCGCCGTACCTTGGACTGTCTTTGGTAAGAGATTTTCGTACACATACACTGAGGGTCGCAGCCGTAAGGCCGTCACCTCGCCTCATCGTTATGGGTCACTGGATGATTGCTTTCGGCGATTTCTTTCGCGGCGCTCACCATCGTGTCCATTCCCTCCTTGATCTCGGCGACCTGCGGATGCACGTCCTTGATGAGGTCGTGTTCCATCTTTGACAACTTTTCGATGCGCTTGCCCTGTTCACGAAGTTGATCCAAGAGGGTATTATGCTTTTTTGAAATTCGGTACATCCACCAAAAGCAGACCACCCAGCAGAAGCTGCCAATCAAAGTCATCCAGAATGCGCATTCAGTTTCATTCATCAGCCGGTTTATGGATCAAGTGGCGAAGTATACGCGATGCTCTTTCCGGTGCCTATGGAGGATAACCCTACTCTGTAATGAGGGATTGGGTGAGCGTCCTGATATGATGCTTCCTATAAGGTGCGCAGAAAAGCAACCAGATCTGTAATAGGGAGGGCTATGACAAGCAATGCAAAGGGCCTTCCCGTTAAAAAGGTTCTCCCCGCGCAGTTCGCTGGCACCTGCCTCGGTGGAATCAAGCTTGCCGTAAATGTTGAGCTTGGGGGCAGTAGGAAAATCTAGCAAGGCCATGAACTCCGCCATGAAATGGACTTGCGACCCACGTTCCTGAACATTGACCCCCTTTTTGGCTGCCATGCATTGGTCTCCGTCGAAGTATGCCCCACGCTGCTCGAACTCGGTGAAATCCTCCACCGTCTTGAGTACCCGTTGCGAGCCGAACAGTCGCTGCACATTCACGCCGCGAAGCGTCGGTGTGTCAATCCGGTGTCTGAATTCCTGAGGACAGATGGCACCCACCAAATGATTGGCTCCATTGCTATGGCCGGTGCCGCGTCAGGAAGGATCTGTTCAGGCAAGTCGAAATCCAGATCGAATCCAACCAGCCTGGGCAGAACTTTGGTAATCATCTCAGGAAAGAGAATGCCCCCTTAGGCGTGGTAGGCGAACGGGCGTGGAGGGTAAGGGAACAATCCCTGCTCTTTGATTTGCTCCGGGGTGCGCTTATTCAATTGTTCCCATGATCTTCCCTGAAGTCTTGCCGTAAGCCCAACCGGGATAGTTTTGCCACCCGACATCAATAACTCGGCGCTGGTCTTGATGGAGAGGTCATAGCGGGCGTTAAGCAGCTTCATGTGCTCTTGGATACGAACGGCTTTTACGGCCATGCGCTCCGCTTTGATGTGGTCGAAGGTGGCATCCTGATTGATCGGGCCGTAGCTCGAGGCAACCTTATCAGCTTGTCCACAGGCAAGCGGAACGCCAACTCCTTCAGCCATCAGAATCCAAAATCCAACTACGGCAACTCGGTGATATATATGTCTTCATGGTAGTGGCTTTCCTTTTATATGAGGTGTGAAACATGTGTCCCTGCCCGTTGGAGCTTTTCCTGATCGATTTGCGTGCGGCCTTGGTCGAATCCATAGATGACGCATGTATCCTGACTGTTGAACCAGCTTGCGGAAGTAAGTGTCATTCTAACTGCATGGCATCAATATGCCAATAAAGATGATCCTCGACTATGGGGTGTTCTCCCCACGGCGAAGACGCTTGTGCCGAGGTACATATGGCCACGACTCCATGGAATCGAGGGGCTCAAAATTGGGATAATCGCGCCGGGGCATTTCGCCCCTTACCATCAAAGTCCGACACGGCAGCCGTGGGCGCTGAAGCCGGCTCCAAAGCTCGTCAGCCACCAATCGCCTTCTTCATCGGGCGACCCGTCACGCAAGGCCCGCTCCAGAGCGAACAGCACCGAGGGGCTGCTCACGTTACCGCACTCGCGCAAAACCTCTCGGCTAGCGGTAAGGTCGAAGCCGTGACAGGATTTTTCAATAGCATCGAGCACGTCACGTCCGCCGACGTGCGCGATCATGCGGGTGATCGATCGGACATCGGCACGATTGCGTTCACCAGCCAACAATGTTTCCACGGCAGCGGCGGCCAGCTTGGGCACTGCGGCATCAAGCAAGTTGCGTAATTTGCCACCTTTCATTTCAAACCGTATGCGATCCCGGTTCTCCGGCTGATGCAGGGTGGTGAAGCTGTCGCACCGCAGGCCGCACGGTCCCGGCGTTCCGCGCCAGATGGTGGCGGCGGCCCCGTCGCCAAACAAACATGCGCTGACCAATACGCCGGGATCGTCATCCAAATAGAACGCTGCTGAACACACTTCCACCGCTACACACGCGACCACTGCCGTCGGCTGCAACGCCAAAACGGCTTGCGCTGCCCGCAGGCAGGGAATTGCGGCCCCACAACCCAGGCCCACCAAGTCCTGCAAGAACGCATCGTTGCGCAGCCCGAGTTGCTCCGCCACATAGCTAGTCACACCGGGACAAAGGTAGCCGGTGCAGGTGCAGATGAGCAATGCGTCCACCTGTCCGGCCACGAGGCCAGCCTGCGTCAGCGCTGCCGTCAAGGCGCGGCCGGCCAACCGGGGTGCTTCCAGTCGGAAGCCCTCATTGAGTTCGTCGGGCGTCATTGAAAAGACTCTCTCAATGTCTGGCATCGCGAAATGCCGGGTGGCAATACCACTGTCATGGCACAGGATGGCTTGCAGGGTGAGGACAGAGCGGCGATTGAGCCGCTGGCGTGCTTCGGATCGTCGCACGACGTTCCAGCATTCAGCTTGAGTATAAGCTGTTGGTGGAAGAGCAGTGGCGAGGGCGTGGAGATACATAGGAATAGCGATAATAGTTGTAGCGGACTAGTTGCGTTAGAGTCAAACGCCCCAGAGTTTGCCAGTTGCCATGGTCTCGTCCATTTCCTCATATTTTTTCAGCACCTCGATGCGATACCCGGGCGAAATCGAAACGGATTGCGCGGCAATCCGCTCGCAATAGCCGCAAGTCTGGCAGTCCATGGAGGCGCAATCACGGTCACGAAAACCGTCCAAAAAATTCTCTGGAATATTCCGCGCCTCCACCCTGATAGGACATTCCGGCAGCGGTGAAAGCCAGCCTTGAAGACGCGCCAAATCCAACAGCGGTTTCAGGCGAATTGGATTTACCTGACTAGGCTTCCAAAAGTGACGAAGATTCCAGAACGATTCCTTGCGGACCGGTTGCTTGAAGCCATACGACAGCAGGAGCTCGGCCAGATTGCCATCGAACCGCCGCTCGCTATAAGCTTTGACGCGCCGCAATAGCTCCGCCGACGGAATCCCCCGTTCGAGAAGCTTGAAGGACGTGTATCCCATCGCTTCATAGACGGCGAGATCCTCCGGCCGAATCCACGCCGACTTGATGAACTGCGACGGATCCTGCAAGCGCAACCGCGAACACCGCATGAAGCAGTAGTCAATGAAGAGCGTGCTGGTTTCGTCCGCCGCATGGGCGAAACCATTTTGATGATAGGTCTGCATCGGACAGTTCATGAGACAAACGTGATTCGCGATCAGTTCCAGATCGCAACGGACCGTCTGGCGGATCGCCGCCAGACGGCGAAAGTTCCGGTTGATCGAGAAGCTCTCCAAAACGATAGCATCCGCACCGAGTTCTTCCCAGAAGCGGGCGCGCCGGGGCGTGTCCACCTGGGCATAAATCCCGACTCTGACTTTGAAATCGGGGAAGCGGCGCTTGACCAGTTCCAGCAGAAAAGGAGTGGATACGGTAACCCGGCGCACGCCCCATTCGCCCAGCTTGGTCAGCAGGTCCGTCATCCGTTTCTGCCACTGTCGCGTCCATTCACGGTTGCCAAAACAAGCCCCGTTCAGGAGGTAGTTGAAGGCAATACCATGACTTTCGAGCAGACGGATGTAATTCTGCAAATCAGTTTCCGAAAGCGGTGTCGCCAAGTAGCGGGGACGACCTCCACTGATACCGTCGGTGGGAAACTTGCCGTAAACTTCATCCACCGGATAGCCAGCAAGCTGCGGAACCAGTTCCGGGTCATAATTCGCCGCCAGCGAAAACTTGGTTGCCCGGGGTGTGTCACGAACGGCGGGCGCAGCGGAGCCGGTTGCTTTCATACAATGCTTATCGGGAAAGTGGCTCTTATAGACGCCGCGAACAATGGGGTGAACACCCCATAGATTAAAACCCTCGAAATTCCAGAACGCAGCCGCAAGGCATTGCTGATGACCGAAACGAAACCAGGCTCATCAGCGCACTAAATAGGGTCAGTCACGATTTGTTGCCCTGCATTGTGGCGAAGGAGCAAAGATACCCCTCTCCGATAAGCTTGTCTGCAATTCCCTCTTGGACAGCGGGGCTGATCGCGCTCATTCTTGCCGTGCCATGACAGAATCCCTTTCTGCGGCGGAGCTGCTTCGATATTCTCGCCACGTGCTGATTCCGGCGGTTGGCGAGGCTGGGCAACTGCGTTTGAAAAACGCATCGGTGTTGCTCGTGGGTGCCGGGGCCTTGGGATCTCCGGCTGCGCTTTATCTGGCCGCTGCGGGCGTCGGTTGTCTGGGCATAGTGGATTCCGACACCGTGGACGCCAGCAACCTGCAACGCCAGATTCTCCATGGAGAATCGTGGATAGGAAAACCCAAGCTCGAAAGTGCCGTGGCCCGCCTCTGCGAGGTGAATCCGCATGTGGTGGTGGAGCCGTATCCCGTGCGCTTCACACCTGCGAACGCCATGGAGATTGCCGCCGGTTACGATGTGCTGGTGGACGGGTCTGATAATTTCCCCACGCGCTTTCTAACGAATGATGCTGCGTTTTTCCTGCGCATGCCACTGGTGCACGGGGCTATCCATCGATTCGAGGGACAGACGGGTGTATTCGCCCCGCACCTCGGCGGGCCGTGTTACCGCTGCCTGCTGCCGGAGATGCCCGCACCCGGCAGTGTGCCGTCCTGTCAGGAGGCCGGGGTGCTGGGCGTGCTGCCCGGCATCATAGGCTCGCTCCAGGCGATGGAGGCGCTCAAAATCATTCTAGGCATCGGCACCGTGCCGCTGGGCCAACTCACGGCCTATGACGCATTGCAAAGCCGGTTCCGCATGGTGAAGATACACCGTGACCCGTATTGCCGCCTCTGCGGGAATCACCCGGATATCCACGGAGTCTCCAATTTTGAAACAAACGACCTAACAAACTGCCAAACCTCCACCACCATGTCATCCATCACCACCACCGAACTGCGCACGCTACTCGCAGATGACTTCCAAGGCGTCCTCATCGATGTCCGCGAGCCCGGCGAACATGCGATCAGTTGGATCGAAGGTTCCCGGCTGATTCCCCTGGGAACACTCAAGGACCAACTGCACACACTGTCAAAGGACCACGATATCTATATCCACTGCAAGTCCGGCATGCGCTCAGCCAAAGCCGTGGATCTGCTACTGAACCACGGCTTCACGCGCGTCAGTAACGTCGAGGGTGGTATCGACGCTTGGCTGAAGGAGCAATGATCACCAGATCGCTATGCGCTCTTTCTCCGGGCGGCGCATGGGTGCGCCCTCTGGGACGTCGAAAGCCTTGGCGAATTCCTCGAGGTTAGACAAGGGGCCGCGCACCCGCCATTCGTTAGGTGAGTGGGGGTCGGTGTTGATGAGGCGGCGCATCTCCTCAGGGCGCGCCACCATGCGCCAGAGGTTGGCATAACTCAGGAAGAACCGTTGTTCGGGTGTGAATCCGTCTATCAGTTTTCTTGGTTGGTCGCCCAGCACTTTTTGCAAGGCGGCGAATGAGACCTTCAGGCCTCCTAGGTCCGCGATATTTTCACCCTGGGTGAGCTCTCCATTGACCTTGGCCCCTGCTGAGGTGAACTCTGAGAATTGTTTGACAATGGCGGCTGAGCGCTCCTTGAAACGTGCGGCGCTCTCGGGTGTCCACCAGTCGGATAGATTGCCTTTGGCGTCGAACTGGCGGCCTGAGTCATCAAAAGCGTGGGTCATTTCATGGCCGATGACCGCGCCGATGCCGCCATAGTTCACAGCGTCATCCGCATTCACGTCGAAGAACGGTGGTTGCAGGATGCCGGCGGGGAAGGTGATGCCGTTGGTCATCGACGAGTAGTAGGCGTTCACGGCGGTAGCGGGGCCGTGCCACTCTGCCTTGTCCACGGGCTTGCCAATCTTTGCCAGATCGAACGCGGACTCGAACTCGTGGATACGGAAGATGTTTGCTAACAATGATCCCCGGTCCAGATGGAGTGAGCTGTAATCCTTCCACTTGTCCGGGTAGCCCATCTTCACATCGAAGGCGTCAAGTTTCTCCAGCGCCTTGGCGCGGGTGGGCTCATCCATCCAATCAAGCGCCCTGATGCGATCGCCCAGCGAGGCGCGCAGGTCTGCGACAAGTTTCAGGATACGTTCCTTGGCGGCGGGCGGGAAATACTTGGCCACGTAAATTTGACCTAGCGCATCCGGGAGCATCGCATCCGTGGTGGCCTCTATGCGCTGCCAGCGCGGGCGCAGTTCCTTGATTCCCGAAATGGTGGTGCCGAAGAAGCGGAACCGCTCATCCACGAATGCTTTTGATAGAAAGGGAGAAGCGGCATGGATGAGATGCCAGCGCAGATAGGTCTTCCAGTCTTCCACCGGGGTGGATCCAAGACTTTCCGCGAAGACGGTGATGAAGTCCGGATGGGCGAGATTGAGTTCCGTGAAGGTCGGCGCTCCCACGGTTTTGAAATACGGAGCCCAGTCAATTTTCCCGGAGGTTTTCGCGAGTTCCTCCAGTTTGATCTTGTGATAATTGAGCTTTGGATTGCGCTGTTGCACGCGGCTCAGCCAGCCTTTCGCGAGCACGGTTTCCAGCTTGAGGGCGGCTTCCGCCCCTGTGCTTGATTTGTTGGCATCCCAGCCTGCCAGCTCTAGCATTTTAGCGATGTGCCCCGTGTATTGTTCACGGATCTTTACGTATTTCGCATCGGGGTTCAGGTAATAATCGCGGTCCGCACGTCCTGCGCCTCCTGGTAATATCAACCCTGCCTGGCACAGTTCCGCAATGTCCATTGAGCTGTCCATAGCGTCCGGGGAACTGCCGAATCCGAATCCAGCGTCCACGCCTACCCGATGGAGGAGCGCTATTTCCAACAGCACATCCGCTGGTGATTTAATCGCGTCGATGCGGTCTAACTCCGGTTGCAAGGGTTGGATGCCCGCTTTCTCGACAGCCGCCTCGTCCATACCGCTGGCGAAGAAGTCACCGACGAGACGTTCGATGTTGGAACCTTGATCACCTTTGGCGGCGGCCTGTTCGCAAAGTTCCCGCAGGGTTTTGCGGTTGCTTTCATTGAGCTCGATGAAGGCCCCCCACATTGCTTGTTCAGGCGGGATCTGCGCGGTTTTCAGCCAACCGCCGTTGGCAAAACGGAAAAAGTCATCCTGGGGTTTCACCGAGCGGTCCAGATTGGCCAGATCGACTCCGGCGTTGAGGGCTGCGCTCAGACCCAGAGCGGTCGTGCAGGCAAGAATGATGTGGCTTCGCATTCGCCACCAAGGCCATTTCCGGGGCTTCCAGACAAGCCGAATTTTGGAGGTCTGGGCGTAATTCACACAACTGCAGGGTGAGGTGGACCGCGGTGGCATTGGTTACAGCTTGATTCCCGGTCATTTGCCACTGATTCTCGGGCATCAGGTTTCCTGATGTTGGCCTGTTTTCATGCCCATGAAATTCCTTCGTTCCCATATTCCCGCGCATAAGTGGCATGTAGCCGCCATGCTTCTGCTGGCAGTTCCGCAATGGGCACTTGCTCAGGTGCCCGGCCTGAAGTCGGTGCTGAACAGTCAGGATGCTCCGAAGCAGGAGGCTGTGGAAAAACCGGAGGAGACCCGTGCCCGGCTCGATCAATGGCTGAAAGACGCCCATGATACCCTGACCCGTTTGGAAAATCCCACCCTGCCCGCAGACATAGGCAAGGAGGAGTTAGAAAACCGTCGGCATGATCTGGAGCGCATGGTCATGTCCGTCACGCGCTCGATCAAGGCCTTCAGTGCCATGGCTGATGCCCGCAAGGGTCTGGAAGACTCGCGGGCGGCAGAAGCCGGATGGTCGGGCTTCAAGGAGCGGCCTCCATACTCCCTGCTGATGATTGATGAGTTGCTCAACGAGCGGGACGCCATCAAGGCCAATCTCAGCTCCTACGAGGCTTCGTTAGCGAACTACGAACGCCTTCTGGCGGGCCTCATTACCGAGGCCAAGGCTGCGGAAGGGGCCGTCGGTAATGCTATCCTCGCGGTGAAAAAGGCGGGGGCCGACGAAGCTCCATCCGCGAAGTGGAGGCTGGAAGCAGCGAGCGAGACCTCCCGTATGTTAGCAGCGCGTGCAGGGCTGGACCAATACAGTAGTGCGGGCTTCAAAGACCGCATTGCTGCCGCCAAGATTGATCTGGCGCTGGTGGACCGCAAGGTGGCGCTTGCCCAGAAAGACTGGCGTTTCAACGAGGAGGATTTGGAGAAAGTCTCCAAACTTTGCGAGGAGAGGAAAAAGGCCCTTCACAAGGAAATCGATGCGACGGCAAAACGCCTCAAAGCAGCGCAGACCGTCCGCATGCAGGCCCAGACAGCATTGGATACGCTGACGGCCACGCCACCCGCACCGGACGCACAGGGGACACCTGCCACATCGGGGGCACCCGGCAATTCTAAAGCGGGCGTGGAACTGGCGAAGTTCCGGCTGGAAGTCGCCGAGGGCCGCGTGGATGCCATGCAGTCGCTAGTGGAAGGACTTGAGAGTCTTATTCAGCTAGAAAGCGTCAACTTCAGGGATTATCAGAGCCGCCAAGCATACCTGAGCGCGGCCACGGAGGCTGACAAGCGCAAGAGTCTGGGTAATTTGTCGGACATCGCGGACCGCCTCATGGCTTGGGAAAGTGTTCAAATAAGCGACATCTCCTCTGTTACCGCAGACCTCAGCAGGCTGGAAACCCGTGCTGCGGCCGTTTTTCAGGATGACCCACAGTTCAATCTCATCAATGACCAGCGCGCGGCAAAAAGCGAAAAGCTCACGATGCTCCAGCGTCTGGTGCAGGCGGTGGGCGCTGAGCGTAAGCTGGTGCAGCGCTGGGTGGCGGACTATACGCCTAAGCCTGGTGACATGACATGGACGGAAAAGGCATCTGGCCTCCGCACATCGGCATGGGGAACCGTCGGAAAAATCTGGTCCTTCGAGCTGACGAGCACGGAAGAAACAGTGGTATTGGATGGTAAGACAATTACCGGGGCAAAATTCCCCATTACTCTGGGCTTGGTGTTACGAGCGATCCTGTTTTTCGCGATCGGTTACTGGGTATTGGCTAGAATAGCCAACCGCATTGAAAGAGGCGTGGTCCATCACGGCCACATCGCGGAAGCCCAGGCCAGAACACTGCGCAACTGGGCGATGATAGTCATCGGGGTTTCCCTTGCCCTAGGCACACTGCACCTTCTGAATATCCCCCTAACGGTATTTGCGTTCTTCGGCGGCGCGCTCGCCATCGGCCTCGGCTTTGGCATGCAGACGCTCATCAAGAATTTCATCAGCGGCATCATCGTGCTCATTGAGCGCAAGGTCCGCGTGGGCGACCTTGTGGAAGTGGAAGGTTACCTCGGCAGAATCACCGAAATCAACACGCGTTCGTCGGTGGTCCGCAGTGGTGACGATGTGGAAATGATGGTTCCTAACTCCTTGTTTTTGGAAAACCGGGTGACTAACTGGACGCTCACTAGCGGTAAGGTGCGACAGAGCCTTGTGGTGGGAGTGGCATACAGCACAAACGCGCAGGAGGTGGCGGAAGTGTTGACCAAAGTTGCCACCCGCCACGGCTTGGTCAGCAAGGACCCCGCCCCTTACACCATCTTCGAGGACTTCGGGGAGAGTTCCCTGCGCTTCCGCTTGTATTACTGGCTGGACCTCAGTGGCACCACCAGTGGTGCTGTCGTCGCCAGCGACATGCGCTTCATGATCGAAAAACAATTCACCGAACTGGGCATCGGTGTGCCGTTCCCGCACCGCGAGCTGCGCCTCAGTGCGAAAACCCCGCTGCAGGTACAATGGGCAAAAATGCCTGAGGAAGATCCCTCATGACCGACGAGCATTGGATGAGGCTCGCGCTGGAAGAGGCGCGCAAGGGAGTGGGAAAAACTGCACCGAATCCGCCGGTGGGCGCAGTGGTGGTGAAAGATGATATATTGTTAGGGAGTGGCTGGCATCATGCTGCGGGTGCGCCGCACGCGGAGCGCGAGGCGCTCGCGGAGGTTTTGTCCAAGCACGGGAGTGATGCCCTGCGCGGAGCCACGGTCTATGTCACTTTAGAACCCTGTTCCACCCAAGGCCGTACGCCACCCTGCACGCAGGGACTCATCGATGCTGACGTGGCGCGCGTGGTCTATGCCTGCGAGGACCGCAACCCGGATCATGCGGGGCGTGCCCGTGAAATTCTATCGGACGCTGGGATCGAGGTCACCACCGGTGTTCTCCATGACGATGCGTTACGCCTTCTGCGTCCGTTTTTCAAAGTCCGCGAGACGGGACTACCATGGGTCATCTGGAAAACAGCGATGAGCCTGGACGGTCGTATCACCCGCCCTCCGGGTGAGGGCCGCTTTCTGACAGGCGAGGCAGCCCGCGCCGATGTCCAGAAACTCCGCGCCTCGGTGGATGCCATCCTCACCAGCGGCGGGACAGTGCGCAGTGATAGGCCAGCCCTGACCATCCGCGAGGCCGCGTTGCTAGCAGGCCGCAACCAGCCGTGGCGCGTCGTGTTCACCGATGCTCCGGGTTCATTGCCCCAGGACGCGCCGCTCTTCACTGATGAGTGGCAGGCACGCACACTCGTCCGCTCCGGGCGCAATCTGACAGAATCTCTGCGCGACCTGGTCCGCAGTCAGGGCATTCTCACCGCCATGACCGAGGCCGGTGGGGTGTTTGTGGCCGCATTGTTCGAGGCTGGGCTGATCGATGAGGTAGTCATCTACGTGGCACCCATGATTTGTGGTGGCGGCACCACGCCCGCCCTTGCTGGAGCGGGCCTTCCGGAATCCATCCGCTTGGTGGAAACTGAGCGCTTGATGCTGGGGGAGGACATGCGCATTCGCAGCTTGGTGCGGAAATCACAAAATTCCACAGACAACGCGGACTAATAATATTCTGAGCTCATTACCTGATACTCTGATTTATCTTTTTCATGAACCCGGACCGACCACCATCCCTTATCGCTCGCTGCGCCTTAGCGCTGGAGCTGGCAGAAAATCGTTGGGTATATTTTGCAGTGTTGAGCGTGCTGCTGGTGATCATATTGTTTCCTGTGGGCATTATGACCGGCAACGAGGAGGAATACTTCCAGTTGGCCTACCGGACCTTCGCCCCTGAGAAGTTCCCCGCCTATCATGCCTCTTTTGATCATTCCCAGACGCGTTTCGCATCCGAATACTTGTTCGGTTTTCTGATCCATTTCTTTGGTTATTCCCTCACCCATATCATCGCCAGGATAGGCATGGCGCTATTTTACGCCGCTGGGTTAACCTGTTTTTTCCGTTCGCTGAAACTCACAGTGACAGACTCTCTGCTGGTCATCGTGGTCTTCAGTTTAGCGGGTGAGCAATTGATGGGGGAGGACTGGTTTTTTCTGGGAGTGGAGAGCAAAACCCTGGCCTATGCGCTGCTGTTTTTTGCCTTCGGACTGCTGAATCACGGCCGCTGGCGGGCGGCTATTATTGCGTGCATTGCCGCCACGTACATGCATTTCCTTGCTGGCGGATTCTGGTCCTTCGTCATTTTCCTGCTGCATTGGTACGGTGGCAGGGATGTCCGCGCCACAGGCAGGGCATTGTTTTATTACAGCCTGTGCATCCTGCCGTTGTTATATCTCATTGTCAGAGGTCAGATGACATCCCATGCGCTGCCTCAGACCGGGCTCACCGCAGATTATATCTATTGCGCGATCAGAAACCCGCACCACACAGCCCCGTTTTCCGGCCCCTCACCGTTCGAGTCGTTCTGGCACTGGCTGCCAGGCCTTGTGAATACGGCCTGTATGGCCGTGGCGATGTGGGTTGTCATCCGCTGCAATAAAAAGAACCTGATGGCTGTCGCGGCGCTCGCTGGCCTGGTAGAATTGCTTCTGGCCATGGTGATTTCCTATTATGATAGAAGTGCCTTGCATCTTGGGAAGTTCTACCTGTTCCGCCCCGGATCCATGAGCCTGTTTCTGGTGATCTCTGTGTTTGTCAGCCTCCTGCTGGGGCAACTTTCCGCCGGTGCCCGGCAGGCTAAGGCGGTGCTGGCCTGTACGCTAGTGGTGGCGTTTTCTTGGTGGACGGTTTTCAACACGATCTTCTTTTACCGCAATCATGTGGTCCCTGAAAAACAGGAAGTGGTGGCGGCAGTCAAGGCTCACACCCGGCCCGGAGATATTGTTCTGATAGATCCCTATTCTGAGCCCCAGGAAAAATTTCTGGTGTTGAACCGTGAAATCGAGCGTCCGACTCTGGCCACATGGAAATCCGTGCCCACCAATCCGGAGGACATTCTCCGGTGGTATTCCTACATCCAGCTACGCAACCGCATCTTTGAGACCGGATGCAAAAACGACACGGATGTGCCAATCCGTTGGCTACTGACCTTGTGCCCGGAATCTATCAAAAAGCTATCCGCGTGCGGCCCGGTGGTTTGGCGCAAAGGGAATTTTGCGCTGATCAAAATGGAGGACAAAACACCAGCGAAGTGAGGGGGGAAGGGGGCCAGGAAATTCAAGTCCCTGCGTTGTTCGCCTGTTTAGGTTTTTTCGCGAACCCCCAGCCCTGGCAGGTCCCTCAGGGCCGGAAAGGTCACGGCCCAGATGCTCACGATGACCAGCACGGCCACGCCGCCTAACACCACCGAACCTACCGGACCGAGTATGCCGGCGGTGAATCCGGATTCAACTTCTCCAAGTTCGTTAGATGAGCCGATAAACAGGAAGTTGACTGCCTGCACCCGTCCCCGCAGGGCTTCAGGTGTGCGCATCTGCACCAGGGTCTGGCGCACCAGCACGCTGACCTGATCGAACATGCCCGCAGCCATTAACGCCGCTAGTGACAGGTATAGATTGCGCGAGGCGGCGAAGCAAAGCATGCACAGACCGAAACCGCCCACGCAGGCCAGCATGGTCTTTCCAGGTTTTTGCATGGGTGGGCGGTGCGCCATGAAAAAGCTCATCATGAGGGCACCCACGAACATGGCCGCGCGCAGGAAGCCTAGTCCCAGGGGACCGCAGTGCAGGATGTCTTTCTGGAACATGGGGAGAATGCCTTCCACCCCACCGAATAGAACAGCCACAAAATCCACCGACAGGGCACCGAAGATCGCCTTGTCGTTCCACACGAACCCAAAACCTTTGAGTATCTTGGCTTTTAACGGTTCGACCAAGGGCTTGGGCGGGTGACGCAGCAGCACTAAGCCCGGTAGTAACGACAGATACAGTATGGGTCCCAACGCCACGAAGGTGATAGCCCCGGTCACGCCGAACTGGTATAGCAAAAATCCGCCCAAGATGGGACCCATAATGGCTCCGGCTTGGTAATTGGCGCTGTTCCAGCTGACCGCCCGGGGCATCTCCTCGGGTTCTATCAGCAAAGGGTAAAGCGATACCGCCGAAGGCGTGTAAAACGCACGACTGGTAGCCGCTAAAAATAACAGTGGATACCAAGGCCACTCCGGCCCGCCCGATGCCACCAGCGCTAGCAGGCTGATGCTGACCACTAGATGCAAGCAAAGCGTGAAGGCCAGCACCTTGCGGCGGTCAATGTGGTCCGCCGCCCAGCCAGCAGGCAGGTTGAACAGAAAGATGGGCAGGTAGCTCATCAACCCTACCAGCAGTAGGGACCAGGCGGAGTGGGTCAGATCATAAAGATGGTAGCCTGCGGTGATAGCCATCACTTGGTTGGCCAGGGTGATGGCTTGGGCCCCGGTTAGGAATCGGCGGAAAGCCGGGCGTCGCAGGGGGGCATAGGAATCGGTGCGCATGTAGAGAATGATACGAGAGCTTAGACCCGAATTTTGTAATCCATCACAGGGTTTGAAAAATAACCATTGCGGAAGAGGGATATGGGTTGCCGAAGGAGATTGTCGAAAAGGTCCAGCGCGGAAGCGCCGTGTTCAAGTTTTGATAAGGGAGTCAATAAACATCCATGACCGAAGAACAACGCATAAATCGGGCAATCTGCAATTGAGTCGATTTCGAAGGAAGGATTGCACTGGCGGAAACTAAAAGATAAACGGCAGTCGCCGGGTGAGTATAATATCCAACAGGTGCGATCCTGTCCAAAAGACATTCGAGTTTTCATCGTTAAAATGTATCATTGACTGAAAGCAGACAGACGCCCATGCGCGCCATCTTCATAAGCAATTCCCTAATAGCCGCGATGGTGCTTGCCACAGCCGTGATGGTAAGTTGCGCCGGTTTGGAATCACGGCCCGATGTCTATGCCTTGCGGGAGGCTAATATCCAACTAGTACACCAGGCGTTGCCGATCACGCTCGTGATTCCGCAAACACCCCAGGTGCAAAAAACCCTGGTGCTCTATGCCACCGGCGACGACAGTTTTCGCGGCACGAACAATCTACTGCTGGTGCACTTGGCCGAGCGTGGCTTTAAGATTGCCGCGTTCGATTCTAACGATGTTCTCTCGCGCATCAAGCGGGCGGAGGGACAGGCGAGTTTGGTCTCTACCGCCATTGCACTTGATAAGCTTCTCATGCAGGCCAAACGGGAACTCGGGTTGCCGGATGCCACTCCTACTATCTTTATCGGTTTTTCTCGAGGCTCAAATTTGTTGGTTCTCGCGGCCGGGGAACCTGACTTGCGGCGGCACCTGCTGGGCGGAATCGCTGTGGCGCTCCCCCGCGAAGATGAAAAGCTCAAGGAACCGGATCCCGCAAGGCGCACGCCGGCAATCCAGGTCGATCCTATGGGCCGCTTGCAGACTTATCCCTCGATCGAACATCTCGGCACGCTACCCCTCGCAGTCATCCAATCTGCTGGAGACAAATATGTGCGCGCAGAGGAGTCCCGGGTGCTGATAGGGTCAGACACGTCCACGAGGCGCTTATTCGAGGTTGATGCGAAGAACCACGCGTTCAAGGGCGGGCATTTGGCCTTGCTGCGTGACCTTGACGAGGCGCTTACATGGATCTCATCTCGTTAGGCGCAATCATGCCCTGGTCGCCTTGTGTCGCTGATTTGACATTCCTTCAGGCGGCCTGGATTTCGTCTGTGGGCAGGTGAGCCAGAGTCGTCGCTTTGGATAGGGTTAGGAAGGATTCCAGCAACAGTCAAATGATGTATTCCGGTCATTTGCTGGTGATAGCCCAAATTCAAGCGTTCCCTGCCTGGGGTGGGGTTGTGTCACTATGTTGAATCAGGAATTGCGGAAAATTTACTAGTCAATTGCCGAAACCAAATATATTCGCACTTGTGTGACGACGTTTTTCCCATTGGGGGTGGCTAGGTTGTTGCTAAGAACGCGATGCCAGTCCCAGCAAACCAAGTAATTATGATGACAATGAACCACCACGCCAGCCAAGCCCTCAGTTTTGCTGTTTTGCTGTTGTTTGCGGCTGTGGGTGCCCCGTGCGCCCGAGCCGACATGTATGGCGCAAACCTAATCCTCAATGGTGATGCAGAATCCGGCTCCGGCTCATACTCCGGCAGCGATGTCGTGTCTGTGCCCCACTGGAACTCCTCCGGCAACTTCACTGTGGCCCAGTATGGGGCCTCCACCGGAGTGCTGGCGACCTGCCCTGGGCCCAGTTCCCGCGGTGCCAACTACTTTGCCGGTGGCCCGAATACTGCAGCTTCCTCGGCATGGCAGGATGTGAATGTGAGCACCATCGGCTCTGATATCGACGCGGATTTCGTGGTTTGCAATTTGAGCGGATGGTTGGGCGGATGGTCAGGCGACAATGACAATGCGAAGCTCACGGCTTACTATATTAACGCCAGTGGGCAGACTATTGGCAGCCTGACGGTGGGTCCTGTGCTGGCTGCGGACCGGGTGAATGTCACCGGGTTACTATACCGCCAAGCTACAATACGCATACCGCACGGTACGCGCACCATCCGCTGTATGCTCACCATGACCCGGGTTTCCGGAAGTTATAACGATGGCTATGCCGACAACCTCTCGCTGACCTTGGTTAATTCACCCCCGCCCGCCGCCCCTAACAACACCAACCTTCTTGTTAACCCCGGTGCTGAACTTGGCAGCGGCTCCTCCGATGGGTCCGCGGTGTTACCAGTCCCTGGTTGGACGACCACCGGAAGTTTCACGGTCGCTCAATATGGCAGTGGTTCTGATGTAATTTCCAGCGATCCAGGTCCACCTAGCCGCGGTGCGAATTATTTCTATGGTGGTTACACCACTAGTCCCACCACCGCGTCCCAGGATCTGGACGTATACTCCAGAGCTGCAGAGATCGATACCAGTGGCCTGTCCTGCAATCTCAGTGGTTGGCTTGGAGGATGGTCAGTCCAGAACGACAATGCGCAGTTTACAGCTAATTTTCTTGATGCTAACAACCAGTCCCTCGGTGCACTAACCATAGGCCCGGTTACAGCCTCTGACCGCACCAATCTCACAGGCCTGCTGTATCGCAGCGCAGTCGCGTATGTCCCTTCCGGCACACGTACCATCCGTTGCACCCTGCTGATGACTCAGTACACGGGCTCCTATAATGATGGTCTCGCCGACAATCTTTCACTGACACTATCGTCGGCCCCGCAGGTTACCATAGTGCATGGTGGTGGTAGCGTTACCGTTATGTGGCCGGATCCCGCAGGCGATTGGACACTCCAACGCACGTCTAACCTGGCCGTCTCGGCGTCGTGGACAGACGTGACGCCGCCCTATCAAACCAGCGGCAACAACCGGTCATATACCCTCACGGGTGTTTCTTCCACTCCCGTTCAATTCTTCCGTCTGCGCAGGTAGTCGGCATTGTGATCCTGCATACGGCATGACCCGGAAAGAGGTGTTCTCTATGGGACGGAAATAACCAGTATAGCGCGCTGTTACACGGTTGGTTTTCCCAAGGCCCTTGCGAGCTCTTCTATCATGGGAACACCGGAGTATTCTCCTTCCAACTTTTTCGCTGCGCTTTCGATCTCGGGGGTGATGTGTTTGGTCCGCGAGTTTCTGCCGAGGGGGGCGTAATACGTTCCGCTGAATCCGCTGATGGCGGCGATGCCTTTCACGTAAGCCGCACAACCGGGTTTGAGTGCGAGTCTTGCGGTGATGGGAGAGAGCGCTTCAGCGTTAGATCCCGAGATGCCGTAATCATCCCGCAGGAACAGGCACCAGTAATAGGCGCGGTGCGGAGCGTCCTTTTCCAATGAGTCTATCCACCGGAGCATCGAGATTTCATAATCTAGGCATTCTGCCGTATGATTCTTGTCCTGTTTTTTCCCGGCCAGATACTTTCCATTCAGCCATGCCATGCCCTCCGCGCACAGCCAGTCCGGTGCATCATCGTGACCGCCTACGAAAAACCGTTGAATCGCTTTTCCCCCGATGGACGCCACTGCATTGGCGGAGGTGTAACGATTGAAGTCATTTGTGCCATTGATCACGAAGTAATGCCCGTCGGGCACTTGGGTGTCCTTGGGGATATATCCGATTTCAGGCATTGCGCCTATGGATGGAATGCGTGATGCGTTGTAAAATGACATTGCGCCACCACCGGAATTTCCGGCGAAGTAAACGCGTGCTGGATCGACGGGTAGTGACCCTATAGCGTGTGTTACAACGTTCTTCGCATATTGATGGTCTTGTTCCGTAGACTGTTCATTGCGTGACTCCACATTAGCCACGACGATCCAGCCATTGGTCTCGGCACCCGCTATGTAGCGGCTCAGTGAGGCTGCGCTTCCGCCGCCAGAGCCATTGAAGTGAAGCAGTGGTGCCTTCCGTCCTTCCTTGAGAGATTTCGGTACATAAAGAAAATAGTGTGAATCACCGCCCGCATCGATAGGACCCACGACCTCACCGATCTTTACGCTGGGTATCCCGCTGCCCTTGGCGGACACGCCCTTGTCCGTTGTTTCAGCGGCAAATGCCCCGGAGGAGAATGAGGTGAGCACGGCAGCAAGGGCTAAGCAGATGGGAAATTTCATGATTGTTAGTATTTCTAAGGTATCGCAGGGAGGTTGCCATGGAGACCGCCATTTCCTAGCCGGTTTTCTATGCGGTCGTCCAGTGCAAAGCTCTTCGGGAGATGTACCGACGGTTTCCTATCAGGTCACCGGGCCTTCCGCAGCCAGGCGCAGCCTTTCAAGTTCCTCCCAGCGGGTATAGAGGCTGGCTACTTCTGCCTTGGCTAGCTCTAGTTGCCCCATGAGTTCGGGGATTTCCGTGAAACGCGTTGTCAGAAAATCCGGGTCATGGAGTTGGGCCTCGATGCGTCCGGCTTCCTGTTCGGCTATGAGGATGACGGCTTCGATGCCGTCGAGTTCGCGCTTTTCCTTGGAGGTGAGCTTGCGGGTCTTGGTGGCGGATGATGAGGCTTTTTGGCGGGCGGCGGCATCACGTGCGGCAGCCTGCGCCTGGAAACGCTCCGCAGCTTCGCGGGCCTGACGTTTTTCGAGGTAATAGGAATAATTTCCCGGCTGGATGATGACACCGTTCTCCTCGAAGGCGATGATCTGATCGCAGATGCGGTCGAGGAAATAGCGGTCATGGGAAACACAGATCACAGAGCCGTCGAAATCCGCGAGCGCCTCCTCCAGCATCCGCAGGGACGGCAGATCGAGGTCGTTAGTTGGTTCATCCAGCACGATCAGGTTACCGCCGTTCTTGAGCACTTTGGCAAGCATCAGGCGGGCGCGTTCACCGCCTGACAAGAGATCAACACGCTCGTTGATGCGCTGGTCATTGAACAGGAAGCGGCGGAGGTATGCGCGTGCCCCAAGAGACTGGGTACCGAACATCAGCTTTTCATTGCCATCCGAAATCTCGTCTAACAATGTTCCCGTGCCGTCGAGTTGCATGCGCGTCTGGTCGATGTAGTTCACCCTCACACGCTTGCCGATGACGGCGCTGCCTTCGCCGGGCGGGATTTGCCCGAGGCATAACTTCAAGAGGGTGGTCTTGCCCACGCCATTCCTGCCTACGATGCCGGTGCACTGGCCGGGCCGTAGTGTCAGGTTCAGGTGGCGGAACAACCAGCGCGGGTGGGCGCTGGTGCCCACGTTGACGCCAGCGTTCTCCAGATCCACCACGATGTTTCCCAGGTCCGGCGGTGGCGGGATGAGTAAATCCATTTCCCGCTCCTCGGGCGGCGCTTCCATGCCCTCGATCTGATAGTATTGATCCATCCGGTGGCGGGATTTCGTGCCGCGCGCCTTTACGCCGGAGCGCACCCAGTCGAGTTCCTCGCGCAGGAATCGCTGGCGGCGGCGCTCGGTTTGTTCGGCGATCTGGCGGCGCACTGCCTTGGATTCCAGAAACGCGGTGTAGTTGCCCGGATGAGAAAACGCGCGTCCTTCGTCGATCTCGATGATGCGTGTGGCTATCACATCCAGGAAATAGCGGTCATGCGTGACGAAGATGACCGCGCCGGGGAATCCCCGCAGATAATCTTCCAGCCAGCGGATAGACTCTGCGTCCAGATGGTTGGTCGGCTCGTCTAATAACAAGAGGTCAGGTTGGCAGGCCAGTGCGCGGCACAGCGCTACCCTGCGTTTCTCTCCCCCTGAGAGAGGGCCCACCGGTAAATCCAAGGCCGGAGCGTCCAGTGCGGTGGCAGTGGCCTTGATGCGGGAGTCGAGGTTCCAGCCATCGGCATGATCGATGAGATGGAGCAGGTCCGCGAGTTCAGCCTCGCTACCCTCGCCGTTTTCGTATCGTCTAACGGCCTCTACGATGTCTGCCGCGCCGGAGGCGATGTTCTCGCGCACACTGGTCCCGGGATCGAGTTCGAATTCCTGCGGTAGGTAACCGATGCGCAGTGAGCGCCGCAGGGCGATCTCACCGGAATCTGCCGCCTGTTTTCCAGTTAGGATTTTGAGCAGGGAGGTCTTCCCGCAGCCGTTGCGGCCTACCATGCCGATTTTCTCGCCGGCAGCCACGGCTAGGGTGACCCCGTCGAGCAGGGTCTGGTAGCCGTAGGACAGGCGGATTTCATTGGCGGAGAGTAGGGCGGACATGAAGCGGCCCGAAGGTCCAAGGAATTCGCAGACAAGCAACAGTCTTTTCTCTGAGTCCGGGTATTTTCAGATCTTTTGGCATTTTGCGCTTGGCCAAATGAAAAATCCCTAAGATCTCGGCTGCGCATTCGTTACATGCTGCACATGATAAATCCAAAAACCCTCGTCCTGTTCGGTGCCGCCACTCTAGTTGCTGTCACTTCCGCCCACGCCCAGTCCACCCAGAGTGCTTCTTCATCGCCCTCAGTGCTGAAAGACCTCGTAGTGACAGCCAATGCGCTCGATGAGGAAAAGCCCGATGGGGCGAACGGAGAGCCTAGCTGGGTGCAAAACCGCCGGTTCAGCAACACCCGCATCTACATCCAGCAGGACCCGTGGGAAGTGGGCTTCGAGCAGTGGTATCGCCTGCGCACCTACGATGCCGGCCGCGTCACCCAGCGCTCCCAAACCGAATTTGAGATAGGCCTGCCTTACCGCATGCAGTTGGACATTTACGAAAACAGGCTGCTGGACAACACCATAGGCGGCTGGCAACAGGAGGAAGTGGCCTTTGAGCTGCGCTATGCGCTTGCGGAGTGGGGGAAACTCTGGGGAAACCCGACGCTCTATCTGGAATACAGCGTTGCCCATGATGGAGGCGATGCCCTCGAACCGAAAATTTTGCTAGGTGATGACTTTGGCAATGGCTGGCACTGGGGAACCAACCTGATTTGTGAGCGTGTGCTATGGGGTGATCGCACCACCGAGTGGGCGGTGTCCGGCGGTATCTCGAAAACCATCGTGGATAGCGTGCTCTCCGTGGGTATAGAAGGACAATGGTCCCATATTACTGACGAAAAATCAGAAGGCCTTCTAGGCCCATCGATCCAGTGGCGACCCACCGAAAACAGTCACTTGGATTTTGTCGCCCTTGCCGGGCTCACAGACTCCAGTCCTCACGCCGAATGCTGGCTGATCTACGGCTTTGACATAGGCAAGGGTGCCAAAGCCTCGAAAGGCTACAAACCCACATCTACCGGCGGACTCTGAATATACTGGTTGCCAAAAAAGATTGCTGAAAGCGCCTTCTGGAAGGATCCGTCTGATCCGTAGGATCACTCTTAATACCCAAGGTTTCTCGCCGGAGACAGTGAAACCTCCCGCCTCAGGGATTGTCACCTGCGTTTCAGGGGGGTAGTTTCCCCGTCGCACGATCATGAACGCCCTGCAGCACTCGCTCAATATCGGCACGCTCGCCACTTGGCTGAGCGTTGCCGGCTTTGGCGCTGCGGCCATGATCCTGCACGATCCGCAGCCCGCAGCGCCCGCGCCAAAAGAACCAGCGGAAACCCGCTGGGATCCCCAGGATTTCACGCTCAGCGGAGATGCCCGGCCCGCCAGTGAGGAAAGCACCCCGAAGGAGATGGAAGACATTGCGGTGGAGGAAACCGCACCCTCCCCGCCGGAGTTGTCACCTCTGGCGGAATTCGAACCCTTGCCGGAAGTCCCGGATCCGACACCCGCGGCAACTTCCAAATCACAGACACCCGCCCCCGAACCGCAGCAGACGGCCCGCGCGAGCGGAGGTGCCAGGACTACGGCACCTTCATCACACTCCCCCGCGCAACACGCTTCAGGCGCTAACAAAAGCAGCGGTAATTCTGGACTTTCAGACTCCGACCGCATCAGCAGGGGCCATATGCCCTCGCCTAACTATCCGCCCGGAGCCCGCAGCATGGGACAGACCGGCACAGTGCTTGTTGAATTCACTGTGGATTCCGCTGGCCAGGTGATTTCCGCCAACGCTCTGTCCCAGTCACCATGGCCCATGCTCAACAACGAGGCGGTGCGCACCGTCCGGCACTGGAGTTTTCCGCCGGGTGGCGGTGTCATGAAGCTGCAGCGTCCCATTATTTTCCAACTCCGTTAAAAATTCAGCATCGTGCTCTCCAACATCGTCGTCGATACATTCCTTCAGGGTGGTTGGGTCATGTGGCCCATCCTCGCAACATTTTTTCTCGGGCTGTGCGCCTTGCTAGACCGCGTGGTCTGGTGGTTGAGGTTCCGGGCTACCCTGCGTCTGGCACAACAACAGCAGGCCCGGGATGCCATTGGCACCGGAGATTTCCAACACGCTTGGGACCTGTGCCAGAACACCACCGAGCCGTTTCTCACGAACCTCGGGGAAGGCATGACCCATGCACATACCTCGATGCTCGCGGCCATGCAGTTGGATGCCACCCGCCTGATCGAAAAGTCTGAGGCACGCATGTGGATTATCAGCACACTCATCACGCTTGCGCCTTTGTTAGGTTTGTTTGGCACAGTGGTGGGCATCATGCGGTCGTTCTCGTTTGTCGGAGACGAGCAACTTGCGCCCACGCGGGTATCAGGAGGGATCGCGGAGGCGCTTATCGCCACTGCCTGTGGCATCGCCATCGCCATCATTTGCTTGCTGCCCTATAACTTCTTTCGCAAGCGTGTGTCCGTGTTGCGGGGCTCGCTGGAACGCTGGATCAACCACACTGAGTTGCTTGTCAGATCCGCCAGGGAACACGGTCATGACCTGGAAGCCTTCTCCTCGAACCGCCAGTCACGCTGATGCCCGTCCAACTTCACAGCCAGTCTGGGGATGAGGGTGATGAAGCCCGTATTGAGATCATACCGCTCATTGATATCATGTTTTTCCTGCTGGCCGCTTTCATGCTGGTGAGCCTGAGCATGACCCAGATGCATCGTGTGCCCATTAACCTTCCATCCGCATCCACCGGTATCGCGGATCACAAGGCCCCGCCATTTGAAATAGCCGTCGATGCCAATGGTGTGACCACGTGGGAGGGGAAAGTGGTCACTCTGTCAGAAATCACCGGGCGTCTCAAGGCTGTTGCAGCACCCGGGGAGTCACGCGTCCTCATAGCTGCGGATGCCGAGGCACGTCACAAACAAGTATTGGGTGTGATCAATGCCGTGCGCGATGCGGGCGTGGACAAGGTCAGTTTCGAAACCAAACGCTGAATGTCTCCCCGCACCCTTACCCTGCTAAACACCATCGGCTGCCTTGCGCTCACCGGGCTGATCGTCGCACAGTGGTGCAAGGAACGGACGATCCAGGGCAATCTGGCAGAAACTACCCGCCAGCTTGCCATCACCAGAGACCAGGCCGCAGAGGAAAGCCAACGCCGTGCCGCTCTTGAGCGCGACATCGCGGTGCTTAAAGAGACTATAGAAGCCACTCAGAAGGCCGCCGAAACCAGTGCCCACGATTTTGCGGAAAAGGACGCCTTGGCCACTGAGTTGCAAGCCCAGCTCACCAGCGCCCGCGAGCAGTTGGCCACCTGGGAAGCTGCGCTCAAGACCCGCGACCAACGCATTCATTTGCTGGATTCTGAGCTCGCGGCCACGCGTAAGCGCCTCGATGAGGCCATTGCCAAACTCAAGGCTGCCGCAGAAAAGTAACAGCCCAATATGCTGTCGCTCCGCCGGATAAAATCATTGATTGTTGTCTGCAGCCCTCCATCGGATTCCACCAGCATTGCCGCACAATCACCTGTACACTCCACAACACCACCATGAGCCGAACTGACAAGTGGATCATTGCCATATCTGTTTTGACCGTTCTGTTGGCTGTCGTTGCCATTGTGGGTTTGTTCATCTGGCCATACGTGCTGGAAAAACGTTGGACCGATTTCAAAGCGCACTGGGAGGCACAAGGCGAGTCGTTTGAAATCGCTGCCCACATGCCGGAGGCAATCGAGGACTCGCAGAATTTCGCAAAGCATCCGTGGCTCGAAGCTGTAAGGACCAATGATGAGCAGGTGATGGAGCGGCTGAACCATATGAAGCTGGAATCGCTGCCTGCTTTTGACGAATGGCTTTGCGCGGAAAAGCTAGTGATGATGCCCGAGCCGCTGGCAAGGCAGGTGCTCGACTACTGCAAGCCGTTTGCAGCGGATTTTGATGCATTGTCCGAGGCGGCCACCAGACCGGGATTCCGGGTTGAACTGGATTATGAATCGGGCATACCTCTACCTGCTTCTTGGCTTAGTAAACTTTCACCCTGTTGCAAAGCCCTTTCGGCCAATGCCGCAGCCGCCCTTGCCTTGGGAGACGAAGACACCTTCACGAATCAAATCATTCTATTGCTTGATATCGGGCACCATCTGCGGGCCAACAACACTATGTTAATCACTGTGGTTGGATGTGGATTTGAAGGTTCCACCTATCAGATGATCAGGGATCTGACTCCAATCGGGGTGAAAAAGGAAACCAATCGCTCCCGGCTTATTGATGCCATAAACCGGCGCAAAAGACCTCTGGGAGAAGAGATGGCCAAGGTGCTGCGGCTTGAGCGCGCTATGGCACTTAAATGGGTCGACATTATAGAATCCGAATCCACAACGTCACCCATTGCAAGCGTCCATCCAAGAAAGCTTTTTGGTAGAGTTTATTTTGCTACCAACCGCCTGGCGCTCTGTGAAGACAGTCAGCGCATTTTGTTTGCTCCGGAAGGTCGTCCTAAACAAGAGGTAGGCAGTGATGATGTGGAGCGTTACGATGCCTTGATGAGAAAAAGGCGGCAGGGAGGCAATCCTCTGGCAGCCTATCTGGAGGCCATAGCTAGCGCGCACGACTTCACACTTGGCGGTGTTGGGAATGCATATGGCTTAAAGAGCAAGAGCGGCAGGAGGCAAGGGATGCGTTATGCCCCGGAAAGTAAGAGGCATTTACTTTTGGTAACGGTCTCAGCATGGAAGCGGTGTGGCGCTTCGCTTCCCACCGCACTCCATGCTATGGCAATGCATAAACTGATTGCCAAAATTTAACTTTTTACGCACGGACTTTTGGCAAACCATCTAACTGATATTAATGTCTGATTCTTTTCAGTGAAATCAGTGCAAAATCAGTACATGTCACCGGTCACTTCAAAATGCACCACCTGTGGTCACTTCAAAGTGCACCACTTCGGATGGCTGTTTTTTGCGAGTTTGAGGGGGGATTTGGCAAGACGATAGTGCCTTGGTGGCGATTCTTTTTTGTGAGCAAAGACCCTTTGCTTTCGGCAAAGGGGCATACAGGTGAGTCCTGCCCTGCGGAGGGCCGGTCAAGCGGCTGTTTGCGGAATAGGGGTCGGGAGTCGAAAAGGTTCCGCAAAGAGGCGCTTGACCGG
>Ga0118677_10002429_pt1 | contig 37488 bp, 18 predicted proteins | sample AliMusrvi5mmetaG_FD_86154 | JGI IMG/M metagenome (GOLD analysis project Ga0118677, IMG submission 86154) | reverse complement strand
TACCAGGTTGCCGATCAGCCGACCGCTCTTACCCCGAATCAACGCCGCCACAGCCGGGTTCTTCTTCTGCGGCATCAGCGATGAGCCGGTAGTATAGGCATCGGCGATGCGGATGAAGCTGAATTCGCTGCTGGACCAGAGAACCAAATCCTCCGCCAGCCGCGACAGGTGCACGCCGAGCAGCGCCGCGCTGCTGCAGAATTCCACGGCGAAATCCCGGTCGCTCACTGCGTCCATCGAGTTCTGCGTCACGTTGGGCCTGCCTTTCGCATCCACAAAACCAAGTAACTCGGCTACCAACTCGCGATCGAGCGGCAGCGTCGAACCAGCCAGCGCGCCGCTGCCGAGGGGGCAGACGTTCACCCGCGCCGAGCATTCCTGCAAGCGCTGCGCATCGCGCGCCAGCATCTCCACGAAAGCCAACAGGTGGTGCGCCAGATAGACGGGTTGTGCCCGCTGCATATGCGTGTAGCCCGGGATAATTACTTCCCGCTCCCGTTCGCCCAACCGCACCAGGGCGCGCTGCAGCAGCCCAATCTCCCGCTGGAGCTCCACAATCTGTTCCCGCAGCCAAAGCCGCATATCCAGCGCCACCTGGTCATTGCGCGAGCGCCCGGTGTGCAGCTTGGCCCCCGCCGGCACCCGGTCCGTCAGCGCCGCTTCGATGTTCATGTGGACATCTTCCAACTCCGCCTGCCACCGAAACCTGCCCGCCTCGATTTCCTTCCCGATGGCATCCAGCCCCCGGATAATCGCCCGCAACTCCCGGTGAGTCAGGCATCCAACCTGCCGGAGCATGGTAGCATGGGCTATCGATCCGGCGATGTCCTGCCGCCAGAGTCGCCAGTCGAACGAAATGGATTCCGTAAACCGGGCCACGTCCGCCGCCGGGCCGTCGCTAAATCGTCCGCTGCGGGAAACAGGAGAGGTCTTTTTCATGCGCTTCGCTGCTCTCCAATGTGCGGCGACGCGGCGCGGAAGTCACTGCCAAAAAAAGCATTGTCGTCCCCGCCATGGTGTGAAATGGTTGGAGTCGAAGCGATGAGCGAATTCAAATTTGCGTGTCCGGTCTGCGGCCAGCATATAACTGCCGACTCGATCACGAGCGGCGGGCAAATTGAATGCCCCACCTGCTTCCAGAAGATCGTAGTCCCGCAGGCCCCCGAGTCCGCTGACACCAAGCTCCTTGTCTCGGCTGTCCAGGTGGCCAGGCCCCGCCCCGCCTCTTCCGATGTCGCGCCCTCCTTAGCCTCGATACGGCCTTCGTCACGGCGCAACTCGATGCCGGCCATCATTGCGCTGCTTATCGTGATCGTTGCGGCCGGCGCGACGGTGTTCCATTTCCGGGACCGGCTCCTCGCAGCCCTGCACCGCCTGGCACCCGCCGAGACCAATGCCGTTGTCTCGCAGCCAGCCGCCCCAGCACCGCTCAACCCCACTCATCCAATCCCCACGAACTTCAGTTGGACCCTCGAGCTGACGAATGCGGTCATCCCTGACACGCCCGTTGCGGGCGAGATTCACGGCCGCGGTTTCGCTTACGAAAAGGCCGTCCTGCACAAGGGCTTGCTCTTGTTCGGCCAGGGCACGCCGCCGGCCTGGGACCTGGGATTCGGGGTTGACCTCGTTGCGCGCCAAAGCGAGGAACTGAGCGGCCGGACCATAGAGATTGCCCCGAACCAAACGAACGCCCCTCGCGTGGGCTGGCGCTGGAAGAACGACCAGCAGCAACCCGCCACGCAAATCATCAGCAACGGTTACCTGCTAAAGGTCACGTTCGGCCAGGCCACCCAGGGCTACATGCCCGGCAAAATTTACATCTGCCTACCCGATGCGGACAAGAGCTTCGCGGCGGGGACCTTCGATGCGGAGATCAAGAAGCCCTCGCAGCCCAAACCTACCCCGCCCGGGCCTCCGAAGCCGAAAGGCTGACCTGCGGCTCAGCCACTCCGCTTTGAGCAGGCTCCCAGCTTCCTGAACTCCTCACAGGTCGCCGTAATCTGCAAGCGATGGGCCTTCGCGGAAAAGCCTAACCGCTGGCTGATCTCGCTCTCAAGCTGTTCGATCTGCCGGCTGTCAAACTCGACGATCTTCCCGCAGTCCAGGCAGATAAGGTGATTGTGATGGGGATGCTCGGCGTAGTTCGGGTCGTAGTACTTCTGTTCCTTGCCGAAATCCATTTCCCGCACCAGGCCGCTCTCGGTCAACAGCGGCAAGGTGCGATAGACCGTTGCCCGGGAGACCGATTTATCCCGCCGCCGTGCCCACTCAAGCAGTTCTTCCGCCGTGAAGTGCTTCTCCGTGCTGAACACGGTCCCGATGATGGCCCGGCGTGGCCCGGTTAGACGCAAATGCTTACGCCCCAAGAAATCCAGGAATCGCTCCCGTGCGCGCTTGTTATCCGCATCTGCCATGCCGCCAGTCTAGGTCAGCCCGCCCGTCGCAGTCAACGCCCCGCACTTTAGGAATCTCACTAAACTGGCTACCTCCAGGCCGCCCGCAGGCCTCCTCCAGGCGTATTACTGGCCAACCGGTAGCCAACTGGTAGGCAACCACTCCGATGTGGATCCGATCCACATCGGAGTGGTTGCCTAGTGGTTGCCTACCTCTTGGCCAGGCCCAGGCTTGGACCTGGCTTCAGCTAGGCCGGCAGCGGTTCGGTGCGGCACTCCCGTCGCCGACGCCCGCGGCGGACCACCGTTGGACCCAAATGGTCGGGATGACCTGTGGCCGGATCAGCCCGGCTACGGCACTGCGACGGGCTGCCGGCCACCGCTAACGGGGTTTCAAAACGTCGCCCCAACTTTCACCATCAGTTGCTCCCAACCAAGGCCGTTCCAGATGTGGGTAATGACAAGAGCTTCAAGGTGGCTTCAGGTGGCTTTGGTTTCATCCTTCATCCTTCATCCTTCATCATTCGCCATTTGCTTCCCTACCCTGCCTGCAGCATCCTTCCACCCCACATGGCAGCGGAGCCAAGTATTCTGTTGATGCGCCTGAAATCGATGGGCGACGTCGTGTTCACTCTCCCGGCGGTGCACCTGCTGCGAGAGTCGTTTCCCCATGCGCGAATCACGTTTCTGGTCTCTGCTGAGAATGCGCCACTGCTGGAGGGCTTTCGGGGTGTGGACGAGACCATCGCGCTGAATCGTGCCCGCCTTCGCAGCGGCAATCCCCTGCACATCCTGACCGAGATGTTCACCTTGCTCCGACGGGTCCGCCGGGGCAGGTTTTCCATGGCGGTGGACTTTCAGGGCTACGGCGAGACAGCTTGGCTCGCTCGGCTCAGCGGCGCGCCGCAACGCTGGGCCAGCGTCCACAGCACCCCGCGACACTGGGCTTATACCCACAGCTTCCCCTGCAACTACCATCTTCACCCGGCCGAGTGGTTCCTGTCTCTGCTTCACCAGTGTGGGGTCCGGCCCGGAATAGTCCGCAATGACTTCGTGCTGCCGGATAAGGCCCTGAACGAAGCGCGCCAGTTTTTCACCGCCAACCAACTGAGCCTTAATTGCCCCACGCTCTTCATTCAGCCCTTCACGAGCACGCCCACCAAGAATTGGCCGCTCGACCGCTACTGTACCGTCGCCCGCCATTGGCGGGAGCACGGCCGGCAGGTCCTGTTCGGCGGCGGCCCGTCTGAACGCACGATGCTGGAGCCTGCGCGCCAGGCAGGTTTCCCGGTTTCCGCCGGTGTGCCGCTGCTCGTGAGCGCCGGGTTGGCCGAACTGTGTGCGCTGACAGTGTGCGGCGACACAGGGTTGTTGCACCTGGCCACGGCCATGGGCAAGCGGGCGCTGGCAATCATCCCCTCCACCGCCCCCGGCAGTAAGTACCCCTTCCTGCATCCGGAGTGGGCGATCACCGCTTCCGCGGGTGTGGACATTTCCAGCATCGGCGCTGAAGCGGTCATCGCCGCCTGCGAGCGCGCCCTGGCCGAGACCGCCATTGGCGGCGCCACGCCGCAATCGCGCTAGCGTCTTGGACTGCGCCAGCCCTCTGGCGCTTTGGCAAGGGTCACGGCAGTGGTGCCAGACTGCCAGAGGGCCGTCGGAGTCCGAAGGCCAGCATCTCCCTTTCACAACACCCTCTTAGCCGTAACTATGCTGTGGTTGGGGAGCGCGCCCACCCCGGGCGTGATAATTGGCACCCTCGCCGGTCACCTTCTCGGCTCCCCGACCGGACTCACTGCTCCGTGGCTCAGCGCACGGCCCAGTCACCCGGCGAGGGCGCCGGCTGGCCACGCCCGGGGCGGGCGTACTCCCCATTTCCAACTGCTTGTTCCCGGCTTAAGGGCTCCGCTCGCTAAAGCGCGCTGCCGAATGCCCGCTTGACCCAAGCCCGGCTTTTGCGTCCAATGCCAGCCCGTGAGAAAAACAGTTCATAGGCAGATTGCCTGCATTTGGATGTTCGTGCTGCTCCTGTTTGGGTGCGGTGCTCGCAGTTGGGGCGCCGACATCTCAGCACTCACGCTAGAGGCCCGCGTAGCCCAACTGGAGGCCAGAATCAACTCCGCCACGGCAATCAATTCGGGCGACAACGCCTGGGTGCTGGTGAGCGCGGCCCTCGTTCTGATGATGACGGCGCCGGGCCTGATCCTGTTTTACGGCGGGCTGGTTCGCACAAAGAACGTTCTCGGCACGATGATGCACAGCCTGATCCTGATGGGGGTGGTCTCGATACTGTGGGTTTTGTTCGGTTACAGCATGGCCTTTGGCCAAGGCAATGCCTTCTGCGGCAATCCTTTCACGCACTTCCTCCTGCGAGGCGTCGGGGCCGCGCCCAACGCCGACTACGCCGCGACAATACCCGAACAGAGTTTCATGCTGTTTCAGATGATGTTTGCCATCATCACCCCGGCGTTGATCAGCGGCGCGATAGCCGAGCGCATGAAATTCAGCGCCTACCTGATATTCACGGTGCTTTGGGTGACATTCATCTATTTTCCATTGACCCACATGGTCTGGGGCAAGGGAGGGCTGTTTAATTGGGCGCTGGGTGGAACCTTGCCAGTGCTCGATTTTGCCGGCGGAATGGTGGTGCACATCAGTTCCGGGGTTTCAGCGATGGTTTGCGCGCTTGTGCTGGGCAGGCGACTGGGCTACCCGCGCGAGCCGATGCCGCCGCACAATGTCGTGCTGAGCCTCATCGGCACCGGGCTGCTCTGGGTGGGGTGGTTCGGCTTCAACGCCGGCAGCGCGGTCAGCGCCGGCAAGCTGGCCAGCAGCGCGTTTGCGGCGACGCATTTTTCCGCTTCGGCTGCCGCGCTGAGTTGGGCCTTCTGCGAGTGGCTGCAAAAGGGCAGACCGAGCGTGCTGGGGGTTGCTTCCGGCATGGTGGCCGGGCTGGCGACGATCACCCCGGCCTCCGGGTTCGTTTCAGTCCCCGCGGCGCTGTTAATTGGGCTGATCGCGGGGGCAGCCTGTTATTTCGCAGTGTCGAGGCTCAAGGCTCGGTTTGGGTACGATGACTCGCTGGATGTGTTCGGAGTGCATTGCCTTGGCAGCACGATAGGCATGTTGATGCTCGGTTTCCTGGCCAATGTGCAGGTCAACGAAGCCATCGGCACCACCTGCATGGTTAACGGCCAACTCCTCTCACTTGGCGGCAGCCCTGCCCAGTTCCTTAACCAGCTCAAGGGGGTGCTTTTCACCCTCGTGTTTGCGGCCGCAGGGACATTTATCCTTTTGAAGATTACCAGCCTCTTTGGCGCACTGCGCGTCAGCGAGGAAGATGAGACTCTCGGCCTGGATCTAAGCCAACACGGCGAAAGCGCCTACAACGAATAGGGACCCAATGAAGAAGATTGAAGCGATCATCAAGCCATTCAAACTCAACGACGTCAAAGACGCCCTCCACGAGCTGAACTTGCAGGGCATGACAGTGACGGAGGTAAAGGGTTTCGGCCGGCAAAAAGGCCATACCGAGATCTATCGCGGCAGTGAATACACCGTTGATTTTCTGCCCAAGATCAAGATCGAGATGATTCTAGCCGATGCCATGGTAGCCCCGGCTATTGATGCTATCATCAAGTCCGCGCAGACCGGGAAGATCGGCGATGGCAAGGTGTTTGTCTTGCCGGTCGAAGACGCCGTGCGCATCCGCACTGAGGAACGCGGCGACAAAGCCGTTTAGCTCGATCTAGCCCCTGATTCCAATCTGCTCTCAAACTGAGACTAACGCACCGCACCAACCCTTGTAGGAGACGAGGTGACAAGTCTCTGATCAGAGTTCAGAGCAAGCCAGAAAGGAGATCAGAGACTCGTCACCTCGTCTCCTACAAGGGTGAGTTTCAGTTCGAGGCTGAACTGGAATGAGTACGCCAGCGCCGAGGAGTGCCTGGGCGGAGTGGCGTGAAATTTCTGAGGCTGGGGAGGCGCGTCGCTCCGTGCGCGCCGATCCTGTGGCGCCTGCGACCGAACGGCGCGCACGGAGTGACGCTCCCACCTCGCGACCTATCGCCACAATGAGAATCACAGCCCATCTGCGTCTATCTGCGCAATCTGCGGTCAACCTTCGTCACGTCCTTCGCACCCCTGGCGTGAGCCAGCAATATGGATTGGATTCGGATTTCCGGCACCGCCACGCTGTGTAACTCATGTAACCGTTGTAACTTATTTAACTCCTTTGATTGCGGTTCCGCCGGGCCGCGTATTTCGTGGTTCGAACTGCCTTTCTCAGCGCGCATCGTTCACACCCAACGCCGCGTGAGGGCACGCGGCCTACAGGGACGGAGCCGTTCGCTTGTAGGCCGCGTGCCCTCACGCGGCGCCCTGTTGCCGTCTCCATGGGAGTTTGAAATAGTGACTTAGGGCTGAATTCTACCGAAACCAAGCGACGCGTCTGCCATAGCCGCAGCCCCCAATACACATCCAGATTTGCAGCAGGATTCATGCCGCAGGGCATCTACACTTTTGTAGATACCACAGCCCCGTAGAGGAAGGTAAAATGGTCGCGTTTTGAATGTGAAATCCGACAGGCCACCAGCCAATGACCTCCGGCAGAGACGACCCGCCGTCTCGGCTGGTCGCCAAGGCTCCAGAGAATTGTAGGACCACCAGGATCAAGAATGGCCGTGCAATGAAGATCCGAATCTAACCACCCCGCAGAGTGCTAAAAACGCCAATCTACACCAAAACCTCAACATGCTCCACAATATGAATCCACAACGAAAATCTCCGGTTTGCGTAATCCTGTTTCTCATCAGTCTCTTCTCGGTGCAACACTTTGCCCAGGCTGCGCTTCTTAACGGTCGCTTGTTGGACGCCTTGAACCACGGCATTCCGAACCAGCAAATCCAGCTTCGTCTGGATGGGACGGTCGTGGCGACCACGCTTACCAGTAGGGATGGCGATTACTCCTTCCTCGTTTCGGCAGGCGCCTACTGCTTCTCTATTGGGGGGAGTCCCAACTCGAGTTCCATCAACGCTCCCTGTGATTACTACGTGCAATCCTCCACCTTCAACCTGAACGCAGACTCGACTATGGACCTGGCCCTTCCTGCCAAGCCTGTCAGCGTCCAGGTGCGAGACTCGAACGGCAATCCGGTGCCCGGCGTTCAGATGGCAGCGGGCGCAGCCATCAGCATTTATAACCACGGTCTGGTGCTGGGCGCAGGCTTAATCAGCGAGGGCTGGGAAAGGTCAGGCTACCCATCAGATCTTCCCTCGATTGCTGTCACCGACGGGGACGGTAAGGTGACCCTCTGGCTGTTTCCCCGACCGACCGGGCAACCCTACAGCCTGACTGCCAAGCCACCGACCGACAGTGGCTTGGCGTCCACCACTTTGAGCGTAGAAGTCACTGACAACATGAACCTCATGGTCATTCTTGGGATTGTTCACCAGGCGCCGGGCACCACTGCAACCATTTCGGGCGTCCAGAATGAGCAGGGTGCCTATGTGGATTCAGCTACCATCACCCTCTCGGCATCTGCCCTCTCCGGGTCCAGCGTAACGGCAACATACTACGCCATCGATGGCAGTCAGGCCGTGACCTATGCCGTCCCATTCGCGATTTCGGTGCCTGGTGTCCACTCACTCACTTTCTGGTCCATTGACAGCGCGGGTGTGCGTGAGACCGCCAAGTCGCTGACGGGAATCACGGTCGTCGAGGGGCCAAATCACCCGCCTGTCGCTCAGTGCAAAGATGTCACCGTATCTGCGGACAACAACAGCCAAGCTGCGGTGACGGCCACACAATTTGACAACGGCTCTTCTGATCCTGACGGTGATTCGTTCACACTCGCTTTGACACCTAGTGGTCCATTTCCGGTGGGAGCAACGATCGTGACCCTCACCGCGACTGACAGCCACGGCGCCTCCAGCAGTTGCCAGGCGAAGATCACTGTCATCGATGGCGGCCAAGGCGATACAGAAGCGCCGGTTCTGCAATTCCTGACACTGGATCCTACGGCAGTGAACGTCAGCGATGGTTCCGCAGATGTGGAACTGACCCTGAGGGTCACGGACAGCCCGGCCGGCTTGAAGTACTTCGTAGCATTGATTCAAGGGCCCAGCGACCAGATGGGGCCGCGACTAGAGATCTGGGATCCCCCTGTTGCTGGCACAAGAAACGACGGCACGTTCAAGGCCCGCTTTACCATACCGCAGTTTGCCCAAGCCGGCAGCTGGAGGCTGACCTATCTCAGGTTGGTTGACAACGCGGAAAACTCGGTGGAACTGGGCGAAGCGGCCCTCCAGGCCACGGGGTTTGCCACACAGATCACGGTTCTCTACGCCCCCGCGCCGCCTCCTCAGATTCTCGCCTACTGGGATTGCAACGACAATGGCGACACAACTAAATCGGTGGACGTCATCGGTCACCACCAAGGAGACTTTACCGGGAATCCTGCGGATCCACAAAACTATCCCCAGTATACCGCCGACGGCGGTGGCGTTTCGGGCAAGACGGGTGACCGCTCTCTCGATTTCGGCACCGGCAACGGCTTTCGGGCAGTCGTGTGCACTGACATTGCCGCAGCACTCTGTACGGCTGCCGCCTCAGACAAAATCTCGGTGAGCTTCTGGCAGAAATGGAACACTGACCCGGTGGACAGCTCCACGTTCTGGTTTATGGCGAACTCTAGTTCGGCCTCTCAGCGAGGCTTTCAGTCACACTGTCCTTGGAGCAACGGCAACATCTATTTCGATACGGCTGGCTGCTGCCAGAGCCCAAATCAGCGGCTCCAATGCAGCCCCCCTTCTGGTTTTGTCTGGAAGGCCTGGCACAACTTTGTTTACGTGAAGAATGGAGCCACCAAGCAGGTTTGGATTGATGGGGTCCTGATTCTGCAAACCACCGGGGCTGATCCCTTGCCGCTCGACTTCACGCAGGTGACCATCGGGCAGGGCTCCCCTGACACGCCTAACATCCAAGCGCTGGTCGATGACTTCGCCATTTACCAAGGGGCTTTGGGTTCAGGCGCGATCGCCTCCCTGGCTCTGGGTTTGTCGCCGCTGGAAGCAATAAATGTGGCGCAACTCGACGGCAAGCAAGTTCCGGTAGGTGGGTCGGCTACGGTATCCACCGTGCCAGCGACTGTTGGCACGTCAGGTGTCACGGCTGAAATCCATAATGTTGGCGGCACACCCATCGAGGCGACGGTGGTCACCTATACTGCTAACCCGACCGGTTTCCCAATCTTCGATGCCGGCGGTAGCTTCGTCGATCTGAAGATCACCGGCGCCGACACAGCCGACTCGGCCACGGCATCTTTCTACTATCCTTCCACGGTAACAGGGGAACTGGAAGCGGATCTCACTTTGCTCTATTTCAACGGAACAGCATGGGTGGAGGTGAAGCGCAGCGGCGGCGTGGCTCCGGCTAAGGACATGACTGACAACTCCAATGGGACCGTCTCTGGAGGGCACTTCGATGTGGTGTTCGATAATACGAGTTCCCCTAAGATAACGGAATTGAGTGGCACGGTTTTCACGGCTGCGCAGGTTGCGGACTCGCCCCCTGTCATCACTTGCCCACCGGACAAGACCGTTGAATGCGGCACTTCGACCGACCCAAGCCACACCGGCACCGCGACAGCTACCGACGATCATGATCCGAATCCCAGAATCACCCATGCGGATCTTGAAGTGCCTGGCGACCGCCAAGGCACCAGGACAATCACACGCACCTGGACGGCAACCGACAGCGTAGGTAAAAGTGCCAGTTGCACGCAGACGATCAAGGTGGTCGATATAACGGCGCCAACGATCACGTGTCCGCGCGACATAAGCAAAAAAACCGATCAGGGTGCATGCGTGGCGACCGTCGATCCTGGCGCGGCCACCGCGACCGACAACTCTGGGAGCGCGGCGGTCTCGAGTGTTCGCAGCGACGGCGCCGCACTAAGCGCTCCGTATCCGAAGGGCGTGACGACGATCACCTGGACAGCGACCGATCCTAGTGGCAATACCGCGACCGGCCAGCAAAAGGTGACGGTTAACGACACCGAGCCACCGACGATTGCGGCGCCGGCCGCCGTGGTGGTGAACACCGATGCGGGCGAATGCTCCAGGGCGAAGGCCAACGTGACGCTGGGCACGCCGACGACCGCCGACAACTGCGCCGTGGCCAGTGTGGCCAATGATGCACCCGATCTCTTCCCGAACGGGGACACGACAGTGACCTGGACGGTGACCGACGCCAGCGGCAACACGGCGACCGCGACACAGAAGGTAACGGTTAATGACACCGAAAAACCAATCCTCACAGTTCCCGCGCCTCTGACGGTTCGTGCTACCAGCATTAATGGAGCCGTGGTAACTTTCACTCCCACTGCCACCGACAATTGCTCAGGGGTGAACGTCAGCTCCAGCCCAGCCTCCGGCACCTTGTTCCCGCTCGGCGCGACCCCGGTCGTGGTGACTGCCGCCGACGCCAGCGGAAATACCGCCTCGCGGACCTTCACAGTCACTGTGCTCGCCGACGTGGTGCTCAACGGACCGTTGACCATCAATTCCAGCACAATCAAAGGATCGGTTGAGCTGCTGGCTGGTAAATCAGTTACGCTCAACAGTGGCGCATCCATTACCGGCGATTTGCTGGTGCCTGGAACACCGACCCTCGTCAAGAACGGCCAATCGACCCTTCAAGGCACGATTGCAGGATCGGGAAGCACCCAACCCGCAGGATTCCTGGTGACGCTCAATGGTAAATCGAACTTGCGATATCTACGCACGAAGATGAATCCCATATCGATGCCCACCGTGGCGGCCCCGCCGGCTCCAACGGGCACACGCACCGTAACTCTGAACAGTCCCGGGCAAAGTGCGGGGGACTTCAGCACTCTCCGAAACCTCAGTCTCAACGGAAACGCGGGACTCGTAACGATACCGCCGGGGAGCTATGGCAATTTCACGGCCAACGGGGGCTCTGGTTTCGTCCTGGGAACCGCTGGTTCGACGCAGCCTGCCCTCTACAATCTTCAGACGCTCACCCTCAACAGCACCGCACGGGTTGTGGTGACCGGCCCTGTCATTCTAGTGTTGGCTAATAGTCTGAACGCCAATGGGAGCGTAGGAATCTCGAGCCAACCCGGCTGGCTGCAGTTGATGATCGCCAACGGCGGAATCACGCTCAACAGCGGCTGCACAGTGGCAGCGTTAGTCACCGCCCCAACTGGCACCGTAATCATCAATGGAGACAGCAAGCTGATCGGCGCCCTCCAATGCAATCAACTCACCATCAATGGCGGTGGGCTTCTGCAAGGTACGGGGAATTAGACGGTCCTCGCCGGGGTCGCGCGCTTGCTCTCGGCCCCGGAGCTGCTACTGGAAGCGGCCCCGGTTACTTACCAGGTTACCCGCTCCACCACCGAGCAGGACTTGCTCGCGATCTCTTGCCATAGCGGCAGCCCCAATTAGGCATCGGGTTTTCCAGCAGGATTCATACCCAGAGGCATCTACACTTTTGTAGATACCGCAGCTCCCCGTAAGAGTGGTAAGAGTAGTGCGTCTCTATGAAGAAACACCGACATGTTCTACGCTCCTTGCCTGCCAACTATGGAGAGGATTTGTCGCCGATACCTTTTCACCGAGGTGGGGAACGGGGGCAAAGAAAATGGGGGTTGCGGCAAACCCGGTGACGATGCGGCGTGACGGCGGGAGCGGCAGCAAGGGTCTCCCGCTCGTCACGCCGATCGATATTCCCGGCGGGGCCAGGCGCCGGAGTGCCTGCGGGCGAGAATAGCCATGCCATGCAAGATGCGGTTGGCCAGCGATCTGTGAGCAAGTTGCGGATTAACGAGGCGGCTGGGAAGGGGGGCACACCGTATAATAGGCTGAAGAGGCGGACCATCGGGTGGCAGTTCATAGGGAACCCCCACGTTGGCGCAGCCTGCAATGGGACCATGAACCGGTTATGGTTCATGGCAATAGGATGCCTCCCAGCTAGTGTGCATATTGCCCCGTTCGGCCTTTGCTTGAAGCTGGATTTATGATATTGATGGCGGCAGATGAGTTGGCATGTCGTTCGGCGCGGGTTCTTGTTCTGGACGATCCTAATCGGGGTCGCTCTCCCACTCGCCGCCGGAGAGGTGCAGTCGGTGGCTGGCCCAGTCCGCTACCACGTCACCCGCTACACCACCGAGCAGGGCCTGCCTCAAAATACCATCCGGGCGCTGCTCCAGACTCGCGATGGTTATCTCTGGGTCGGCACGCTGGCGGGGTTGGCCCGGTTTGACGGTATGGCGTTCGATGTCTTTAATACCGGCAACACCCCGGAGATGATCAACGACGCCATCAATGCCTTGGCCGAGGACCGTCAAGACGGCAGTCTGTGGATCAACACTGGCAACGGGCTGCTGCGCTACTACGAGCATGGTATCGAGCGCTTCGATGAACAACACGGATTCCCGCAGCCGTTCGGCGAGTTGTGGCCCGCGCGCCGGGGCGGCCTCTGGTATTCGCCGGGCTGGGGCCGACTGGCCTTGCTTCAGCGCGGCACCATCCGAACGTGGCGTCTGCGAGGTGAACACGCTGTGGAGAACTACATCAGCCAGGTTAAGGAAGACGAAGACGGGAGTCTGCTGATCTTGATGCATGAGGGGCTGTTTCGTTTCGAGCCGGCAACCGGCGCCTTCACGCGACTGGGACCGCCTCCCGCCACGGACACGAGTTACCACCACTTCCTCAAGCAAACCGACGGAACGATATTCGTGGCGGCTCGGGAGGGGATCTGGCGCCGCAGTGAGACCGGCTGGGAGAAGATTGAGGCCGTGCCTCCGGGCGACAACCAGTATCCGGTACGCATCTCTCCTTCGAACAACGGTGGGTTGTGGATCCGCTGGAGCAACAACGGGCCGCCCCGGCTCGCCCGGTTCCGGTCGGGCCGCTCGGAGTTCCTCGATTTATCCAAAGTTCCTGACTACCCGATGACGGAGTTTCTTGAGGATCACGAAGGACATTTGTGGATTGGCACCGAGTCCGGCCTCTGCCAGTTGCGCCCAAATGCCGTCCAGGTGTACGCGCGCGAGAACGGGTTGCGGAACGACAACATAAAATCGGTCACCGAAGGCCCGGACGGGACGATCTGGCTGGGCACTGCCGAGGGTCTCAGCGGGATCAAGGACGGGCAGGTGACGAATCTTCCCCCAGTCGAGCCCTCCAACTGGGGACGCGCGGAGGGCCTGCTGGCGGATCGCCGAGGCCGCGTATGGTACGGTGCGCGGGCCCACACGGTGATGGCTTTTGATCTCGGCGCCTGGGTTTCACCGGCTCCGTTGAGTCTGGGTGAGAGCTGGGTCCGCACCCTGTACGAGGATCGGTCCGGCCGGATCTGGGCCGGCTTTGATCGTGGGGTAGCCTGGCTCAGCGAGGCAGGGAAGGTCCAAGAACTCCCACAGGCCCTGTCGCATCCGGACGTGCGGGTCATTCACGAAGATCGTCGTGGCGACCTCTGGTTCGGCACTTACGGAGGCGGGCTGAATCGCCTGCACGACGGCCAGATCACCGCCTACGCGACGGCGCTAGGCGAGAACAACAACCGGGCCTGGTGCATTCACGAGGATGCCGACGGTGTCTTTTGGGTCGGCTCGCGAAACGGCATGAATCGCTTTGTGCCGCCGGGGGCGGAGCAAAGCAGAAAGCAGAAAGCAGAAAGCAGAAATGATCAGAGCCTTCTCACGTCGGCTGCTACCAATGCCGCGGCGGGCCGCTTTTTCACGTTCACGACCCGGCACGGCCTGCACGAGAACATCATCAATAACATCCAGGAGGACGACTTTGGAAGCCTTTGGCTGAGCGGGCCGCAAGGGATTTACCGCGTCTCGCGCCAGGAATTGAACGAGGTAGCTGCGGGCCGCGCAACGCGGGCACAAGTGCTCGCCTTCAGCGAAGCGGATGGGATGCTCAACAGTCAGTGCAACGGTGGCGTCGACCAACCCTCCGGCTGTAAGGACCGGGCGGGCCGCATCTGGTTTCCGACCGCCCGCGGCGTCGCGATGGTAGATCCCCGGAAGGTTCGTCGCAATGACGTGCCGCCACCGGTGGTCATCGAGCAAGTCACGGCTGACGACCAAGTCATCTTCGGAGATGGCTGCCCGTCCAAGGGCCAGCGCCCGGAGCCCGAGTCTGGAGTCCAAGGTCTAACGTCCAAGATCGGGCTGCAAGAGAAAGGTGAAGAGCAGGGTGCCGAATTCACGCATCACGCATCACGCATCACGCCTCTCCCTCCCTCGCCCCTCCGCCTCCCCGCCGGCCGCGCGCGCGTGCTTGAAATCCACTATACCGGCAACAGTTTCGCCGCGCCCCATCGCATGCGCTTCAAGTATCGGCTCGAGGGCCATGATCGGGATTGGCGCTCCGACGACCAGAACCGGCGCGCGGCATTCTACACCGGTCTGTGGCCGGGCACGTACACGTTCCTCGTCACTGCCTGCAACAATCACGGCGTCTGGACCGAGACGCCGGCTCAGTTATCCTTCACCCTCGCACCGCATTTCTGGCAGACGTGGTTGTTCTATGTCCTGGCCGGTTTGGCGGTTATTGGACTGGCCGCCGCTGTCCAAGCGTACCGCCTGCGCTGGCAACACCGTCTCCTCAAACTGGAACAGCAGGAGGCCCTGGCCGAAGAGCGCGCCCGAATCGCCCGGGATTTGCATGATGACTTGGGCACCGCGCTCACGGGGGTGGCGCTGCGATTGGACGTCCTGCGCCGGTCAGCGCACGGCGGCCCAGCGCTCATCGACCGCCTGGTCGAGTCCGCCGCAAGCATCCGCGCCCTGGCGGAACGCATGCGCGAAGTGGTGTGGGCGGTGAACCCGCGGTGCGATACGGTGTCCAGTCTGGCGAGCTTCCTCGAACAACAAGCCGGGCAGTTCCTCAAGGCGGACGGTCTGCGTTGTCAGCTCGATTTCCCCGACGACATCCCACCACTGCCGCTTGATGGAGACACGCGGTACCAACTGGCCCTCGGCGTGCGCGAGGCACTCGCTAATGCCGTCCGGCACGCGGCCGCCAGCGAAATCGTCCTGGGTCTCCGAGTCGAGGCCGACCAACTCACGGTGTGGGTCACGGACAACGGTCGGGGCTTTCGCGTCGCGGGTGGCGGGGCTTCTGGAGACGGACTGGCGAACATGCGGGCGCGCCTGGAGAAAGTGCGGGGACACTGCGATTGCCGCTCGACACCCGGCGCCGGAACGACGGTCGAATTCTGCGTGCCTTTCCAACGGCTCGGCCGTTCCCGTCACCCCATCAAGCCATGAGCATCCGGGTGGGCATCGTAGAAGACAACCGCAGCGTGCGGGAGAACCTGGCGCTGTTGATCGATGGCACGCCGGGCTTGTCCTGCGCGGTGGTCTGTGCGAGTGCTGAAGAAGCCTTAAAGAACTTGCCTGATGCGGCGCCCGACGTCGTCTTGATGGATATCCACCTGCCAGGCCGATCGGGCATCGAATGCGTCGCACAGCTTCGGCCGCTCCTCCCGCGCACCCAGGTCATCATGCTAACGGTCGAAGAGAACACGGAGTTGATCTTCGAGTCGCTTAAGGCCGGCGCCACCGGCTACCTGGTCAAACACGTGCCGCCGGAAGAAATCCTGGAAGCCATTTCGCAAGTGCATCATGGTGGCGCCCCGATGTCGAGCCACATTGCCCGGCTGGTGGTGACGGCTTTTCGCCAGGCACCGCCCAAGGAAGCCGCTGACGCCCGCCTGACACCACGGGAGGAGGACATCCTGCGGTTGCTGGCGAAGGGACATCGCTCGAAGGAAATCGCGGACGAACTTGGCATCGGCGCCGGGACGGTGAACACGCATATCCGCCACATTTACGAGAACTTGCACGTGCGTTCCCGTGCCGAGGCCGTAGCGCGGTTCTTGGAGCGTTGACGATTAAGGCAAGCCGGAGCAAAGGGCAGAGGATCAAGAGTCGTTCTTATCTTGCATTTTTGCAGGATCGGGTAATAATTCATACTGCTCAAAAGCTGACCGGAATTGGATGCTGCGGTTGAATGGTTGTTCGGTGCATGCCGCCTCAGGTTCGAGCAATAACTATAGAATGAAATCGTTGCAGTCACGCAGTACCGTCCAGATGCAGTCCCGCGTGCCAACCCGGCCTCTCTGGTATGCAGTGCTGGCTCTGGTTTTGGTGGTTGGAGCATCCGCTCAAAATAGAACCGGCGCCAAATCCACATTTAAGGGTCTCGAACAGCGCTCGCGCGACCAGATAGGTCTCCTCCAGGATGAAAAACGATCTCGGAGTTGGTTCCAAAAGAAGCTCGATTCTCAAATAGTATATGCCCTTCGTCAAAAACGTCTAGGAGCGGTGCTGCCTGGCGTAAGCATGCTGCGCGCGAGAGTGTCGATCGAGCCGAGCGGGTCCTGGCTCGTCGATGTTCGCGCCCAGGTAAGTTCTGAGCTCTTGGATTTCATCAGGAGCAACGGGGGCACCGTGGTGAATAGCTTTCCCCGGTATAATGCCGTCAGGGCCATGCTGCCTCTCGACGCGACTGAGGCGCTCGCGAAACGGGCCGATGTACGCTGGATCCGGCCGGCTGAGGAGGCGATTACGAGCACCACTGCGGTGGAGGGGAATATCGCACATCGCGCCACCGAAGCCCGCCAAGCCTTCGCAATCGATGGCACGGGCGTCAAAATCGGTGTGCTGTCCGACAGCATAGACCATCTGGCAGCCGCGCAAGCCGCTGGCGATTTGCCTCCCGTCACTGTGCTCCCCGGTCAGAGCGGCACGGGCGCCGGCGAAGGAACGGCCATGCTGGAAATCGTTCACGCCCTCGCCCCGGGTGCCAGCCTCTACTTTGCAACTGCGGGCGCAGGCACTGCGACCTTTGCCCAGAACATACGGAACCTGCAAGCGGCCGGGTGCCGTATCATCGTCGATGATGTTTTGTATTTTAGCGAATCTCCTTTCGAGGACGGTCCCATCGCCCAGGCAGTTAACGATGTCTCCGCGGCCGGGGCGCTGTTCTTTTCTGCTGCCGGCAACGGTGGTGGCATCAATCGCGGGACCTCCGGAACGTGGGAGGGGGACTTTAAGGATGGCGGCCCGGCGACGACCGGGCGGGGCGGCCGCGTCCACGATTTTGGAGGTGGTACAAACTACGATCCGGTGCTGCCTGGAACCACGGGTCAGCGACTCGATGTGTTTTGGGCCGACCCCTTGGGAAACTCGACCAACGATTACGATGTGTATGTACTGAACTCGTCCGGGTCGGTCGTCAGCAGCTCTACCAATCCCCAGGAGGGGCCGGGCGACGACCCTTACGAATCGATTAAGGACTTGAGCGCCGGCGAGCAGGTTGTCATAGTAAATTACTCGGGGGAGGATCGGTACCTGTATCTGAGCACGCTTCGCGGGGGTCTGCAATTCGTCACATCTGGGAGTGCTCGCGGTCACAACGCCTCGGGCGCTCCCAACGCCTTCTCCGTGGCCGCCACGCCAGTGGCTTCCCCACCAGTCCCTTTCGTCGGCGGCAGCCTCAACCCGGTGGAATGGTTCAGCTCAGATGGACCGCGCCGGATCTTCTTCAATCCGGACGGCACTCCCATCACTCCGGGAAATTATTCCTCGACTGGCGGTAAAATCCTCCAAAAACCGGATCTCACGGCAGCGGACGGAGTGAACACATCGGTTCCGGGATTTGCTCCTTTCTTTGGGACTTCCGCCGCAGCACCGCATGCCGCTGCGATCGCCGGTTTGGTGTGGTCTTACGACCCGCTCCTGTCGCCCGATTCGGTTCGTTCGATTCTGACTGGCACCTCATTAGACATCGCCAGCCCCGGCTGGGACCAGGATTCAGGAGCAGGTATAGTGATGGCTTATCAAGCCATCGTGGGTGCGATGCCCATCCAGATCGCCAATGTCCAGCTCTTGGATGGGAATGGAAACGGAAGCCTCGACCCCAACGAGTGTGCCGATATCGTTGTGACTTTGACGAACGTTTCCGGACAGACAATGAGCGGCCTGAGCGCAGTGCTGACCTCTCCTGTCCCGGAGGTTGCCATTGACCCGGCACCACGAAGCTTCCCTGACCTCCCGCCCGGAGGAAGCACCGTGACCATTACCCCCTTCCACATCAGCACTTCGCCGCTTCTGGTTTGTGGCACTAATGTCCCTTTTGCCTTGCAGCTTGTGTCGAGCAACCAGAAGCCCCTTAGAGAGGCCTTCCAACTCGGCTCTCGGTCCGATGGAGCGGGGGTGCCGCTCGACTTTGGCTCCGCCAACGTTCCGCTCCCAATTCCCGACCTCGGAACCGTCGAGTCATCGCTAACGGTTTCCGGCGTCCGCTTGCCCCTGGCCACGGTGAAGGTTTCGGTCTATATCACCCACCCTTACGATCAAGATCTGCGCTTTTCCTTGGTAGGCCCGGACGGAACCGAGGTGCTTTTGAGTGCCAACAATGGCCAGAGTGGCCAGAATTATGGCTCGAGTTGCGCCAATATGACCCTGTTCTCAGACGATGCTGCCAATAGCATCCACGCTGGTTTACCCCCTTTCCAGGGCAGCTTTGCCCCGGAACAACCGCTGGCGGCTTTTTATGGGAAAACCGGGAGCGCGGTGAATGGTGTCTGGAAGCTTCGAGTCTCGGACCAGAACGTGCAAGACGTGGGAACGTTGCAGTGCTGGTCATTGGAGCTTAATCCCATAGCCTGCTTCGATGGGGGAGGTCAGTGTCTCGTTCCTCCCGCAGTCACCAGGAATCCTTCAGATATTATCACCGCCAACGGGAGCACTCTGGCGCTAACTGTAGAAGCCGATGGAACCGGACCGCTGTCTTATCAATGGTACTTCAATGCGACTAACCTGCTGGCAGGAGCAACGAATGCGATGCTGGTATTGAGCCCGGTCGTGGCGGCAGAGGCAGGCACTTACGCGGTGGTGGTGAGTAACTTCTATGGGAGCGTGACCAGTTCCCCAGCGAGCGTGGTGGTGACTGCAGCGCCGGCACTTATTGGTTGGTTCCGGGTCGGCGACGGGCCCGCCTGGAGCACGACACCGCCCTGCTACTCGGCTAGAGAAGCCGCGGCACTGTTGTTTGGTGGGGCGCTTTCCCAGTACGCGGTCTCCACCGACCCAAATCACATGAGCCTTACGGCTTGGGTGGACGGCTGGGGAGATACAACCTACCTGAACACCCCCGCCTCAGAGGACTTCAAGGGCAGCGGGCTATATAACCACTCGGGAAGTTATTCTGCTTACGTAGGCGATCACCTTTACCTCAGCCCGAGCAAGACTAATTATGTATGGCGTGCCTTTACCCCCTTGATTATCGGGCAGCCTCAGAACCAGGTCGCGGTGGTGGGTGGTGGCGCCACCTTCCAGGCATCAGCCATCGGAGCAGCAAACCTATCATATCAATGGTATTTCAATGCTACCAACTTGCTGGCGGGAGCGACGAATCCGACGCTGGTGTTGAGCCCGGTGGCGGCGGGGGAGGCGGGCAGCTACGTGGTGGTGGTGAAGAACGCCAATGGAAGCGTGACCAGTGCATCGGCGAACCTGGTGGTCGTAATGCCTGTGCTGCCCACGCTTACGTGCGGGAGCAACCGGACGGTGGAGTTGGGGATGACGTGGGATTTTGACGCGCCCGTGGCGACGGGAACCAACGTAACAGTAACGGTGATGGGGACGGTGACCAATCTGGGGTGCGGGAGAACTTTGAGCGCGACGCGGACGTGGCTGGCGAGCGATGCCCTTGGGTACCATGCGACGTGCAGCCAGACGGTGACAGTGATCGATACGACCCCACCCATAATCTCTTGCGCTCCCGACCGGACGGTGGTTTATGGCTCCGGCTGGACTTTCGACACGCCAACTGCAAGGGATGCGGGCGTCGTGGACAACTTGGTTTACGACAACTCCAGCCATGACCTGCTGTACCGCTTCGACCCGGGACCGCTGGAAGTGGGCAATGAGATCATCCTGGCCGGCTCGGACCGGTACGCCAGCGAGTTCTCCTTCGAGTTCTGGGGATCCAGCAAGGGAGGATATGTGTTCGAGGGCAATGTGCAGGCGCGCGTTCGCTTTTACGGGAACGATGGACCCCTAAGCTCGTCGGGCTATGCCTCGCCCGGCACCGCGATCTATGACAGCGGGTCCTTCCCGATCCCCGCGACCCCCGCCGGCCGCGCCACGCTGATCTTTGATGAGTTCCAAATCGACGCGGTCGTGCCCTTGAGGGCCCCCTTGCCGAACTCGTTCACCTGGACGGTTCAATTCAGCGGCCTTTCCGCCAACGACTCCGCCGGCGTGGACCTCTATGCACCCCCAGTGATCGGCAACACCTACGAGGATTACTGGGAGAACGATACGAGCCGATGGACCTTGAAGACCAATTCGGTGCCCATGGAATTTGCCGCGCGGCTGAGCACGATCAGCAGTAGCGCAATCGTCACGGCGCTATCGACGGTGACCAATGCGGACTGCGGGAACGGCTTTAGCGCGACGCGAACATGGCAAGCCAGCGATGCCTGCGGGAACAGTGCCACCTGCAGCCAGACGGTGCGGGTGGTGGACCAGGGGCCGCCGGTGATTCTCAATCAGCCGCAGAATGTGACGGTCGTGGCCGGACGAGCGGGATTGCTGGAGGTGAGCATCCAGAGTTGCCCGCCGATGGGATACCAATGGTATTTTAACCAGACCACTGTGGTCGCGAACGCGACCAATGCGACACTGGTGTTGAGCACGGTGGTGCCAGGGGATGCGGGCAATTATACGGTGGTGGTCACGAACGGATACGGGAGCGTGACCAGCGCGCCGGCGAGGGTGGTGGTCATTGTGCCGCCGCCGCCTACCGGTAGGTTTCGAGTCGGCGACGGCCCCGCATGGGGCACTGCGCCGACCTGTTACTCGGCGCGGGAAGCTGCGGTACTCTTGTTTGGCGGGACGCTTTCCCAGTACGCGGTCTCAACCGACCCGGTCAGTATCAACCTCATGGCGTGGCTGGACGGCTGGGGGGATACAACTTACCTGTACACCCCCGCCTCGCAGGACTTTAAGGGCGGCGGGCTATATAACCACTCGGGAAGTTACTCCGCTTACGTGGGCGATCACCTTTACCTCAGCCAGAGCAAGACCAATTATGTATGGTATGCCGTCGCCCCCGTGATTATCGGGCAACCTCAAGACCAGGTCGCGGCCATAGGTAGCAGCGCCACTTTCCAGGTGTCAGCCATCGGAGCAGCGAACCTGGCTTATCAATGGTACCTCAATGGAACGAATCGTCTCGCTAATGGCACAAACGCCGTATTGCAGTTTAGCAACGTGACCTCGGACCAACTGGGCAGTTATGTGGTGCTGGTCAGCAACACGTACGGAACCGTAATCAGTGCTCCGGTGCAACTGAGCGTTTTGATGCCGGCGATTGCGAGCGGGCCAGCGAACCAGGTAGCGACGAATGGCCAGACAGTGACGCTGTCAGTAGCGGCCTTTGGGAGCAAGCCGCTGACTTATCAATGGTATTTCAATGCGACCAACCTGCTGGCGGGAGCGACGAGCGCGGCGCTCGTGTTGAGTCCGGTGGTGCCGGAGGATGCAGGCCAATACAGCGTGATAGTGAACAACGCCTATGGGAGCGTGGCCAGTTCGCCGGCGAACTTGGTGGTGGTTACTTGCGCGAGTAACCGCACGGTGGAGGTGGGGAGAGCATGGGATTTTGATACGCCTACGGTCACAGGAGACAACGCGACCGTGACGGTGGTGGGGACGGTGACCAACCTGGGGTGCGGAGAGAGCCTGAGCGCGACACGGACGTGGGTGGTAAGCGATGCCCAGGGGAACCATGCGACGTGCAGCCAGACGGTGCAAGTGGTGGACACAGGGGCGCCGGTGGTGAGTTGTGTGGCCAATAAGAGCGTGGTGTTGGGCACGCCGTGGAGCTTTGACGTACCGCAGGCGCAGGATGCCGGCGTGGTACCGGTATTGGTGTATGACAATTGGACCAATGATTTGGGGAGCCGGCTGGTAGTGGGAACAGAAGAAGTGGGAAACCAGATTACGCTGGCGGCGGCGGAGCGATATGCGAGGCGCTTTGCATTGCGGTATTGGGGGAGCAATACGGTCGGGGCGGCCTTTGGAGGCCCGGTGAGCGCGCAAGTGAGGTTTTACGCCAATGACGGGCCGGTTATGGGGAACAACACCGCTCCGGGAACGCCGATCTATGACAGCGGCCCGCTGCGAATTAGCGCGACGCCCAAAGGTGCGATCGTGCTGGAGGAATTTGAGCTGAGCGCCGCCGGGCCGCTGACCAACGCGCTGCCCGATTCGTTTACCTGGACGGTACAGTTCGAGGGAATGACCGACGCTGACGTAGTGGGGTTAAGTCTATTCGGTCCGCCGGTGGCGGGACAAAGTCTGGATGGTTATTGGGCGCGAGGGACCAACGGGTGGCAATGGCAGGGAGAGGGTCAGGGCGGTGTTGGCGCTCAGTTGAGCGCGGTGAGCCGCGGCGTAGGCCTGGCGGTCGTGAGCACGGTGACCAATGCCGACTGCGGCAACGGTTTTAGCGCGACGCGAACGTGGCGAGCCAGCGATGCCTGCGGCAGTAGTGCCACCTGCGTTCAGACGGTGCAGGTGATGGACCAGGGGTTCCCGGTGATCCTCAGCCAACCACAGGATATGACGGTAGTGGCAGGCCGGGTGGGCTTGCTGGTGGTGAATGTCAAGAGTTGCCCGCCGCTGGGGTACCAATGGTATTTTAACCAGACCACTGTGGTGGCGGATGCGACCAATGCGACCCTGGTGTTGAGCCCGGTGGCACCGGGGCAGGCCGGCAGTTATACGGTGATGATCACCAACGGATACGGGAGCGTGACGAGCAGCCCGGCGGTGGTAACAGTCGCGGTACCGGCGAGGATTCTGAGCAATCCGGCGGCTGTGGTGGCAACTAATGGGGACACCGTGGAGCTAACGGTGCAAGGTGAAGGCAGCAGGCCGTTATTTTATCAATGGCACTTCAATCAAACGCAACTTCTCTCCAATGCGACCAACGCCGTATTGCATCTGAATAACGTGAGTTCGGCCCAAGCAGGCAGCTATACGGTCGTGCTGACAAATGCCTATGGCAGCGTGACCAGCACGCCGGCCACGCTCACGGTTCTTAGCGCCCCAGTTATCGTCTCACCGCCGCAGGCTCAGACGGTCACAGCCGGTGGCGTGGCGGTCTTTGTGGTAACGGCAACCGGAAACCCTCCGCCCTCCTATCAATGGCTGCTAAACGGCACCGACAGCCTGCCGGGAGCGAATGGTTCAACGTTGACGCTCAATAACGTGCAAGATGCCCAGGCCGGTCTGTACTCGGTTGTCGTCAGCAATCTGATTGGGAGGATTACCAGTGTGCCGGTCGCTCTGACGGTCCTTAACGCCGCGCCGTCGATAACGGTGCAACCGCTGGGTGTAACCGCAATGGCGGGAACAACCGTGGTGCTTAGTGTGACGGCCTTAGGCAAAGCACCGTTGGTTTATCAATGGTATGCGAGCTGCACTAGTCCGATCGCGGGATCCACCAACTCCACGTTGAGACTCAAGGATGTGACTCCAACGGACAGCGGGAATTATTGTGTCGCGATTTCCAACACCTACGGCAGCACCTTTAGCCAGCCCGCAACGCTCCGTGTGTTGGTTAAGCCTACCCTCATCTCTATCACCCAAGGTCCGCCGGGAGTATCGCTCACGTTCTCGACCATTACGAATCTGCTCTACACGGTGTACGCCAGTGTTGACCCGACTACGAATGGGTGGACTCTATTGCCTGGCGCTTTCCAAAGACAAGCCGCCAGTGCGTCAATGACCGTGTTGGACCCTGCCTCGCGGCAGGCGCGTCGCTTTTACAAAGTGATCGTCGAGTGAGATCGTGCCGCGTGGACCAGGGCATCCACGTTTTGGTGAGGCCACTCCAGCGCAGAAATGCACCGCGAACGGACCGTTCGGCACATGCGACGCAGGCTGGCCCGCCGGCGCGGCGTGAACGAGTTGTTTGGACCTCAAGCAGTGGCCAGATTCACCACCCGACCAGTCAGGCGCGCTTCTTCTGCGGCAAACGCGATCATATGGCTGTGGACCGTTGACTCGATTCCCGCCTCCAACGGCACTCCGGGCGGCTTCGTCATCTCGTCGTAGAGCGCGTTGACCAATCCCGCATCGCCTCCGCCGTGTAATTCATAACCTCCGTCCTCGGCCTGCACCTTGTAGCGCACCGGCTCGCCTTCATGCGGCAACAGAACCAGATGCGTGTCGAAATGTTGACGATAGCTTTCGCCGCCTTTTAACACGCCCTTCGTGCCGCAAATCTCGACGTGACGTCCCGTGGCGAATGCGGTCATTGCAAATGTCCCCGTAACGCCGCCCTCGAATTCCATCGCCAGGACTTGCCGGTCCACCGCGTCATTATCGCACCGATACACGCAGCGGCCCCACGGACTCGTGCGCAACCAGTTCGTAATCTCCTCGACCGTAGCGTCCTGGGCGCGATCGTACACCATCGTCAGCCAGGGGAATCGCATGTCCGTAGTGTAACGAAGCGCGTTATAGGGGCAGGTGTCTCCCACCGGGCAACCATCGGTGCATCGCGCCGGCACGCCCGGGGCGGCACGCTCGGGCCGAAAGAACTCCAGGGTGCCGAAACTCGCGACTCGCGTGCAGCGTCGCCCAACCAACCAGTGAACGATGTCTGTGTCGTGGCAGCATTTGGAAATGATCATCGGGGAACTCTTGGCCACAACCGACCAGTGCCCGCGCACGAACGAATGTGCCTGGTGCCATGGGTTAACCCCTTCGTTGGCTTGGATGGAAACAATCTCTCCGAGCGCGCCCGAATCGATGATCTCTTTTACCTTCCGATAGAACGCCGCAAAGCGCAGAACAAAGCACACCATCACGCGCTTGTCAGCCTGTTGCGCCAGGCGCCCAATTTCCAGCACCTGCGCAGCGGTGGTGGAAATCGGCTTCTCCAGCAAAACGTCGTAGCCGACCCGCAACGCACCCCGGCAGTTTTCGTAGTGGGAGTTATCTTGCGTAGCGATGATCATCACATCGGCCAGCTTGCCCGCCGAGAGGATGGCTTCCGCGCTGGTAAAGCCGCGGAACTCCGGGTTGCCCGAAGTGAGGCGCACTCTCTCCACGCGCTCGGCTATAGGGTCCGCGCCGGCCACGATCTGGAATCGGTCCGGACGGCGCGCGGCCAATTGAGTGTATGTCTGCGCGCGGGCGCCGCAGCCGATGCACGCGAGCTTGAGGGGTTGTAGGGGTTTCATGTGTTTGGTCTTCTTCCAAGGATCAACGGCCGGGCACTGGCATCGTGCAGCGGGTCGAGCTTATTTGAACCAGGGAGCATTCTTCAGAGCTTCGGTTCTTTGGGACAGATGGAAAATCCGGCGGGCATTGCCGTGAAGGATCATATCTACGAGGTCCAGCGCATCGGTCAGTGTCAACCAGCCTTCGTCCACCAACTCGAACAGGGCCTGGGCGATCCCGCGCCGCGCGATAGCCGCATGACCCAGGACAGGTTCGACCGGGATGTAGTCACCGCCGAAAGGCAGAAGCTTGTTCGCGGGGGCGGTTACGATGTGTTTCTTAACGTAATCCTTGGCGGCGACTGGATTGATAATCCACGACCAGCACATGTCAACGTGCGCATTAGCAAACTGTTTGGCCAGCGCCAGCATCGCCTCGTAATGCGGATAACAAATGTGCATGAACACAAACTGCGTATCCGGCGAGAGCAGGCAGAGTTCGCTCGCGGAGCCGGGATTGTGCTGGAGGCGCGCCAGCGGCATAGAGTTCTGGCCCGCATAATAGCCCGTGTGGAGTTTGACGGGTAGATGATGGGCGGTGGCCTTATCCACGGCGTACCAAAAGAGGTGGTCCTCCACCAACTTGCGTTCTTCGGGGCGCACGGGATCCTTTTGAAGCACTTTCTGAAATGCGGCCTCGGCCTTTTCCGCCGGCACCCGGGCATAGTCAATGTCGCGGCTATAGGCGTTTTGAGATTTCACTGCGACCGCGTACTGAGCATAACGCTCAAACCACCAGTCGATCACGCGATGCCAGTCTCCGAGGGTCTTCACGTCAATGCCAGTAGCCGGCGCGTATTGGCGGAAACTCGGTCCTGCGAACATCCCCACGATGCTGATGTCCTGCATCAGTAAGGCAGGCATGTCCGACTGCTTGAAGGGCTCGCCCGTGAGGCAATTCACCTGGCACGACTCGATCCGGCCCAGGTCCTGCAAGATGCGCCGGTAAAAACCGGGCCGACGGACCTTCTCATACCCAGCTTGGATCTTTGCAACGGTGGCGGCCGACAAGTCCTCGGCGCCATAAAGCTCACGCACTGTTATGCGGACGGCCTGGGCGTATCCCGTATTCCTGACCGCGGGCCAATAGGGCGCGACCAGCTTCCACTTGTCGATGGGATCGCACTTCGACGACAGGAATAGGTCCATGTCAGCTTGGGACATCCCGGCGACCAACAGGTCCGAGTTGAGGTAGTGGCTCAGCAGGAATGCCCAGTCATCACAAGGCACATGTGACGAGTTGGCACAAGCCAGCCGCTGTTTTTCCTCGATCAGATGTTCGTGCGTATCAATCAGTGGTGAGTTAAAGACGCGCTCGGAAATCGCCTTCCGAGCGTCAGCGAGACGAACAGGCTTTCTGGAAGAGTTGCCAGCAGCCTCCGCTCCTGGGCTGGTGGACGGGCCCAATGCCGCCACGGCTCCAAGCGCGGCAAATCCCCCCAGCGCAGCCCGGCGTGACATGCGGTGTTTCGCTTTCATCGGCGGGCAGGAGGTTGGTGCGAGGCACCGGCAATGGCAAGCCCGTTCCGTGCGCAGGCGCGCGCAATCACGAATCCCAGGAAAGATGGGGCACTTTCCCGAGCCATCCTGTTGGACCAGCGCAGCCCTTTGTGCCTGCCAACGGATTGCTCCACGAACAGCCGCTTGGGACGCCTTGACCACGTGCAGGAGCGAAGCAGACGTATAACCGGCGTACAACCGGAATACAACGGGAATACAACCGAAATAGAACCGAACAATAACCGACCGCTACGCCACCTCCTCCAACGTTCCACGCCTACTATCCGCACAGCCCACGCACTCCTCTCCAACCTCAGTCCGAACCGGTTTGCCCGCATGGTTGGACCGGACGCGTCTTGGGAAACCCACGATCCCAAGCCGGCATAAATCCGAAATCCGAAGCTCGAAACTCGAAACAAACTCAAATTCCCAATGGGCCAAGGTCCGAAACTCCCGTGGGCCGAATGGTTTTAGTCCTTTCTGGTTTGCTGCTTTGGATTTGTTTCGGGTTTCGAGCTTCGGATTTCGGATTTGGGGGATTAGCTTCTGACGCTGTTGCTCAGATCTGCCTCTCTGAACCTGAGACTCCTTTGAGCTTGATCGCGCCGGTCCTTAGGCTTAAGCGTACGAGGAATGAAAGGCCTGCCATGAATTCCTGGACCCGCCGTGATTTTACCAAAACCCTTGTCCTCGCCGGGGCGACGACTGCTCTGGGAGCCGCGCGTGCCGCCGGCGCCAACGATCGCATCCGCCTTGGGTGCATTGGCCTGGGGAACCGCGGAGACCAGGTGCTGGACGCATTCCTGACGCAGCCCGATGCGGAAGTCGTGGCGGTTTGCGACCTGTCGCAAGCCTACCTTGATGCTGCCGTTAAGAAAACCGGCGGCTCGCCCAAGCAGTTCAAGGATTACCGGCAGTTGCTGGCGATGAAAGACCTGGACGCGGTTGTCATTGCCACGCCCGACCACTGGCACGCGCTGCAAACCATCGAAGCCTGCCAGGCCGGCAAGGACGTGTATGTCGAGAAGCCTCTTTCGCTCTGTGTCGCTGAAGGCCGGGCGATGGTGGAGGCGGTGCGCAAGCACGGCCGGGTGTGCCAGGTGGGTATCCATCGGCGATCCTCGCCGGTCTGCCGCGAGGCGACCGAGTTGGTGCGCCAAGGCGCGCTTGGCAAAATAACTGCGGCACGCGCCTTTCACATCCAAAACGAATGGCCCGCCGGCATCGGCAATCCTCCGGACACTGATCCGCCAGCCGACCTCGATTGGGACGCCTGGCTTGGTCCGGCACCCAAACGGCGCTACAACAAGAATCGCACCTTCTACCGTTTCCGGTGGTTTTACGATTACAGCGGCGGCCAAGTCACGAATTTCGGTGTGCATTACATCGATTTCATCCAGTGGGCGCTCGGGGCCGAAGCGCCGGCGTCGGTCACCGCCATGGGACTAAAGGCCGCCGGCATGACGGACAACCGGGAGATTCCTGACACACTCGAAGCGATCTGGCAATACCCGGGCGGCACACTGGTCACCTTTTCCCAATTAAATGCCACCGCCGGGCCCTGGGGCCTTCGGGGCTGCGAACTCGAGTTGCGCGGCAGCCTGGGCACGCTCTACCTGTTCGGCGACGGCTATGAGATCGTGCCGGATCCCATTTCCGAGGATGAATTCCCAGCGCGTTCTCCGCTGACCCGGATACAGGATGCTCGTTATCGCCGGGATGCCAAACCCCGCATCCAACCCCGAAACGTCCATGGATCCTCTACCAGCGACACGGCACCTCACGCGCGCAACTTTCTTGACTGCGTGAAGAGCCGCAAAGCTTGCAACTGCGATATTGAGACGGGCCACCGGAGCACGAGCGCGACCCTGCTGGCCAACATCGCTCTCAAGACACGCTCGGTGCTGGATTGGGATGCACAGGCGGAGCGCTTCCCAGATCACCCGGAGGCCAATAAGCTCCTGAGGTATCATTACCGGGCCCCGTACCAGTTCCCGGGTTAAGAACCTTCGCATCCCCAAAAGCGCCATTGCCGGCGGTTAAGGTGGAGCCGATTTTACACAACACATCCGGCCCGGACGCTGCACTTGAAGCTCGTGGGCGATGGATGGTGCTGATCGCGGCGTTCCTGGGCTGGCTGTTCGATGGAGTGGAGCAAGGCGTCTTCCCTCTGGTGGCCCGCCCGGCCCTGCAGGACCTGCTCCACGTCGAAAGCGATAAGGATATTGGGCTCTGGATGGGCTATATCACGGCCTTGTTTCTCGTGGGCGCGGCCGGGGGCGGGCTGCTGTTCGGATGGCTGGGTGATCGGGCAGGGCGCGTGCGGGCCATGATTTGGAGTGTCTTGGCTTATTCGCTTTTCACGGGCTGCAGTTACTGGGCACAGGCAGCCTGGCAGTTGGGCTTGTTCCGTTTCCTTGCGGCGCTGGGCATGGGCGGGGAATGGTCGCTGGGGGTGGCGCTGGTGATGGAGTGCTGGCCAGAGCGGCACCGGCCGTTGCTTTCGGGTGCCATCGGCGCGGCCGCGAACCTCGGTTTTGGGCTGCTCGGCGCATTGGGCACCGCCTTTCAAGTCAGCCGGGATTCCTGGCGCTGGGTTATGTTGGCTGGGGCCGCACCCGCCCTGCTAACCCTCTTCATCGCGTGGTTCGTCCCGGAATCACCGCGTTGGCGGAAGTCAGTCAAGACGCGGGACTCGAACCCGTTCAAAGAGATCTTCGCGCCGCCCTTGCGGCGGAGGACGTTGCTGGCGATCGGATTTGCTTCCATAGCGCTAGTGGGCACCTGGGGATCGGTCCAATGGCTGCCGGCATGGGCGGATCAGTTGACTCACGGTAAAATCCACAACGCCAAAGGCATCACCCAGATGCTCTGCGCGGCCGGCGCTATCTGCGGTTGCTTCGTCGGGCCATGGATTGGCGGACGCTTCGGGCGGCGGCCCGCTTATTTCACCCTCTGCCTGGTTTCGCTCGTCTCTTGCGCCTGTCTCTTCCGCCGTGTGCATGAGTACGGCCCCCTGTTCCTCTCGCTGGACTTCCTCGTCGGCGGTGCCACCGCGGCCTTCTATGGTTGGTTGCCACTCTACCTGCCGGAACTGTTCCCGACCCGAGCTCGTGCCACGGGCCAGGGTCTGTGCTACAACTCCGGACGCATCCTGGCCGCCGTCGGCGCCATCCAGATGGGGCGCTTGCTCCAGGCCTACGAGGGCAGCTACGCCCGGGCCGGCGCGGTGATTACTCTCGTTTATGCCCTGGGCCTTGGCCTGATCTGGCTGGCGCCCGAAACGAAGGGAAAACCGTTGCCGGAATAGAAAGAGCCCCATGATCCACCGCCTGATTAGCCTCCGCCTCTATTTCCTCCCAGTTCAAACGCGCGTCCCGCTGAAGTTCGGCCCTGAGATCACCACTTCGGTGACTTGCGCCCGGGTGGCGTTGCGCGTGGTAGATGATCGAGGGAACCAGGCGGAAGGCTGGGGCGAGACCCCTTTGAGCGTCCAATGGGTCTGGCCCAGTCCCCTGCCCTACCAGCAACGACACGAGGCATTAAAGCGCTTTTGCCAGGCTCTGGCTCCGGCATGGATGTCCTTTCAACAGCATGGCCACGCTCTGGAGCTCGGGCACGATTTCCAGATGCAAGTCCTGCCCGACCTCCTCCGCCAGTTTAACCGGGCCCTGGTCGCGTCCACTCGCGCCACTGAACCGAGTGCTCTTGGTCCAAATGTGGCGTCTCAGAATGTCCTACCCACTCGCGAGAAAAAGCGGCAGGAGACAGCCGCACTCCAAGACGCTGGCGCGCCCTCCAACGCGTCGGTACTCGCGAAGCGTCTTGGAGTGCGGCAGTCCTCTGCCGCTTTCGGAACCGCACCAAACGCCCCCGCCCTTCCGAGCCGCTCCAGCAGCCCCAGCAGCGAGTCAGGCACTCTGGGAAGAGACCCATCCCCCGGTCAAACCCCCTCGCCGCAACGTGCCGAGCCGCTCCCCTGGCTGGCTGCTTTGGCCTGCAATTCCGCCTTCGACCTCGCCCTGCATGACGCCTACGGCAAACTAGTCGGCCGTCCTGTATACCAAACCTACGGCCCGGAGCATCTCGCCGCCGACCTGACAAGGTATCTCGAACCCGCCGAAGACTCATCAGTTAAGTTCCAGGGACTCTACCCTGCCGACTTTCTTGCCGCCCAGCCTCTTCGACAACTCCGGGCCTGGCACCTGGTTGGCGGTCTGGATCCCCTCGAACCGGCTGACCTCACGGGCAAGGAACCCGACGACGGATTCCCTGTGACGCTTATTGACTGGATTCAGCGGGACGGGCTGAAGTGCCTGAAAGTGAAATTGCGCGGCAACGATGATGCGTGGGACTTTGCCCGCTTGGTTAAGGTCGGCCAACTCGCCGTCGCCGCGGGGGTGGAGTGGTTGACAGCGGATTTCAATTGCACAGTCCAGGATACCGCCTATGTGAACCAGATCCTCGACCGCCTCCGGGACGAGCAACCTCGGACCTATGGAATGCTCCTGTACGTCGAACAGCCATTCCCCTACGAGCTGGAAAGCTATCCCCTGGATGTCCGAAGCGTCTCGGCCCGCAAACCGCTATTTCTGGATGAAAGCGCCCACGATTGGCGCATGGTGCGCCTCGGACGGCAATTGGGCTGGACCGGAGTTGCCCTGAAGACGTGTAAGACCCAGACCGGCGCCATTCTGAGCGCCTGCTGGGCCAAAGCTCATGGCATGGGCTTGATGGTGCAGGATCTCACCAATCCCATGCTCGCGCAAATCCCACATTGCCTCCTGGCGGCCCACACCGGCACCATCATGGGCGTCGAGACCAACGCCATGCAGTTCTATCCTTCTGCGTCGGCGCCGGAGGAAAAAATTCACCCCGGCCTCTATCGTCGCCGCGGTGGTTGCGTCGATCTCTCCACACTCAGCGGCCCAGGCTTCGGCTATCGCCTGGACGAAATCGCCCGCGACCTGCCACCACCGACCCTGCAACTTGGCGAGGAATAGTAGCGCCTCAGTCAAGGCAGGTAGGGCGCGTCACTCCGTGCGCGCCGTTGTGCGCTGCAATTGGTCGGCACGCACGGAGTGACGCGCCTTGGAGTTTGCACATTTTGCAGGTTGAAAAGGAGGCAAAAACGAAGGGATTGCATCATCGAGCCCTCCCCGAAGGTGTCGTATCTCTCAGCCCAACCCCGAAGGGGTTTTATCACTCAGCCCAGGGTTGCGCGCGGCGCGCTACCCTGGGTGTGTACGCCCAGATAAACCCCCAACCCTGCAAGGGTTGCATCAGCGCCCCGGCCGGTCCATTCTCGCCGTCATGCCGCAATCATTGGCCAGGATTCTCGTCCATACCGTCTTCTCCACCAAAGGCCGCCGTCCTTTGCTGCGCGACACCGTACTACGGCAAGAATGTTGGTATGTGGGGGATTGACTCCCGTGAACAAGAAAAACAATGCAACCCTTTCAGGGTTGATGCCCAAACCCATCGCCCACCCAGGGTAGCGCGCCGCGCGCAACCCTGGGCTCAGTGATCTCATCCTTTCAGGATTGTGCAACGCGGAAGATGTCCAAGCTCCAGGGCGCGCACGGAGTGACGTGCCCTACCCGCTTGCGCCCGACCCGCCCTCGCCTTCAATGAGCTGTTACAAGGAGTAAATCTCATCGCTTCCGTTGGACCGGCCTCGATGATAGGATGGGCACGTGATTTCGAGAAAGTCCTTATCACCCGCGAAACGCTAAGTATATGAGGTGCCGCAAAAACAATTCTCTCATCCGTCTGCTCCTGGGATCAGTCCTGCTCGCGCTCTGGTTGGCCGCCACCAGCGCTATCCGCGCCACAGACGGCAAGCCCCCCGAAGGCAGCGCCGCCTGGCTGGCCGAACATTACACCAAGCACGAGTACCGCATCCCGATGCGCGACGGTATCCGGCTCTTCACCCGCGTCTTTCTTCCCAAGGATGATTCGCAGCCCTGGCCAATCGTTCTGACGCGCACGCCCTACTCGCTCAAACCTTACGGCACCGACAACTACAGCGACACGTCCGGTTCGTTCGAGACTCTCGCCAAAGACACGTTCATTCTGGTCACCCAGGACGTGCGCGGGCGCTACGGTTCTGAAGGCGATTACGTGCACGTCCGGCCCTTCAGCCCCAACAAAGGCCCCAAGGACACGGACGAAAGCTCGGACGCATGGGATACCATAGATTGGCTAGTCAAGAACGTGCCTGGGAACAACGGAAAAGTGGGTCTGTTCGGCATTTCTTATCCCGGCTTCTACGCATCCATGGGAATGATCGACAGCCATCCATCCCTCAAGGCGGCCTCGCCGCAGGCCCCCATCTCCGATTGGTTTGTCGGCGACGACCTCCACCACAACGGCGCCCTCTTTCTCTCCCAAAACGTCGGCTTCTTCTATCACTTCGCGCAGCGACCCAACGACCCGCTCCACGAGGAAGCACAGGGATTCCATTTCCCCACCCCGGATGGCTACGACTTCTTCCTGCGCATGGGTTCGGTGGCCCATTCCGACACGTTTTGTTTCAAGGGCTGTTCCCCTGCCTGGTCTGAATTCCTGGCGCACCCGGCTTACGACAATTGGTGGCAGGCGCGCAACATCCGGCCACACCTCAAGAATGTCCATTGCGCTGTAATGACCGTCGGCGGGTGGTTCGATGCCGAAGACCTCTTTGGCGCGCTCGAGACTTACCGGGCCACCGAGCGGCTTAATCCTGGCATCACGAATGTCCTGGTTATGGGACCCTGGGCCCACGGCGAATGGGGCCGGGGCGCGGGCGACGCCCTGGGCCCCATCAGTTTCCACGCCAAGACCGCCGAGTTCTTCCGCGAGAAGATCGAGCTGCCGTTCTTCCGGCATTACCTCAAAGGAGACACCAGTTACGCTGTGACGGAAGCCCAGGTCTTCGAAACCGGCACCGACCAATGGCGCCGGTTCGACACCTGGCCGCCCAGCAGTGTCTCCTCGCGGACCCTGTACTTTCGGCCCGGCGGGAACTTGAGTTTCGAGGCGCCAACCGAAAATGGGGACGCCTTCGACGAATACATCAGTGACCCCGCCAAACCGGTGCCATTCACGAGTGAACCCTCGACGGGGTATCCGCGCTCTTACCCCGTCGAAGATCAGCGTTTCGCCGCCTCGCGGCCCGACGTTCTGGTGTATGAAACCGGCCCGCTTGACGAAGACATCACCTTCGCCGGGCCGCTCAAGGCGACCTTGCATGTCTCGACCACGGGCACCGATGCCGACTGGGTGGTCAAGCTCATTGATGTTCTTCCCGGCGATTATCCTGACCCCAACCCAAACCCGACGGGCGTCAGAATGGGCGGTTACCAGCAGCTTGTCCGTGGGGATGTGTTTCGGGGCCGGTTCCGTCACGGATTTGATAAGCCCGAGCCGTTCCAGCCCAGCCAGGTAACTCCCGTCGAGTTCACCATTCCGGACATCTTTCACACCTTCCGCTCCGGGCACCGGGTGATGGTCCAGGTGCAGAGTTCGTGGTTCCCGCTGGTGGACCGCAACCCACAGACGTTTGTGGACATTGCGACCGCCAAGCCGGAGGACTTTCGCAAGGCGATCCAGCGTGTCTATCGAAGCAGGACCAGCCCATCGGGTCTAGTGGTGGAGGTGCTGCCTGCGAGGAAACCATAAAACTCCTGGGCGTCGCATGGCGGTGGCTTTGGGCGCCATTCTAAATTCTGCGTTCTGCATTCTGCGTTCGCTCCGGGGTAGCCTGAGGGTAGCCTAAAGGTAGCTTCAGGGTGGCTCCAGGGTGGCTACCGGTTGGCTACCAGATGGCCTGAAGATAGCCTCAGGGTGGCTTTGGGTGGCTTTGCCCGGCCTCTCGACATTCCGCGTTCTGCTGCCTGCCTTCGCTCTAGGGTGGTTTTCGGTGCCGTTGAGGCGCAAAACCGGAGCGGCTGCCAAGAGCGCGTCACGATTGGGCAAGTTTGTCCTGAAGCTGGCGATGCACATCCCGTCCATGCTCGTCCTTCTTAACCGCCCAGAGGAACAGCGCCTGCCCGCGGCTCGTTTCTTCCCATCGTTCCCCGATGTTCTTTTTCTGCTGCTCGTGTTCCACTAGATGTTCCCCTTTGTACTCGACGATCAAAGCGCGCCCGTCGTGAAGCTCGGCGAGGAAATCGGGGTAGAATGTGCCCGTGGCGGTCGGCAGTCCGAACATCCCCACCACATTGCGCACCCACCGTTTCACCTGCGGGTGCATCTCGATTGCCCTCGCACACTCCTCTTCCTCCTTGTTGTCAAACTCCCCGACGAAGTGCGCGCCGTAATAGTGTTTGGGGAATTTGAACGCGCCATGATAGAAGGCCGTGGCCCGGTAATTGTCAGGGTCAAAGGCAAAGGCGTACTTGTAGCTCGTCTCCACGGCTGCGCTCTTACCGAAAAGCCGGAGTTGGTAGCCCGAATTGTACGCCTTCTGCCGGTAATCCTCGACCTTCTCCCGGAGCGCCTTTTCGAGCGCGAAGCGCACGTGCAGCAGCGTGGGCACACTCAGCTTGCGGCTGTTCACCAGCCAGCCAATCGCCTTGCGGATGAATTCAAGCAGGACCTCCGGCCGGATGCCTTGCTGCCTCAACGCCCTCTCCAGTTGCCGGGACAGCGCCAGGTCGGTCACATTCGTGGGCACGTCCTCGAATCCGAATGCCGCCTGGCTTCCCAGGTACCTCTCGACCAGCCGCTTGCCTTGCACGTCAATCAGGTACATGTCCGCGCGCTCTTCAATCCGGAACTCCGCCTCGCTCAGTTCCGCAGGATAATCCAGCAGGCTCCAACTGTCGGGCGTCAGAAAGTGCTCATCGTTGACCGGCTCAAGTTCCCCGTCCACCCAAACGCACAACTGCGGCACATGCAGTATGCTTGGTTTCGGTTCTGGCTTGATCAGAATCTGCCCCCGGCGGGCGGCCAGCGAACGGCGCACTGCCTCCCGCTCGCTCTGCGGCATCGCCTCAACGAGCTTGGCCTCCGCTTCCACAGACAGGACAGTCTTATACGTGACCTCAAATCCGCCCTTGTCGTTCGTCGTGACGGTCACCTGCGACCGGATCTCCTCCGGCAAACCATAGAGTTGCGGCGCTTCCCGGAGCATCCACGTCAGTTGCTGCGGGACCGATTCTTCCGGGAACAGCGTCGGCTGTTCTCTCGGCTGGATGTACTTCGCCGCTTCGACCTCATCAAAGCCCATGTTGACCAGGCGGTCGTGCATTTGGTTGATGGCCAGCGGCCAGCTTGTCTTCGCCACGTGCGCGTAGGCCCGGTTCAACTCATCATGCGCCCGCCTTTTCGCATACGGCATCCGCAGCACGCGCCCGAGCAACTGCTCCACGTCCTTCTTGCTATGCACCGTCGCCAGCGAGCAAAACACGTATGCAAACGAACAATCCCAGCCCTCCTTCAATGCCTGCACCGTGATGACGAACTCCACCTTGCACCCAGGGTCCAGCAGGTTGATGCCCTCCAACTCCCGTTGGCTGCCGGTAGCGACCGCAATCCGCTCGCGCTCAATCTTCTCGTGCTCGACCAGATAATCCTCCACCACCTTGACCGTGACTTCCCTGTCCTTGCTCTCCGCCTGAATCAGCACAATCGGACGCAAGAAGTCCGGCTCCTGCCGGGCCGGCTCCGCCAGCTTCTGCCGCGTCAGAATGCTGTCCGTCAGTGCTTCCTGCCACGTCGGATGTTCGGTCAGCATGATCGGCAGCTTGATCATCTCCTCGCTCTTCAGCACCGATGCCGAGACATGGTGCAGGACGTTGCTGTCTTCCGCCGGTGTCGCCGTGAACTCGACGACGCAGCCCGCATTGACTCGTTGCAGCACTTCGTAGCTGAGACTCGAGGTTGCGTTGTGCGCCTCGTCCAGGATGACCAGCGGCCTGACCAGGGCCAGGATATTCGCAAACGAGAACTTGATCCTCCCCTTGTCCGGGCCATCCGTCTGGCACTCCAGTCCTGGCGTGTTGGGCGGGACGCTTGCAAAGTGCGGCTCCAGGTCCTCCCGGTGGTCGTACACCTTCCGCCCTTCCGTCTTTTCGACGCGCAGCGCGGCAAAGGTTCCCACCACAATGCACGCCTTGTCGCGCAAGTCCTGCGGCGTCAGCAAACTGAAATCGGCAATGTCCACAATCCGCAGCTTGCCATCGAAATCAGTATCGAGCTGTTCCCGGTTCGCGCGCTTCGAATTGAGCAGCGTCTCCAGCGTTTGCTGCCGGATGG
>Ga0118677_10002427_pt1 | contig 37518 bp, 38 predicted proteins | sample AliMusrvi5mmetaG_FD_86154 | JGI IMG/M metagenome (GOLD analysis project Ga0118677, IMG submission 86154) | reverse complement strand
GAGCATAGATGCCGATCGTGTTGTGGCCATCCAGATGGCGCTGGATGTGGATAGGGGAGAGAGGGACCTTGACACGCAAATAGTGGGGTGAATCAAGGTCTGCGGGCAACAAAAATGAATTCTGCAGACAAAAATCCGCGCTGTTCACAAACCAAAGCATGTACTCGGCAACCATCAGCGGCGTTATGCGCGCGGCATCTATCAGCTGTGTGGTGGGGTCGGACTCTGTCGTCGCAAAGGGCATTGAGCCCACGGTAGCGCGATAGGGCCTGAGAAGGAAGTCTAGAAGAGCAAGAAATGCACAAAAGGCGCAAAAAGGGCCAGACCACTCAGTGAGGGAGCTGGGGGAAACCCCGAGGATACGGCTGACGCAGTCGTTTAGTCGATATCCTCGGGGACGAACGTGTTGTTGGGGTCGTAGGGGTCGACCACAATACCTTGATCTTGGTCTCGGGTGGCGTCGAGAGCCATGACCACTTCGTAGGTAAGGACCTCGTCCTCGGGCTCGGCTACAGGTTGCAGAATGCTGTAATCCGCGAAGATCTGCTCCATGGGAACGTCGAACTCTGCCCGCTGTAGTATTGCTCCCATCGCGCCTCCTCTCCCTGCCTTGGCCGGAAGTCTAGTCCGCAGTATGGCACAGCTTACGAGAGAGAAAGGAACAGAGGGAACAAAGTTAGATGCGCGCTGCATCATTTTGTTGGCAGTTCCAGGCGGAAGGAAGATCGGTTGCCCGTTCAGCCGGTCGAGCGGACGTGTCAAGGCATGCTTTCAGGCTGCGCCGACTGAGATCGTTTCGCCAAACGGGGCTACCTGCGAGCTCGTGCATGTCCAAATGACGGGGTAGTTCGGCTCCATGTCCGGGACAGTGCCGTACAGGTCGGTGAGGACGACCAGGGCGTGCGGGTTGAGCCCGTTCAGGTCGATGTACTCGAAGATCGGGGCAAACTCCGTGCCGCCGCCGCCCACCGGCATGAGTACCACCTGCTCGCCGCAGGAATAGACGTCATGGCGGTGGATGAGCGTGTCGAAGTAGAGCAGGTGGACCTTTTCGGGCCTGTGCTCTTCAATCAGGGCATTGACCTCGCCCGCAAACTGGCCCAGTTGCCGCTCGCTGATGGATCCGGAGCAGTCGATGGCCACCACCAATTCGCCGACGCCTTCCCGGCTGATGCCAGGCAGGTAGAGACCGGCGTGAATGAAGCGGCGATTGGGGCGCATCCATGAGTAATCGTTTGGGATGGTGGCCGAGACCGAGCGCTTAAACCGGTCCCTCCAATCGACCGTGGCCGCCGCCGTCTGTTCGAGAGCGCGGTCCACGCCGGCTGGCATCTTGCCTGCCATGCGTGCGACGGCTGCGGCTTGATGCACCGCGGCGCGCCATGCAGTCTCGGCAGCAGAACGCTGGGCATCGGACAGGGGCTGGCCGGGAGCCTCGGGATTCGGGGCGTCCAGAACCTGGCCGAATCCGCCCGGCGTCTTGGGCGGCTGAGGGATCTGGTTGCCGCCGGGGTCCGGCAGGCTCGATTGGCTACCACTGGACAAGTCTGAGTCACCTGTCGATCCCGACGATTGAGGGGAGCCGGAGTTCGACGAATTCTCAGACGCTTCCTCTTCGAGCCTGTTGTAGATCTGCTCGGCACTGAGGTTGTGGTAGCGGTAATCGTCCAGAACGTCTTTCGGCAGAGCCAGGCCAGCCTTGAGTACCAGGGGATTGATGGCGTAGTCAGCCGCCTCATTCCATCGTCCGGGGTTGCGGTTGCCGCGCCGGGTGTGATGCTGGAGGGCAGGGTGCATGACTTCGTGGGCCAGCACGCCTACCAGTTGGTCGGACGGCAACTCCTCTACAAAGGCTGGATTGTAGAAGAGGCTCTTGCCGTCAGTCGCCATGGTGGGGATGCTGGGAGCGGAGACCGGTGTGAGCCGGAAAATCAGTGCTCCGAAGAAGGGGTGGTCCAAGAGCAGGACGGTCCGGGCTTTCCGGATGAGGTCAAAAGCAGTGGGTTTCACGGGGACATTTCCGTCTGTGGGATTTGTGGTGGCCTCGTCGAGGATGCGCGCTTCCGCAGCCGAAGCCGAGGGCTTGGAACCAGAGTGCGCCTCGTAGCCATCGGTGCGGCTACGGTCTTGCGCAACCATATCTTTCGCTTTTTGGTAGTGGATGCGGTGTCCTCGCGCTGCAGAAGGGCGCAGTCAGATCGAGGCCCTGCAAAGGAGAATCACCCGATGGACTTGTTTCTCAAGGCTTGAGTCTCGTATTGGATTTCAACGGCGGCAGGTAGCTCTCTTCGGTGACGACCTTTCTTCCGGTTTTGCTTTCCAGATCGAGTCGGGCTCGCTTGGATATGCTGCCACCTGTCTTTGCGGCCTTCTTGTTGGCGGGCAAGCCCAGGGCCTCTGTCGTCTCCGCAATCTGACGCGTAGAAAGCTCGGCAAGTGCCGTTAAAATGAGTTCGGCCTCGCTCATGTGATCGCGAAGATTCTGGCTTTCAAGCCCCTTGAGGTCTTTATGCTTTTTGACCGAGACTCCAGACCATTCTTCGTGAATGATGTTGGTGAGGATGGCGAATTCTTGCCCCTGCTTGACCTCATGCGCAGCCCAGTAGTCGGTCAGTTTGTTGCGCGTCTCCTGTCCGGTCATGCGCTGGGTGATCCACTTTTCGCTACGGCCCAGGTTGCGCCAATTCTGTCTAGTCCGCTCGAGCGCCAGGGCAGGATCGGCTAATTCCTGCAAGCGTTCATAGCCTACTTTCGCAAGCCAGCGCTTGAACGGCTCCGCTTTTGGGGAGGGGATGGCCTGGACAAGCCGGAGAATTCCGGGCACGTTCCAGCATTGCAGTTTCTGGATTCCGCCCGCCGTTTCAAAGGGGAGTGCAAGGGGGGGGACAGTTTGTCCCCCCCCTTTGAAAGCTTCAACCAGAGAGGAGTCCCGTTTGCGCAGCTTCTTGAGGTAATCCGATGGATTGGGTGAGTCCGTTAGTACTCCCACGATGTCGGAGACAACAAACCACCACTCTTCCTCGTGGAAGGCCCGTCGCACCGGATGTTCTTCAAAAAGTGCCATCTCGCTCATTGGAATACCTCCGAGCCCTCGCAGCCGCCCGCACGCTGTTGAAGGTCGATCAGTTCAGCTTTAGCGTCGTGCTTGTCTCGCATGATAGCAAACAGTTTACAGCCTGCCTGTGAAGGTCAGGCCGGAACGCCCATGTACGCGGCCATGTGGTCCAGAATCGAGGAGGTCTCGTTCTCGATGGACTCCTCGGTACTGGCGGGAGTATCGAAAAGCGGAGCCGAGCCGGCCGCGTCGATCTGCGACGGCTCGGCGGGGGTTTGGTCGATGGCCAGGACGCCGGCGATGGTGCGCGCGATCGCGGCGGCGCTGGCAGCGGTCTCGATCCGGGTTGTCGGGTTGTTGCGCAGCAAGTCAGCGGAATGTTGGCAAAGCTGCTTGCGCACCTGCTCGGTAAGGGAGGCCAGGTGCGGGTCGCCAACGATGTTGAGCCGAGGCAACAGCTCTACGAGGTCGCTGACATTCGAGACCAGCGTTCCGTGGAAGCGGGCCTCCGGATCGGCGAGCCGGCTTGCCATGTGATTTGTCACGTCATAGAGACGTGTCCAGAGGTCGCGCATGCCGTCTCCGATCGCCGTGCGGGTAGAAGCGTCGATATCGCGGGCAATGCGAGCCTGTTCGTCCTCCGACAAGTTGACGCGGAAATCGTCGCCAGTCGGGATCGGGAGAATCTCCGGCCGGAAAGCAAATTTCTCCTTCAACTTCTCGGCGGATGGATAGTCCTTGAGGCGGAACAAGTTCCCGAGCATGGGCTGCGCCTCCTTGACATAGGAGTCGTAGGCATCCAGAAACTCGTCGACTGCATAACGGAACTCGGTCGCGAAGTCGCGCATCTGTGCCTGGAACTCGAAGTAGAGCTCCGCAGGCAGGATGCGTAGTCCCTCGTCGCTCCAGGGAAGGGTGACGCGGTAGAAGTAGTTGCGAATGCGTCCGGCGATCGACTGAATCTCGTCGAGCTTGGGCGCTTCGCAAAACAGACGCTTGTTGTAGCGGCCTGCCTCTTCGTTGGCGCCGTTGAGAGTGGCAACGTCGCGGCTGGCCTTGCGATCATGCTTGCGGGCGGCCCAAAGGCTGATGTGGACGGCAGCCAGCATTGCCTTGGTGGAAAGGTCCATGGCTTTAACTCCTTGGCGGGTGCCGGGTAGCGGCCTTCAGGCCACCACACCGGAAAACCGGACACTGAAATCGATAAAGGTTGACGTCTTGGTTATGGCGCTATCGCGCAATGCCGCATCGCGCATGGCGAGCACGCAGTACTCGGGTTCCATCCGAAAGAGATACTGGCCGGCCTGGCCTATATTCCGGTCGTTGATGACCCGGCCCAGGGCGGTAGCGACGGCAATGGATGCGGATGGGTCATCCGGAATCTTCGTCGTCTTGGGGTTGAGCAGAATCTCATCGGTGGAGGGAAGGTCATGCAGCAAGTGCAGGAAGGAAAAGAACTCTGCGGCGGCGCCGTCTCCCAGCACTCCGTTGAGCATGTGGAGCAGTAGGTCGTCGAGGGTGGTATGACGGGCAAACCACCCTTGGAGGATGCGCGAGGTCATGGCCCAGGCGCGCGGATTCGGCCAGGCGTATGCATCGGCGGAGTGGTCGGGGACCAGCAGCAGGTTAGGCCGGAAGCGCAGGAAGGCGATGACCTGGGCCAGAATCTTGTGGACAATGGCCCAGCTGCACCAGTCCGGCATTGTAGGTTCCAAAAAGAGGTGCTGGAAGCGAGCACGAAGGGGGTAGGGCATTGCGAAGTGGACCCCGCGCTCGGAGGGTGGATTGCCGGCCGCCATGATGTCCCAGCCATCGGGCAGGACATAGTCGCCCAACCGCCGGTCGAGCACCAGCTGGTAGCAAGCGGCCTGGACCATCTGCGGCGCCGAGGTCAACTCGTCGAGGAAGAGGATGCCCTTTCCCTCACGGGGCAGGAAGTTGGGCACGAGCCACCTAGTGGTGTCACCGTCGATGCAGGGAAGGCCGCGCAGGTCGACGGGGTCGAGCAGAACGGCGCGCAAGTCGATGAAGTTGACGTTCCGCGCAACGGCCAGGTCGCGGACAATGTCGGATTTGCCGACGCCGGGGGCACCCCAAATGTGCACGGGGATGTGTTCGCAAAGCGCGCAGTTGAGCGCTTCGATAAGGTCAGAAGGGGTCATGGCTTACTCGCGTTTCGAAGGTGGGGGAAGAAGGTCGGTTTAGAGGAGTGCCGGGCCAGGGCATCGACGACTGGTGCAGCAGTAGCGGGGGAGGTAGATTGAGGCCGGAGGCCAGGTGCCTGTGTTCTGGGGGCAGGCCTCGGGGCTGCTACTCATCCAGCTTGGCTCTGACCCAATCTTGATAGCCGCGGACCGTGTCTTCGTTGGCAACCTCGTACCGCCAGTCGGCCATCGGGTAGTCGGGGTGTTCTTCCCACGGATTGTCCGGCGACGCCTGCGGTGCTGGAGGCTGATGCGGGTTAGGGATTTCAACGCGCTCGTCGGAGCGGAAGAACGCGACAATCTTCCGCTCGGGGATGAACTGAACTCCCGGACGGTCCAGGTCATACACGTCGACTTGGTCGACGCCCACAGTTTCGCTTTCTTCAATGTTTTTGGCGAGAGACTGGAGTGTATCGGCTTCGTATGCCCAGATGATGTCGCCGCTCGACCGCTCAACGGCGGTGAAGCGCTGCGGTTGCGCCGGCACCTTAAAGCCGTTTTCAAAAAGCCAGCCGGCATCCTTGAGGATTGTGTTGGTCAAATATGTGCGGCGGCCATTACCGGTCGCTGGATTTTCCATTGGGATCTCCTACTGTCTAGTCCCGGGGGACTGGGTAGAGGTCGAGCCAGATGTTGCTGGATCGGAAAGTCAGTTCTCCGAGTGAGCTTTAAGAAGTAATCCCGGCTACCATCGCATCCGATATGGATGGTAGACATTCTCTCGCTGGAATGCCCCCGCTAAACTTTTGGCCTGCGTTGCGAGCAAGTTTACGGGTGCGAGAAGGCGAGATCGGTAATACATGGGTTTGGTCCATCGCTTCGAGAAGCTCTGTGCCAATGCATGTTTAGTACTGGACCGAAGAAGGCCGTTCTTTCCGATTCCGGGTCTAAAGCCCCTGCCAAGCATTCCAAATACAACCCTGTCTCCGAATGGCGCTCGGAATTCTTCAATCAGGTCGAAAACAAGACTTCCCTGGTCTCGAAGAGATCCATGGATTAACCCAAAATATGGGTCGAGTCCAACTTTCGAGATTGCACGCCACACCTCTCCATATAAGATCCCGTACACATAGTTAAGGCATTGGTTGACGGGGTCATGGGCAGAAAGTGTCATCCTCCCATCAAAGCCAATATCTTCTGGAACAAGGCAAGCCAACTGGCTCCAATAGATGGCCGCTCCTCTCCCTTCTAAGCCCATGCCGACTCCCCGAACACTAGCTTCGCGTGTATCAAGCCGCGAGATATTTCGAGACAGTTCGAGGATCTTGTCGGCTGAATCTCTCATTCCGTTGGCAATTTCCGGGGCCACACGGCTCCGATATTTTGCAAAGTATTTCAGAACCGCGGCTTGGTTTGACGCCTTGGCTGCAATCATAGAGAGGCCTACTTTCAGAACGTCCGGCTCGTCCCGGCGCAGAACCTGTAATCGGCGGATGGACGATCGTGCTGTTTCGATAGGATTGATTACCGCGATCGGATTTCCAAGTGGCGGTGCTATAACGACGGAGACATCATGTTTGGCCAACTTCACCTGGGCATCAACTGAAATATTGATGCCGAAGCCCTGCAAGTAGATAAGACTGATTTGATTCATGGGGCGCCGGTATACTTCTTGGCGCCTTCTTTTTAGAACAACGTCTTCATCCTCGGAAGTCAGGTATGCACCATGCGTCAGGACATAAAGCCTGTCGCCATCTTCAAGCATTGTCGAAAGGAAAGGGGACACCTTACCGGAAACGCCGCTGGAAGTTACGGCTCCGACCCGGACCTGTTCCACGTTCGGAGAGTCGGTTTCACTCGATTCGCTGCTTCGGCGCATCCAAGCTGGGGGAACATTGTATGGAACATCTTGGGGATATCCAGAGGCTGGCTGTAAAGCCTTGGATGTGGGCTGGCTGCCAGTGACTTGGTCAGTGCGAGGTGGGCTCACAGATACGCGCTCACGGCACACCCATGCCGGGTTCTGTCTGAGAGAATCCGGAAGGTGAATTGAGGCAACCTGTTCTATTCGGTCGTCGAGGTCTCGCATTTGGGCTGATAGCGACTGTTCTCCCGGTAGCAGAAAGTAGTTCCGCCATCCCCTGGTGATTGAATTGAAGCGCGTGAGGCACTGAGAGACTCTGTCGAGTGCTCCAGCTGATGCAGCCAGTTCCTTGATCAGGGCAGAAATGTGCTGAAGCAGGACCTCGATGCGGGCGGGTTGCACGATGATTGAAGAATTCGAAACATGGAAGCCGAGAAAGTCATAGCCTTCGGAGACGTGAACGTAAAATGTCTTCGCTGGTTTGAGTTCAAGCCGCAAAATGTCGTGAAGGAAGTCTGCCAGACGCCGACAAATGTCCTCCGCCGCTTCTTTGCTGTGTGCAAACATGACAAAGTCATCCGCGTAGCGAACGAATGGAATGCCCAACATTTCAAAGTGTTTGTCGAGAGTGTCGAGGTATATATTGGCTAGGAGCGGTGACAGAGATTCGCCTTGCGGGACTCCGATTTCGTTTGGAAACATGTCGCCAAGCTCAGAAATATCGACTGTTAGCCAATTACGGATCAGTGTCAAAAACTCCTCGTCAGCTATCCGAACCCCCAGAGTGCTAAGCAGAACGTCATGATCGATGTTGTCAAAGCATTTTCGTATGTCCGCGATTACGGCCCATTGGCGGCCACTTGCAACAATTGATCTTGCGACGGCAACGGCTTGATGAGCATTTCGATGAGGGCGAAAGCCATAGCTGAATCTGCTGAACGTAGGCTCAAATACTGGCTCCAGAACGGAGAGGCACGCAGCTTGCACAACCCGGTCCCTGGCGCACGCTACACCCAGATTGCGAACACCACCGTCTGATTTCGGGATTTGAATCCTGCGCAGTGGGCGCGGAGTGTAGCGACCTGATCGTAGTTCCTCGCTGAGTGTGTTCAGTTCTCTCTCGATAGCAGTGCCAAAGGACGTTGTAGATATTCCATCGACCCCTACAGCCCTCGATCTTGATTCCTGAACACGGAACCATCCTGACCGCAAGGTCTCAGTGTCGCAAATCTTTTCGTACAGATCTCGATGTGCTCCCGGTGGGCTCGCCAGCGACTTGATTGACGCGGCGATCTGATCGGTAGATGTGATACGCCTCCTGCGAGCGGCATTGGCGCGCAGGCGCACGCCTAGTGCGAGATCAGATGCTCGCTCGCGAGATCGCGCGACAAGGGCCTTGCTGGACCGGTTGGACCGAATCCAGATCTCGCCCCTAACCAAAGTCTTTATGCGGGCGGCTTCGATTTCCGATATCCAACTCGAGTGGTACTTGGGATCGATCTCCATCTTCTGTCCCGTTAGCCACAGGGTTTCGCTGCGTTGAGCCCACGAAAGTGCCTGAGGAGAGAGAGAACTCCCAAATGCCAGATGGTGAACCGAAACGTGCCGGACCAAACCCAAGTGGGTTTCTACCCAACTTTCAATAGGCAAGGTCACACTCGGTTCAGGGTACAGATGAAGCACGGTCAGGCCCTTGATTATGTCGTGGAATCGGTCTGGTGCTGCTCCCATTGTTCTGAGCGCGTCTTCCAATGCCGCTTCAAGAAGAACCTGCACCAACAGATGTTCTTTGGGCTCAAAATGCTCAGCGGCGGACTCAATCCACAGCACGGATGGCTTTGATAAAGCGTCGAGGATATTTCCTCGGTTGTCGCCTTCCGAGATTCCATATACGCCAGGGAATGAGAGTGCCCATGTAAGGAGGTCGATGATCTTGCCAAGTCCAGATGGCTCGATCCTGGTCTCCAGAAACAAATGACGCGTTTCGGAGGAAGAGAGGCAACGAAAGAGGGCACCGAGTCCAACAGAGCCATCCGTTGAAAGCGAGTATGCTGCCTCTGCTGCCCAATTCACAACGTCATCGGGGACATTAGCTTTTGCAATTACCGAGAGCAACTTCAGAACCCTGGTCCAGATCGCTCGCATATGAACTGAACGCCGGATTTGAAACAATGAAACAGGGCGGCGGCGGTCTGCGAGGTCAACCCAGATTACTCGCCGCCGGTCCAGGCCCATCTTGTTGCCTGGAGACAAAATCGCTGCGCCTTTGCCGGTCGTATCTTGGATGATGAGCGATCCGGATCGAGTCTTAAAGCGTAGCGCCTCGCGAAGAATGAGCGCGGGGGCGTCCAGTCCGCTCCCCAGCACTGTCAGGGTTTCACTCAGTACCGGCACGGCGGGCTCCCTTCATGGCTTTCTTGGTTGTCCCAGCGGGTTTCTGTTCTTGAACCTGCTCCTTTCCGGCCGGTTTCGGGTTCTTTAGTTCGCCTTGTCCCGGAACATTCAACTTAAGAGAGCTCGGAGTCACAGCACCTTCGGCAGTTCCGTTCCCATTCAGTTTGGCCTTAGCTGCTTTGCTTCTTGCCTTAAATTCCGGCCAAGTAATGAAGAGAGGCGTCTCAGGGTAAGAAGCCGACAGTGCCACAGCGACACTTTGGCAGGCCAGCCTTCTCTGTTGCCTCACGGACGGTTTTCTGGTGTGGTAGTCGAAGACTTCAACTGAGTCTTTCGGAGTGAACTGGGTGAGCAGTCTTTCCAGGACCGAAGCGCGCTCCTTCAGAGTGCGCAAGGCGCGCCGGGCCGCTCCCTGATCCAGCAGATAGGCACTTTCCATCTGCATTTCGATACCGGTCAGAAAACATTTGGCCATGGGAAAACCTCGATCCGGGACAAATCAAACCCGCAGCCGAGACACGTTCTGACGGCGATCTTGCTGTCCGGGATGGATAGCCGAGATTGGCGGGTCTTTGTCTCCTGTGTGCCAGTGTGGCGAAGAACGGGATTGCGCGCAATCCACTCCGCGCCTACACTTCCTACAGTTCCTCCTTAAGCTCAATGCCGAAATTGCTAGTGTCGTTCGAGAGGCAGAACCTGCGGCTCAACGGCCGGTGGCTCTTTTCAAGCCGCCGGAAGATGCGTTTTGAATGGTTGGCGCTTCTAGCAATCAATAGGCGGGAAAAGCAACCTGACGAGGCATGGGCGACGTTGGCAGATATAGGGCATTTGCCGACCTGGATAGGCAAGGCGGAAGATCACATCGCGACAAATGTTGGTCGCTATTTGCAGGCATTTGAGCGAGATGGAGTCCAGCTTGTGACTGCGGAAACACGGTGGGCTGGGCCCTATCGACTACGAATGGCCGCTTCTGCAATTGAATTTGACATCCCAATCAGCGAAGTGCAGCGGCAACTCCGGCTTCGTCGTCCAAAACCGCCCACTGAGAGGGCAGAGCTACTTCGCTTCACACATTCGTATGTGCGCGCACAGTGGCTCATTTCTCAAGGCAGGCTCGTGGTAGCACGACAACGAGGACGGTCGCAGGACAATGCCTATTCAAAGTTGCTTTGTATGGCAGGCGACCGCAGGTTCTCCGCAAAGCTTCGTCTGATTGCATGTCTAGGCGCTGTTGATGTGCTCTATCGCATTGGGCGATTCCAGGCGGCTCTCAGAACTCTCGTTGAAAGCTCACGTCTTGTGCATTCAGTCCGAGACGATGTGCTGAAAGCTCGGTACCATTTGGCTCTTGCCTGGTCTCACTCTCGCGGGTCCAGCGGTCCAGTGTCCGATCAGGCCACTCTTAAAGCATTGAGGTTTGCTAGCAAGTTCGCGGAGAGTGGCGGCGATAGAGCCACACTTGGACTATTGGCATATAGGACGAGCATGTACCTTACAAAGAAAGGTCGCCATCTCGAAGCAATTAACCAACTGCTTCAGGCGCTTCAGGCCTATTTGCTCACGGAGAACTATGAGGGAGTAGAGGCATGCTGCGCCAATATCGGCAGCTTTGTTCACCGGCTTGGAGAACATTACTACGCAGAGGCGCGGCGTTGGTTGCTTACGGGGATTGCGATTTCACGATGGATGAGAATTGGCCTGGATGGTGCTCATGGAGAGATGATAATGGGAAAACTCTATATAGAAGGTAACCGTCAGCCGGGGCTTTCCCTGCGGTGGCTGAAGAAAGCAGAGCGCATTGCCGAACAAGCCGGCAACCAGGTGAGCCTGGCAGATGTGAAGATGGTCTTGGCACTGTGGCATCAAAAGTACGGATTACGTCGCGACGAAATCGACACCTTGATTCAGGCACTCCGGATGTTTCGAAAACTCAGGAAATTTGACTGCACGCAGAAAGAACTCTACATGGCGCACAAGTTCCCTGAGGTGTGGCAAGATGTCCTAACTGTAGTGAATACAGAAAGATAGATGGAACTGCAAGAGCCGTCTTACCAGTAGACGAAGGCGCACAGCGCCTATCAGAACTGCTCTGACGCTCCTTGGAATCGGCTTGACAAGGGGGCCTAAGCCGACGAACATTATCCCACGTTTTCATTTGGAATTTCCCCGGCTTGAAACTGGGCCTCTGCAGGACCGGGCTTCCCTTGGTTTGGGAGCTACTATGGGTTTTTTCGATTTGTCGCTTCCCTTCGCTTCTGCATGGTTTCCACTCCCGCTAACTATCCGACGATCAAACCAACACTGTGCTAAGGTACGGGTGCTTCGGTTATAGCTTCGAGTTATGAAAGCATCAAACCGTCGCCAATCTTACTGAAGTCGCAGTAGAGGTATTATGGGAAGTCGGAAACAATAGAAAATACTAGACTTAGCATTGCGATGAACCGAGGCTTGGCGGCCAAGCCTCTGTTCATCAACAACTTACGCGCATTGAAGTGTTTGTCGAAAATCGATTTTCGACATTTCTTGGCTGGTCGCTCGCGCACTGAGCGTAAATCGCGGCAAATAAAGATGGATGCGAACGCCAATAAACGGCAGCGTTTGACGAAATACGAAAATCTGCGCACAGGTCGCCGGCTTGGCAGAAGCCAAGGCTCATCTCGCCGCCGCTGCTGTCGTCTTTTCTGACAGAATGTCGCAAGCGCTCCGCCCTTTTGGCTCCCAAAGCCCTTTTCGACACGCCTGGCTTTCTGAATCTGAGGTGTCTGGTTCATGGCGCCGAATTGATGCTGGGCTGCCAAAGGAGAGTTGCATGGCTTTGAATTCGCGCGGGACAATTGTTCACGAGCATGGCAAGGAACATGATTATTTGATGGATGGCAAGACTCGCGGAACACAGGCGCTTTGCTGCGCTGTCGTCGATTACCTCGTATATCTGAGGGCGTCTGGAAGGAAGGCAACCACGATTGGCTCCTATGGAGAGAGCCTTGCGCTGCTTGGAAGAAAAATTGGGACGGACATCCTGTTGCTGGATGTCTCTCCCACCCTGCTCAATGAGACTGTTGCCAGCTTGACGGCAATTGATGGGCAGCCCCGAAAGCGTCGCTCGCAAACAACTTTGAACCGCCATAGAAGCGCATACAGGGGATTCTTTCGCTGGGCGGTCGAGACCAAAAGGATACCGGCGAACCCCGCCCGGTTGCTGGGGAGATCGAACATGGAATCGGTTCCCACTCAGCCAATGACGTTGCACGAGGTCCAGTCATTTCTTCGGGCGATTCACCATTCGAACGACCCTCTGCGGGTTCGAGATGAGGCACTCTTCGCGTTGTATGCTTTCACAGGTCTGCGCAGAGCAGAGGCTTTGCAATTGGACGAAGAGGATTACAACGTTCTCACAAGAACCTTGCAGGTCAGGTATGGGAAAAGCGGGCGTCCGCGAACTGTGCATGTGATTGCGCGGCTTGGCTTGCTGCTGGAAAGCCTTCAAAGACACAACGGGCCTGGAAGAGAGATCGTAAGCGGCAAGCTGTTCCCCGGACGAGGTGCTGGCGAGAGTCTCACTACTCGCCAAGCCCAGAGCAGGTTCCAGCATTGGAAGGCAATTGCGGGACTTCGATCTACATTGACCATTCACTCTTTTCGCGTCGGGTTTGCGACCGCGTTGCACCGGCAAAGCCGCGATATAGTGCTTGTATCTCGTGCTCTGGGGCACGGTGATCTTCGGCCAACGCTTCGCTATATTCAACTATCGGCAGCCGAGCTGCCGCATTGGATGGAAAGCACCTTTGGGCAGTAGTGCAGAACGTCAGGGGCATGGGTTCGAACGGGACGATGCAGAGAATGCTTCAGTATTCATCGAACTGACCAGCTGGCATATTGCCGATCCGAAGTGTCCGGTTTTCTAAAGACAAGACATTCCTGAGAAGTTGGGCTCATCGCTCGCCTCAGCCCAGCCCTTCTGGCAAGAGTTGTTCCGCTGGTATGGCTTTCGTCTTGGCATCGAGTGGATAGGCTTCTTTTCCTGGGTGCTGGGCAATGCGCCGGTTGGCATTCAGGTTCAGGTAGCCGGCATAGAAGGCTCTGCCCGCGCACATTTGTGGGGAAGAGATGTGGCCCTCCGGGCACACTACCATAAATCTCGTGGGCAGACTTCTATAATGTGGCGCTATGCTTGTTCCTGGGGCCGCGGCGCCAGTCTTCCTGCTGCTCGTTCGGCAGCCCACCAGGCATCGCGTGTGCGAATAGCTTCACTGCGCAGGTCCGCGGCATACTGTTCGAGTTGCTTCCGGCTCAGGTGGTTGGTGGCTTCGTAGCTTTCGATCGCAAGGGGGCCGAGGTAGCGCGGGAAGAGGTTTCGCGCCAAGGGTCCGTCCGAGTTGGCCTTCGCACGCCGCACCACAGCAGCGGCAACGGCATCCCCGTCATACATCTCAAAGCAGGTATCGAAATTGCGGGTCGGTTCGCCATTTCTAGCGACAACGGCAGTAGCGAAATTGACCCGATCCCAAAAGCCTTCAAGTTCATGAATTTGGCTGGGCATACGGATGGTTCCTTGGCGCTCGGAGAGAGCCGCGCAGCTCGGTTAAGTGATGTGAGGCCTAAGATCGGCGGACGTTTGTTTGCTTCCATAAATTACCTATATAAAGGATAATAGCGTTTCAAATACCCTATATATGGGTATAATAAGCCTATGGCCAGAGCGACTCGCGCATACCCGGCGTTATCCGAAAACGCGACCAGCCAGCTCCAGAAGCTGGGTCACGACCTTGCTGTCGCCCGCAAGCGGCGACACATGTCTATGAGCGAAATGGCGGAGCGCATGATGGTGAACCTGAAAACGGTTCAACGAATGGAAAAGGGCGATCCTGCCGTGGGAATCGGAATCGTAGCCACGGCACTCTGGGTCCTGGGCCTTCACCGGCGCCTCGGTGACCTGGTCACACCGGAAAGCGACACAGTGGCTCTTCAAGAAGACATCAAGAACCTGCCGCGCGATTTTCGGAGATCAACTAAACGAACGGACAAATTCTATTTTTGAGTGAGCGATGCCAACAGCCTACGTTTATGTCTTTCTGGAAGAAGGTCCAGTTCCCGCCGGGATACTGGAAACAAGTGGTACTGGCCGCGAGGCAGCGGCGCGTTTTCGGTATGGCCGGCGGTATCTTCAGCGCGAAGACCGGCTGGCGGTTGATCCCGTTCAGTTGCCTCTGACGGCCCCTGACGCAGGCCGGGAGTACATCACCGAAGAAGGCTTTGTCCTCTTCAACGGTATTCGGGATGCAGCCCCTGACGGTTGGGGACGTCATCTGATGGATCGCGCCGCCGGCGCACAGACCCTCTCGGAATTTGATTACCTGGTGGCGACAGGAGAATCTCGCGTTGGTGCGCTGGCATTCGGTACAGATCTGTCCGGACCGCGGCGGATTGTTCTGTGGGCCGAGGAGCAGGTTGAAAGCGAAACTCTCGACTTAGCGGGGATGATTGAAGCTGTCCGTGAACTGGATACCGCTGAGGGTTTGCCCAGGAAGTATCGGCGTTTGCTCTTGCGCGGGTCCTCTCTCGGTGGGGCTCGGCCGAAAGCAACCACGGAATACGACGGGAGGCAATGGATCGCGAAGTTTGGCCGTGCCGATGATCGCAGCCCAATGTGCCGCATCGAATTTGTCACGATGAAACTGGCTGAACAGGTGGGCATCGCGGTACCTCCGGTTCGGCTCGAAAAGGCACTCGGACAAGACATCTACCTGATTGAGCGTTTCGACCGGGTACCAAACGATCTGGGATACCGTCGTCTCCCCTTTATTTCCGGACTTACAATCCTCGGTGCCCATGAAAGCGAGTCGTCACGCCAGAGCTACCGTGGGCTGGCGGATCAGTTGCGTCGCTTTGGGTCAGAGCCTACAGAAGATCTGAAGCAGCTTTGGCGCAGAATGGTGTTCAATATTCTCTGCAACAACAACGACGACCACCTGCGAAATCATGGCTTTCTGTGGGACGGCCGCGGCTGGAGGCTGTCCCCCGGCTACGATATCGTCTCGTTTCCTCAGGTAGGCACGGAGCGGGATCTTGCTATAGGTGTCGGTCGCAATGGACGCCGGGCGACGATAGAGAACGCATTGACCGATGTAGCAAGTTTTGGCCTGTCACGGAGCGAAGGCATTTCCATCGCTCAGATGATGCAGGGGACCGTGAGAGCAAATTGGGAGAAGTTGTGCGTAAGCAATGGATTCACCGCTCTCGAAATCGAGCGGCTTCGCAACTGTTTCCTTGCCTGCGATGAGACGATTCAGGGTGCTTAAAGGTCTGGCCGTCTTCTGAACCTTATGCCGCAAGTGGGTGGTCATTGTTCGACCTGGGTCGAACCGGGACGGCCACGCCTTATGCAGGGAAGAGGTTCATTCCAAATGGATGGGGAACGGGGAAGCAGTCCGCATGGGGCAACTATCCGGAAAGTCCGGATAGTTGCGGGGCGACGTCAGGTTCAGGAGGCGAACTCGACGAGGTGTTGCTGGCGCCGACGCTTTGTGGCTTCTTCGCGGGCAGCTTGGTCGGCGAGGATGGTGTCGAGGACGGGCCGGACGGTCTCGGTGGGAGCTTCGAGCAGGAGCAGGACGACCTGGAGGAGAAAGCGGGCAGGTCGGTTTGGGTGAACTTTCACCGCTCGGCCTGGATGCGGATGCGGTTCAGCTCGGAGATGGGGAGTTTGACGCGGAAGCGGCGCAATAAGCGGTGGCCCAATGAGGACGATTCTCCAGCTTATAGTTGGACGATCTTGAGACCAGGGATGAGCCGGAAGTGGCGGAGATTGACGGTCAAGACAGGGAAGCCAAGTTCCAGCGCCGTGGCGCCTACCAGCAGGTCGCCAAAGGGAATAGTCACGCCCTGGGCCTGCTGCTCGCCGTCTATCTTTCCGGCCAGCAAGGCAGTCGCCTTTGTGTACGGATAAATCGTCAGATCGCTCAGCAGTTCATCGATGAAGGACTGGCGGCGAAGCCGCATTGCCGGGGTTTGCGCACGATAGACTCCGTGGACGAGTTCCGTCAGCCCAACCGAAGAGAGCGCGGCATCCTGATCGCCTGTCACGGAGATGACTTGCTCGATCAGTTTCTCGACTGTATCCCCTCGGCGCTCGGCGGCGATGACGACGCTGGAGTCGAGGATCAGGCCCATGGGTTTTCCAGCGGCTCGGGATGGCTGTTGATGACTCCTTCGAGGTCATGGGCGAAGTCCCCGTCCAGAGTGACCGTGGAGCCATGCTCTTTGGCCAGTCGGAGGGATTCCGAGAGCCGCCGCAGAGGGCTCTCGACAGCCGTGCGCAATACAACGGCAGGAGATGCAGCGTCCTCGATGACGACTTCAACCCCGGCGCGGACTCGGGCCAACACACCGGCGAAGTCGCGGCAGGCGTCGGCATCCGAGATGTGGATCGTTGCCATACTCATAATGATACCTCGTTTTCAGTTTGTTCTTATGCAGACTTGCAGCGCGGTGAGAGAGGCGGACCTGCTGAGAGAAGTTGCAGAGGAGAGGGTGCTGGCCACTGCCCGGGCCGTGGCCGGGCAGTAGCTAGGAGGAAATTCAGGAGGCGAACTCGACGAGGTGTTGCTGGCGCCGGCGCTTGGTGGCTTCTTCGCGGGCAGCTTGGTCGGCGAGGATGGTGTCGAGGACGGGCCGGACGGTCTCGGTGGGAGCTTCGAGCAGGGGCAGGACGGCCTGGAGGAGAAAGCGGGCGAGGTCGGTTTGGGTGAACTTCCATCGTTCGGCCTGGATGCGGATGCGGTTCAGCTCGGAGATGGGGAGTTTGACGGAGAAGCAAAGCAGGGGTTGTTTTCCGCGGCGCCGAGCGCGAGCCTGATTCTCCTGTCCAATGAGGTTGAGGGCTTTGAGCAGGACTTGTTCCTCGTGTTCGCCGGGAGGCGGGGGAACGAGGGCGAAGGGTTTGGCATGGTCGGCGCTGGCGTCGAGGCGGTCGAAGGTATCGGAGGAATTCTCCATTTGTTCCCCTTTCAAGAAGACGTTAGCACGGGTGCTGGGGCGAAGCAAGGGCGAAGAGCATTATGTGCGGATAGTGCGATCCAGAGCTGAAGGAGAGGCCCTGGAAGGCGGAGTTGAACGTAATCTCTGGCCGGCCAGGCCTGCTCGGCTCGTGCAAGTCGCATGCCGCCCGGACTGACGGGAACCATCACCGCTCCCCACCTTATATATGTAGCTGTACAGCCCGCAGCCAACCACATTTCACTGACTGTTATCAGAACAGGGTCTTTCCGCCGCACGAGCGCGGCGCGGGGGGAGGGGAGGAGCGCGTGTGTCTACAGAGGATGAGAAAGGACGTTGGGGAAGGGGGCCTTCGGCGGTATTGGCTTATTGGGACTGTGGGCTGTACAGCTACATGCACGGGGAAAGGATAGGTTCGGTACACCGGGCTCAGTGGTAGGGAAAGAGGAGGGCTGCGGGCTGTACAGCTACATAAGTGGGGTAGAGAGGCTGGTCTGGGAATGGAAGAACTGTCACCGGCCACAACCCGGTGCCACTCAAATCGCGAGATGACGAGTGACACCAATTGTGACAATCGGCCGCGAACCGGGGATCTCAGGCGGTTGCCTTGCGGCCGGATGCCTTGGCCGGTTGGCAGGTTTTCCGGTCAAGCGCCGCCATGCGCGCCTTCATAGACTGCGTGGCGTTCTTGCCTACCTGTATCTTCCAGCCCACCTTGAGGTTCCGAGGGAATTCCTGGATGTGGGTGTCCGATACGTCCAGGCACATGCCCACCGTGAAGCGCTCGGGCAGCGCCGTCAAGGGCGTCATCGAGAAGTCGGCGATGCCGTCGATAGTCATGCCGGGCGCCAGCCTGGTGCCTTCGCCGCAACCCAATAGCCTCAAGTTGCCGCGGATGTGGGTGCCGGGCGCAAAGATAGGTTCGCGATTGTCCTGGAAAGTGAGGTTGCCGGTGACTACCGACTGTGGCGGCAACGTGCCGCGCAGAATCAGGGGAGCGGCTTGCCTGGGTGTAAGGTGATGCCGCTGCCGGCTGTGTGTGTCGCGCTGCCCCTGACGCGGAGCGGACCGCGCAGGAACAGCCGGGCGTGAAGTGTTGTTCCCGTGCATAGAATGCTCCATGGTAAGAGAGTATCGGCCTGAGAAATACGTCGCGCTACTCCGGACCAGGCATTATCCGGGATACGCGATGCCGGTTGGCAAACTCAACGCTGCGCCGCGGTGAAAGCCGCGACGGAACGGTATCGAATCCCAACCTGTAAGCCATGTTTACAAGTTCGCCCGATGGAGGCTTGGCCGTAGTTCCGAACAATCGTCGCGGTTACCAACAGTGTTACATCGTGGCGATCTTTCCCTCTTCCGCGAGTTCGGTAAAGTCCACCTGGACGGGAGTGCTCCCATCTTTCGGCCACACCGTAAAGACAGTTGCAATGGTGTCCGGGCGGATCGGCGCTTTGCGCGCCTGCAATGCGGCTTTAATCGGTGTGGCAGCGTCGAACACGTCGAATTCCCATCTGACCAGATAGTCCATGGCGCTCAGTTCCTTTCTGCGGCGGCCGAACGGGGGAAGCCCTGGACATGAATCCCCGCGCTGATCGTTTCCTCGGTGTGGTGTGGTCAGTGTGCCGGGGACACGCACAGCCCCAACGTCCGAAGGCCAGTGGGCCGGCCGCCGATACGCTCAACGCGCCGTCGGCAACCTGTCTGTGTATTGACCAGCAGCGCTCTGCGCGGTCAGCTTCTTCAGCCGTCTGTCGACCGCGGCCACGACGCGCCCGTGCACATCGGTCTCAGTGTCCTTTTCCTCGACGGGAACCAGTATGGTGCGCGGCTCTCCGGCCAGCAGCGCCAGATATATTCGCTGCACGAGGCGCTGAGCGGGGTAGTCGTTCCATGCTTTTCCCGACTGTTTGCCCGCTTCGTCGTCGAGGCGCTTCCGTGCGCGTGCGAGAGCCCAGCCGATATCCGCATAGCACCCACCTGCGCCGTCATCGACTACGTTGCCCTGGGCAAGGAGCAGAATCGTGATGTCCGGCTCCGGCCCACGAAACCTCTCCCACAGGCTCAAAATCGACTCGGGCGTGGGAGGGTTGTAGACGGCGGCGTAAGCGAAGGCGGAATCCGAATAGCGGTCGCACACCACGGTATGGCCGGCGCGCAGGTGCGGCTCCAGGCGCGATACGTTGTCGATGTGGTCCAGCAGCAAGTAGAGCTGCTGCGCGCCTGCGGGCAAGGTGCGTCCCGAGTCCTCCAGGTGAAACACCGCTTCGCGCACAACTGCGCCCAACGGGGACCCCGTGCCGAATTTGGTGCCAGGCTCCTTCGTGAAATAGACTCTATGGCCGCGGCCTTCCAACTCCCAGCGCAGCATGTCGGCCTGCTTGCTCTTCCCGAGGCCGTCGGCTCCTTCAAACGTGATGAAGAGACCCGTGTTCATGATGAAAACTCCTGTCGTGTGCAACTGCGAGTCGATGTCGTCGTTGCAATTAACCGTGAAATGGAAAAAGCGGCGGCCCAGCATGCCAATACTGGGCCGCCCCCGGAGACGTCGTGGTGATAGGCCACGACGTTAAAAGGTGCGGGGGAAGGCAGGCGTCTGCGCGCCACATCGCTAACTTTGACATCCTCCCCTCCCTCGACCTACGGTCGCCGCGAAAGCGGAAAGGAAGGGGATTCCTACCAGGTCCGCTAAGCGGCCCTTTTGGTGGGTTCCTGTTGCTGGCGGCCAACATCGCCGTTCACTTCACAGGCTAACGGGGCGTGTCCCGCCCTTAGAATATTGATCGCTCCGACCAGATCGGCGTTCTCATTGAAGCCGCACTCGACGCAAGCAAAGACGGCTTGCGACATGCGGTTGTCTTTGGAGACGTGGCCGCAACGCGGGCACGTTCTGGAGGTGTTCTGCGCTGGCACGGCGAGGAATAGTCCACCGGCCCAGAGCATTTTGTACTCCAGCTGCCTGCGGAACTCGGACCAGCCCTGGTCGAGGATCGACCGATTGAGCCCGGACTTGGCCCGGACGTTCCTGCCGGGTTGCTCAACAGAACCAGCGGCAGACCGGGACATGTTGCCTACCTCCAAGTCCTCGACGACGACCATCGCGTGGTTATTGCTGATGGTGGTAGAGGTCTTGTGCAGGTAATCCCGGCGAGCATTGGCAATGCGAACGTGGATTCTCTGGACTCTGGCCTTGGCTTTCTTCCAATTGTTGGAGAACTTCTTTTTGCGGCTCATGGCCTGCTGCGCTTTGCGCAGATCAGCTGCATACCGCTTGAAGATGTTGAGCGACAAGTAGACGGTCCCATCCGAAAGCGTTGCAAAGCGGGCCACGCCCATGTCGATGCCTACGGCATCGCCATGAGCAACCGGCGGCTCTACATCACGTTCGGTCTGGATTGAGACGAACCATTTGCCGTTTCGGTTGCTGACGGTGACGTTCTTCACCACACCAAGGACCAAGCGGCTGTTGCGGTAGCGCACCCAGCCGAGTTTTGGCAGGAATATCCGGCAGTTTGCCTGATCGAGATTGATCTGCTTCGGATCCGGGTAGCGAAAGCTGTCCCCGCGGCCCTTCTTCTTGAAGCGAGGAAAAGCAGACCGGCTGGCGAAGAAGTTGGTGTACGCGCGATCTAGGTCTTTCAACGTCTGCTGCAGGGGATGAACTGGTGCATCTGCGAGCCAGGAGGCTATACGCCCGGACGGCAGCAATGCTCCGTGGCGCCAAGCAGTGAGTTCCTTGCAAAGGCCGGCGTAGCTGAGTTTCTTCTCTCCCTTGGAGTAGCGGTCCTGTTGCAACAGCAGTGCCTCATTGAACGCAACTCGCTTGCAACCAGCGAACCGGCTCATGTCGCGGCCCTGCGCCTCGCATGGCATCAGTTCGTATTTGAAGGCTTGCAAGCGTTTCATTCCAAACATCATACCCTCCAAAAAGGCGAATACAAGGCAAATATTACACTCGCAACTCAAACAAGATTGGCTACGCCATTTGCGCTCTTAGCCTCTCCCTGAAGGAAGAGGCGTGCCGCGCTCGTCGGTCAATAAGCGCAGTCTCATCCTAGTTGCGGCAGTCGGTGATCTGGTTGCCCGGGATGCCGAATGTCTCCGCGGCCAACTGGTAAATGTGGGAGAGTTCGACCGTAGCCCGGGCGCCGGTGTGGTTCACCGCGACCGCATTGCCGTCGAGGTGGCAGCACTTCACGTGGCCAACCTCGATCAAGACGGCGACCTGTCCTTCGACAAGATGCGCGGCCAGTTCGGCAACCATGTCAACCTCGACCGGGTCATCTTCGCTGTCGGGCCAGGTTTGCGTGGGCCACCCTCCGTCGTCGGTCTCTGAGTAGATGCCAAAGAGGGTCGTGCCGCCGGCGGCCTTGGTCTCCACACTGAGTTCGCGTTCGGCGGCCCACTCTCGAAATTTTGCTTCGTCGATTACCTGGAAGAAGTTGGTTCTGGCTGCACCAATCCACTGGGACATGACAGGTCCTCCTGAAAATAGTGTGATGACCACTGTGTCTGCTGGTTAGTATTTGCGCGTATTGCTGAAACACGCGGTCATCCGGTCGACTGCGGCCTGGTAGGTGCTGGCGCTGTCTTTGTCGTACCGGATGCGCAGCCTCTTCACCACACCATCCTGCACAAGCGCCCGCTCAAGCATGCGCGTGTGGATACTCTTAGCGGTGATGGCATAGGCCATTGGAGCCAGTTCTCGTCCGGTCACGAGCGTATCTGGATCTTCCTCGGTGAACGCGCTCAGGTCAGCATCGAATATCTGGCCGATTCCCCAAGAACCGAGATACAATCCATACACGCTGAATGTTGCATGGCCATCCCGCGACACGAAGGTTTCAACATCGCTTTGCGGCGTCGAGGGCTGCTGCGTGAAGAGGGCCGGATCGTAGCACACGGAATACTGGAAGCGGTCACTTGTGTAGGTCGTGTACGGTACGCTGTCAGCCGCGGCGCGGCTGTGCTCCTTGACGAGCAGCAGCAGAACTCCGAGGCCGAGTTGGACCGGTATCAAGAGGAGCAGAATGAGAAGGACAGTTTTCAGAGAACCCTTCTTCTTTTGGGGCTCCCTCTCTCCACCGGGGCCAGCTGTTTTACCGCCCGTATTGGTCTGCTGGTTGCCATCGTCGAGGGCGATGTCTGCCAGCTGGGAGCGCCTGCCCGTCACCTCGCCGTAGGCGTCGTTCTCGATTCGCCGCTGGAGTGTGGCCCTGTCTGGGGCCTCAACAAGAAAATGGGCTCGTACTGGGAAATACTTCACAGGTGCCTCCCGTGTGGTGAGTTCCGAAATCTGTGGTTACAAAATAACCACTCAGATGCGCGAGGAAGAGTCCGCCGATGGCGAGACCCTCCCGGGTGTTAGGCCGCGCGGAGCGGAGCGGGGAGGATGGCGGCACTTGTGCTTCGCTGGACCCACCGTTGGTTGAAGTCGCGCAATTCTGCAAACCACACGCCCACGTCGCCGGTTCTTGCTCCAACCGCGCTGTAGAACGAATCACCCTCCGGCTGGGCAGTATTGCGCATGTACTCGTCGATCTCCCCGGTCAGGCACACCAGGGGCAGATACAAGCATGCGGGGGTAAGGGCGGTGGCCAGCTTGTCGGCAAAACACAGTTGAGACACGGGCCGCCCGGCAGCCTTTGCGTAGCTGCGGGAGTGGAACAGAGTGAACTCGCCCCACTGTGCACCGAACAGCACACGCATGAGGTGCGCTCCAAGTTCCGGGTGGCGTTCACCGCTTGCCCCGTCCATATCCGAGCAGCCGATGTACCCAATGTCGTGCAGGAAGAAGGCAAACCACAGCCGCGGGTCAAGCGGGACGCCATACAGTTTTGTCCACGCAATGGCGACCATGATGGGATGGAGAAGAAACTGGTGAGCTCCAAACAGGACGCTCCTTGAGCCTATTGTCATAAGGACCTCGTCAAGCACACAGCAGATGCTGGCACTTGTCTGGTGTTGGCAAGCGATGGTTGTCCGTAGAAAGGCAACCGGCCCCCACGTGGTGAGCTTCAGCGCGCCGAAGCGCTGGGCGCATTCGCGCCGTGCAGGGGTGAGATCGTAGTGAAGCAAACGCAAGGGGTCCCAAGACCGGGCACACGTGATGCCGACAGTCGCGGCCAGACCGCGCAGTGCGACATTCTCGCGCCAAGTTGCGGACACAGCTTCGCGGTGGTCCCTGTGCAGGGCCACCGGGCCATCCTCCTGCTCAAAGAGAATGCTGGCGCCTTCTTTAGCGCAGGGGTTCAAAGGCGTAAGCCTTCGATCTTTCCCCAGTCGAGTAGTGTGCCGGCCTTCCAATTCGCCGTGAGCTGCTCGAAGCCGATGAACATTGGTTCGCAGTATCGGTAAATGACGGAACCGCCTTCAATGGTCAGCTCGATTGAGCCGGCGCGCTCGAGCTTTGTGAGAAACGCGTTGACGCGCTTGTACTCGGCGTCGGTCAGCTCTACGTCTTCCTGGTAAAGCTGATTATTGTCGGTGTACAGAAATTCGATGGTGTACTTCACCTTGGCATCCATCGGGGCTCCTGAAGTTGCGCAGGTCTCGTGCTGGGACCTCCACTGCGTGGAATGAGGTTGGGATGGTGGTCGTTCTCAACTGACTTGCATCGCTTTGCGCGCGTTGTAGCAACTGCGGCAATAGACGGGCCGATCCGGCCGCGGCTCAAAAGGCACATCCGCTTCCTGACCGCAAGCCGAGCAGATCACGCTCGAACCGCCTCTTGCCTTCGGTTGGGCCGCAGGTTGCTGGTCTGTGCAGCCGCTTTCGGAAGTGGCGCGCTGCTGGCGCCACTTCATTCTGCACGCCCTGCAGCGGATAGGCGTCGAGTAGTTGTGGTCGCGGAAATAGTCCTGGTCTTTGGCGGTGAACGGAAAGATTTCGCCGCAGTCGATGCAAATGAGCGTGGCGTCGGTGCTCATGGTGGTGAAACTATCGCAAAACATGGCGAGAGGAAATGCCAGGAGAACAAAATCTGCATCTGCTTACCTTCCCCAGGTCACGCGGTCCAGGGGGACCACACTCTGGAGGGGATAGGGCAGCCAAGGGCGGAGCGAATCATCTCTTTAGAGCAGCCGGCCCAGCAGTGGTACATGCGGGGTTCGGCCACGGAGATTGAGAGGTGAGTTCCATTGCGATCTTCGCCGCGCTGGGCGCATGCCGGGCACTGGGTAATGAAGTTTTTGCCGCTGCGTTTGGCGTTGGGAACGTGGCGGAGAATCTGGAAACCCTGGTTGTGGCCTCCAACGGCGGGCAGTTGGGTCCACGGCTTCGCCGCAACTGGGTCCGGGATGGGCGCCATTCCGGCGGTGAGGGCTTCGAGGTGCTCCCGTGTGAGCCGCCTTACCTGGCGGAGCAACTGGAACTGAGCGTCAAGGGTGGGCTCGGCGGTCTCGAACCAGTAGCGCAGCATGCTGGCGCGATGGATCCCAAGCGGACCGCGGATCGCATTCCCGAATTCGCCGGGCTGGAGTACGCTCTGGCGCGGAAATACTTCGATGCCGTCCTCTTTGTCCCGTTTGACCGCGATGCCGAGACGGCGCGCAACATCAAGGACATAGAGCCGGCACAGTTTCGCCGGCATCGATTCCGCCAGGAATATCCAGAGGTGGCCACCTCGGCGGGACTGCTCCATCAAGGCCTCTATGCCGTCTTCGCGGCAAGCCTGTTGGAACCGGAGCAAATCACGGCGGGAGTCAGCGTAGTCCGCATCGATCGCAATCCACTTTGAGGACTGCGACTCGGGATTGATGGCGTAAACACCGATGGTGAGATGGCCCGCGAGATGGCTGTGAACGGTCGCTATGTCGATGCTGAAAGGCTGCTTCGACTTCCGGTCACAAGCTTTGTAAAAGTAGAAGCGCCCGGATTTCTTGCTGGGGAAGTGGCTCTGTCGCAGATAGGCGCGGCGGTTGGCAAAGAGAAGCATATATTCGGCGGCCTGAGCACGGGTAACCGGCAGGATCGCCGCGGTCGTGTTGGTGGACATGAGCGGACTCCCGGTGCACCGGTAAAACCGGCGAGATGTAGTGAATGAAAGTTCCATACGATAATGGATTAGCGAACCACTCTGGCTCCGGTCATGCGAAACAGGGAAACGTGCTTTGGCGATTTATCATTTATCTAGAACCCGACGAGATTTCCATAATATGTAGCTCCCTTGCGCGGTCGTAAGGGGGGCTTTTGCCGTTACAGATTACGGAGACCACTGGAATGCTCACTCCTCAAGAACTCGCCGCGATGCGCTTTGCCATGAGTTCGCCGCCGCAGCCGTGCGGAGAACCGGGCGTTTATGAAGAGCAAGTAGCGCAATGGGTTGCAGAGAAGTCGTTTTTCAGGGACTTCGTCTACCGGAACGCCAGAGGCAAGAAGAAGGGTGACCAACTGGTCGACGGAATCGTCCTCTTCGGGGATGTCATGTTCCTGATTGAAGTGAAGGCTCAGATCGGCGCTGCCAAACGAGATGACTGGGTGAGAGACCGACTAGGCAAGGCCGTGAGCCAGGTGAAGAAATCACAGGCTCTGTTGCAAGAGGGACAGATCCCAAAGCTCCAAAACGACTTTTACGGCGAACTGGACTTCGACCCCAAAAGGTACCCCAACGTATTCGGAATCGTCGTTTTGGCTCACCAATCCGATCCCTATTACGCCCCCGACCTTGTTCCGGAACTCCTGACCAGCGCTTTTCCTGTCCACGTCTTCTCGTTGAAAGACTTCGAGCTCGTTTCTGACCGGTTCGATACCGCCGGCGACATGATCAGTTTTCTGGAAACCCGAACAGATGTCTCTCGGATGGACAGGCTTCTTGTGCAGGACGAAGCTCAGAATCTGCAGCGTATGATCGCCCATTCGAGGGCGGTGTTCGCACCACATTTCGTCAGTGACAAACCGGAGTTGCTAGAGAAGGCACTCTTGATGTTCGAATGGAAGGCAACGGGCAAACTAGCGCTCGATAAGGATTGGCAGTACAGTCTGCTTATCGACGATCTGATTGCGCACGCCCACGACTTCGACCCCAATCTATCTTGGAACGAGAACACAACGCACGAGTCGGGTTTGCGGGTCTCCACTTTTCTGGGTTGGCTTACCCGAGATCGCCGCATAAAGCTCGGCAAGCTGGCATATGAACATGTCGAGCTTGCGCGCGACGGGAAGGCCTACAACTTCCACCACGTCCATCCGAGTGCAAAAACATCCTTCGTATTCTTCGCATCCTCGGCGAGTCGAGCCGAGCGTGTGGCATATCTGCGTTTCCTAGTGAGCTATGCGATGTTTAAGGATGGCTCGAATGAATCTCTAGGAGTGGCGACAGAAGCGACTGGCGGCGGGAGGTCTTATGACTTTGTGGCTATTCGCGGAGAGCTGTCATCTGAGCAGATCGAGGTCCTCAAGAATATGGAAGACCCTTTTTACACTGGCTTGCACCCGCTTTGACGGCAGTTACTTCCACGGATGCGAGAACGGCATCCCATCCACCTCGCCGAGAGCATTCAGGATATCTTCCTTCGAGGCCTGCCTCATCCCACTGCCGTCGATCTCGCAGATGACGCCGAATGGTGCAAGGTCCGACTTTTCCATCCCAAGATCGACACGTAGATGTAGACCGTACAGGCGCACAAAAGCTTTGAGCCCATCCGGTTCGGACGAAATAACTACGCAGTGAGGATCTTGGTTGGTGGTGTAAGTGCCGCGCTCAGACTCCTCCTTCACTGGCTCATCTTCCGAGTCACGCCTTCCGAGAATGAACTGGCGCATCTCTTCGTCAAGATCTGCCTGCAGACGTTGACCTGATATCGCTCTGAACAGGCCGTACCCAATCTTCGCGGCGACTCTCCTCACGCATTGGGGGTTGTAACTAAGGGCGATCGTGTGTTTGGTCCCGCCTTTGATCACAGTGCCTTCGCCCCAAGCGCCAGAGTTTACTTGAAACTCGCTAACGGCAATGTGCATGAAGACGTTGCAAAACCGCATAGCTTCTTCGGGATCTCGTGCTCTCACCATCAGACGATCTCCGGGCAGCATGATGATTCGCGGCCAGAATTCCTGATCGGCTGATATCTTCGGATCCAAATCCGTACTTACTGTCAGTTCGCATACCAGTTCGCCAGGCCCACGCTTCGCCTTCAAGAAACCGCGAAAGATATCAATCAGCTTCTGCACGTCTGCCGGCGCCGTTCCTCTGATGCGCGCTTCAACGGGCTCATCGGGAACCACTTTTATCTCGATGTAAGGCAAAGAACTCAATTTCTCTCCAGCTGACATCAGGCTCTCCCCATACCCACCATACGGGTGCGGCACCATGAGGTAGGTTGGCTGCAGATGTCCGCTTCTGGGCCTATTCGGGTGCCTGGGAGGGAGAGAGGCAGCGAGCGCCGCAATAGCCAGCGAAGACTTGCGAGAGACTTCGAACTCCGCCTTCGAAAGGATGGATTGGCAGCTATGGCACGCGGGCACTGTGAACTCGAGCGTTCCGCCGAGCGCACGCGGGACGATGTGATCTGCCGTAAGCTTTTCCTTCTCTTCGTCACACCAGAAGCAGCGCATATACCCCAAAGTTAGCATTTGGAGAGCTCTGGAGGATGCGTTAGCAGACCTCGCTACCGTCTGGTGGTAAGGCCCCAGAGCTGACAGTTCACCTGGCGATTAACAGCCCAAACCGCGTTCCACGACCGCTCGCCCTCAAGGCAGAGTTTGGGAATCTTGTGTAAATCCACAGTTCCTCGCGGCGACATCGGCGTTCTGCCAGTACCGATACCGAAGCCCAGTTCTACGGCGACAAACCGTGTCAGTGAGAGCTTTGGGATGGTGGCAACTGCGATTGAACATAATCGGTCTTTTGCGCATCTAAGTTGATGCCGCTTGCTCAGTTCCCACTTGACATGGCGTCGGCTTTGCCCCGTAATAGGGGATGTCGAGAGACCTACCGCGAGGGGCGGCAAACGGCGGTTCGCCAGCAAGGTTAGGCGGGCACAGTCGCCAGGCACGCGGGAAGTGATGCCGTAGGAGATACTCGTTGCGCTCAGCGCACTTGGCCCGCGGAACTTGCCGGGAGGAAGCAACACCTCTCCGGAAGTCCGGTGCAATATCCGGCTTAGATGCCAGGCCCCTTGCCATGGAGTGCGTCCGGCACTGACCCCGGTGGGGGATGAGCGACAGGGCGGCTCTGCCGAAGCGGGAGAAACACATTACCCGCGGCGGTACAAAATGGCCTAACCCAGCAAATAGGCGAGGCGTGCAGAGCCAGGCTCTGGCGCCTCGACTAGATTTGGGGACAAGACAGAATAGTGCCTAGCCGTCTGCGTCGAAGAAATGATCGTCAGAACAAAGTTGCATGACGAGCCGGGGACGCCGGTGGCAGCATGCCTTTAGGTACGCAGACCGTGCGTTCGACGTAGTTGCGGGTCATCAACGCCTGGTGGGCGCCATAGGCCATGGCCAGTTCTTCTACCATTCCCAGGTAGAGACCGCCAAGCCGGGTCAGTTCCGTACGCATCTCTTTGCGGCGTTTCGAGGTGACGCCACTGGACGGTTCCCAGCGCGCAACGAGAATGATCGTGAAACGCAGGCGAGCAAGCTGATCGGTACTGCCGGCAAGCAATGCCTCTGCGTCATCGTAGGCATACCGGGAGTCGGGGTCGATCAGGACTACAGCGGGTGTGGGGCTGGACATGGACTCCTCCTGGTAACGTGGGCACCGGGACGGGCAAGGAGAGTGGAATCCCGTCCCGGTGGCGTTACCAGTATCCCTGGGGATTCCGGACTCAAAGGATTGAAATCAGCAGATAAAACTGGAAAAGTGCTTGCCGAAAAGTTGGTCTTCGAGGTCGGCTAGTCTGGCCAGCTCCTTCTGGATCTGCGCACCGTTTCCACCTCGAACCACACGATTCCAGAGTTGCTCCCGGTACAACTGGAGCCTTCGCAGGCGAATCTGATGCAGGGTCATATCGATCTCTGCAAGTACGGGGGTGGGTGGGGGCCGAGCGGTGATCGGCGCCGCATCTTATATGTAGGTGTGAGGCGGGCCAGGACCCTGTCCCTATACTTATATATGGTGGAAACCGGCGCCCGGGGCCGCGACCGGTCTGCGGCGGGACTGACCGTATCCATATATAGGAGGAGGGCGTTCCCGCCAGAAACGGTGGGGTGTGCGATCAGCATAGGAACTGATGGAGGGAAACACACGAATGAAGACGCGCGCTGCGATCTCCATTTCTGTGGGCGGTGTTTGTACCGCCATTGAGATCGTTTCCGTGAGTTGTACCAGGGGGAGCTGCTTGCTCCCCCTGGCTGGCGATGGTCGATCTGGCTAGGCCGCAACGGCTGCAACAGCCGAACGGTATCCGGCAATGGGAGCCACTTGCGTGCGGGCCTTCCGGTTTCTGTGGTGGCGTCGATGGTGCACGGCGCGCGGTTGGTCGGGCGCATTGAGGAGGGCGACAACCTTGGGCACCAGCATGTCCAGCTCATTGCGGGTGAAATCGCGGTTGACTCCCTCCGCATCCAGCAGGAACAACGCACCGCAAAGTGCGTCGAAGACATAGATGGCGCCGGAGGCGGGATGGCCCTGGACCCGGATCGCTGCAACGAAGCCGTTGTGCGTCTCCTCGACCCGCTGCAGAATTCCCACTTCCGATTTGTGCAGGAGTTCGGAAAGCACCGTCAACGGGGACTTGCCGGTCTCAAGAGACAGGAAGCAATACTCAATTTTCATGGCGATTCCCTCGGGCTAGTTCTTGAATGAGAGCCAGCCTGGTTGTCTCGCGTGCAGGGCTGAGTGTCGCCACGCCACCCCCATGAACTTGCAATGGAGATTCCCCTGTCACCTGGTGAACGGATTGCTACCGGGCCGAAAGGCACAGCAGCAGGATGTTGAGTTGGGAGTGTTAGGCCGCCTCGTCCAGGAAGCAGTCGATTGGTTCGTTGACTGACTGGGCGATATTGTCGAGGAGCGCGTCGATGAAGCAGGTTGCTGCCACGGTGCCGACACCCAGAGAGGCGCTAGCGATGATAATCGCAAGTTCTTTGCGATCGTCGGGCAGGACGGGAATGCTTACGAGGGCGGATAGGGCCGCGCCCACACCATTCTCAAAAGGTGTGCTGTTCTCGGTGATATCCATTGCTGACCTCGCTATCGACGTGAACAGTTTGTCCGGTTGCCACCGAAGCATAAGTGAACCATCTTCCGTATCGCCCCGGCCCACCCAATAGCGGCACCAAGCATCAGGAGCGCGGTGGGATCTTTGCCGAGAAAACGTATGGCGCACGAAACAGTAGCGGCGACAATTCCGAGTCCTCCCAGGAGGAGGACGATACAGGCAAAACGCCACGCGCGCGTTTCCAGAGTCGCGCCTGAAAATGATGTGTGCATGGGACCTCGGAATAGAACTTCGCCGACTGGGAGGAGGCGGACGAAGCCACTTGGGTTGAGGTTGAAGAGGAAGGTGCGGAGCCCCACCACAACTGGAGCGGCGGTGTGAAAGGGTGGGAATGACGGAGACCGGCTGGGGTCCAGCACCGTTAGGCGAGTCGGGGATGCAGCGGCTTAGTAGCCTCGCAAAAACGGGTTCAACTGCGGGAATGCGAATGGTGAAGAGCTGGTCCGCGATGGGCCCGCGTACAGCAACGGATGCGTGAGTAGAAAGGTCGGCCGCGTGGTGGCGAGCGGGGCACCCTGGTGCAAGAATGGCGTGCGAGAGGGGATCGGCATTTGGCTATCTCCTGTGACGGGTTAAGGGACGCGCGATCGGCGAACTCGGCCAACCGCAGGATTAGGACAACAGTGAGGCGGACCCGGACCGGACAGCAAAGCCAGGGTCGGGTGGTTGTGGGATGGAGAAACGACGGGGAGGGAATGCCGGGCAGATGGTCTGACCGGTAGGCGGCGGTTCAGTGACCGGATCTAGGCTGTTCAGATCCGGCCGCTAGAAGACATAACGCTTCGGCTCTGCAGCGTGGGAGCCAATGGGCGCAAAGCACCACCAAAGCAGCTCCAGGCCCACTAATCGGGAGTGGTAAGGGGTTAGCAGGTCAGTCGGTTTGGCGCCAGCTTCAGAGCTGGCAGGCCCCCAACGAGTGCGAGAGCCAGTCTGGCTGGGTCGAACAGCGCGTTTGCAAGCAGCATCACCTGGTCTTCGGAGACGCTTGCGATGCGCGCCTGACATTCTTCCAGGCTGACCGGATGACCAAGGGCCAGAAGCTGGCCGCCCAGTGCATTTGCTCTGGAGGCGCTGGTTTCCATCCCGATGACCTGGCTGATGATGAGCTGCTCCTTGACGCGCCGAAGGTCACCGGGCGAGACGGGTTCAGTCTTCAGGCGATGCAACTCCCGGAGAACAATGTCAAGGACCGGCTCGATGCGGGAGGGTGAGGTGCCGGTATGCACGCTGAAATACCCGGTGTCCTGGTACGGCATGAAATCGGCAGTAACGGCGTAGGCCAGGCCGCGCTCTTCACGAATGGACTGGAAGAGGCGAGAACTTGGTCCGCCCCCCAAGAGCATGGCCGCCAAGTGGGTGATGTAGTACCGGGCATCGGTAATCGGCGGGGCAGGGAAGCCAAGAACCATTTGGACCTGTTCAGTGGGCCTATTGAGCAGCGTACTTCCTGAGAATGACTTAGGAAACGTGGCGCGGGGAAGGGGCGTGCCGGTCGGGGCTCGGCCAAAGTACCGCTCCACCTTCTTCACCAGGTCTTCGTGCTGGACATTGCCCGCAGCGACGAACACCATATTCGTCCCAGTGAAGTGCTCTCGAGCATAACGCACGAGCGTATCGCGGGTGAAAGTGGCGAGCGTGTCCGGTGTGCCCCCGATCGGTAGCGCGAGTGGGTCGTCTTTCCAGAGCGTGCGCATAAAGGCATCGTTGGCAAGATACTCCGGATCATCCTGGGTTGCGTTGACCTCTTCGAGAATGACTGCGCGTTCACGGTCGATCTCTTCGGGAGGGAAGTCCGCGTTGAGGATGAGGTCTGCGAGAAGGTCGAGCGTATCGGCCACATGAGCATCAAGCACGGTGGCGTGGAAGACGACCAGGTCCTGCGAAGTGAAAGCGTTGAGGTTTCCGCCGAGTTCATCGGCATGCAGGGAAATCTGCCGCGCTGATCGAATAGTAGTGCCCTTGAAGACCATGTGCTCGACAAAATGAGACAGACCATTGTGTTCCGGCGCATCGCGGCGCGCGCCTGTTTTGAGCCAGATGCCCATGGACACGGAGCGAACATTCTCCATGCGCTCAGAGAGGACGGCCAGGCCATTGGAAAGGACGGTTTTGCAAACGTTACTGATTGTAAGCACGGGTAGTCTCCAGAGTGGCAACACAGAAGTGCGGTAGGGAGTGGAGGAGTCAAGCCGGCCGTCCTGGGTGGCGGCCGGCTTGGTTGGTCGGCGTGGGGTTAGGCTGAGGTAGGAAGTTCGGCACGCCACTTTCCATCTTCTTCCCGGACGAGCCGGACTTCGGACAGATTGGCGGCGTTGAGCGCGTTGGTAAGTGTCCAGTCGAGTGTGCGCGTCAAGGCCACGCGCGCGGCGGCAATAGTACCGCCGAGCACTTTGGTGATACTTTCCTCGTAGCGTTGCTGGAAGTATTCCTCCTGGGTGTCGAAGCTGTCGGCGTCGGGGTCGTCGCTCGGATCGAAGACAAGATGCTGTGCAGCGGCGATAAGACTGAACGGCTGGTAAGGTGAGCCGGTTGTCGCCCATTCGCTATCGCGGGTGATGAAGAGCGTTACCTCGTCGTGGTCGTCCGCGCCCCAGCCTGCGAAAGGTAAGTCCCATAACACCTGCTCAGGTGAGGCTCCCGACCGGACAAGATCGAAAGACTGTTGAATGCTGTTGACGATCGTGAGGACTTCAGTCGCCACTACATCGTCGGCAGGTTCTCCGTCGATGGTCAGCTTGAAGTTGGTGACGCGAGCCAAACTGTCGTACCAGGAATAGCCCTTGAACCGGGTGTCCTTACGGACAGGTAGCCGCGGAATCTTGTGGTCCCTTGAAGCCAGATCGAACGCGAAGGAAGAAGGGATGATGTAGTCATCCTCCAGATCCACGAGAGCGCATGTGACCGGGTCGTGGACGGTGGCCTCGCCATCATTATGGTCGCCATCGAAAGGAGTCCGTGTCGAATTGGAGTCGCGGGCCGAGACGAAGAATGGCTGCAGGTACGGACTGGCCTCCTTGAGAGGGATGCCAAGTTCCAGCGCTTCCTTGTACACCGCGAAAGGTGCGATGTGCTGCACACTGTCGGTGGCCAGGTATTCGAGAACCGCTCGGCGCACCTGCTTCCGCAAGCCGTCGTACGCCTCGTCATAGACAAGGTCGGTACGATCAGGCAGTTTCAAGTGGAGACTCGCGGTGGAGAGAATGTCGAGACGCGCAGTGACCTTCAGTGGCATGGTGCTGCGGTGGACCTGGGCCAGCACCTGGGCGTAGGTGATGTCGTGGTCCAACAGAGTGGCGCGGATGAGGTTGCCGTGGAAGTTGCAGTTTTCCATCGGTTCGGAGCTGCCGATGAAAATGCCGATGCGCACGCCGTCCACTTCCTTGATGTACTCGGCGCCCGCGAGGAAGTCTTCGCGCTTCAACAGCTCGCCATTGAGCGTGACATCCACCGGGCCGAATCTCGCGACGCGTCGGAGAGTGTCAGTGATGGACGCTTCTGTTTCCGGTCGAGTGAAAACCAGCGTCGTTCCTGTTTCCGGGTTAGCGGACTCCTGGTCGCGGACTTCTACCGCTTCCTTTCCCAGGAAGGCATCCGTCGTAATGGTTGCGGCTTTGCCACGACTGCTTACAACTACGCCGGAGTGCAAGAGCGCAAATAGACCCATGCCCGCCGGATCCTCGGCGTGCTCGACGGATTCATCCCACCCAGATGCACCCAGGTAGAGAAGCTTGTTGAAGTCGTCGATGCCGGATCCGTTGTCCGTGAAAGTGATGACAGTGGCTGCGGGGTTGGACGTCGGGCTGGTGGTGACAGTGATCTGGGACGCGCCGGCACGACGCGCATTCTGGAGTAGCTCGATGAGGATTTGGCTGGTGCGATTCGTGAAGAGTCTCCCAGCCTTGCTGAGAATCCTGGCGCTCACATGCGCCTGAATGGTTTGCACGGTGAACTCCTTATAGCCGCCTCACTCAGGAGCGTCGGCCGTTGTGGTGCGCGAATGAGAGTACGCGTGGAGAAGATGTGCCAGAGTGGCGACAACCGGGTGGAAGGAAGGCTGGTTCGGCAAAACGGCAGAGTGTTACCACGCCACCCCACCTGCTGTGGGATTCCCGTGTTGCCGAACCGGCCGGAAGTTGTGTGCCGCTACTGAGCGGGGACTGCCGCTGTGGCCAAGGCCACTTTGCGCGCAGCCGCCTCGGCCGCTTGCTCGTTGAAGCACGCACGAAGCAGCTTGTTCTGTGCCTGCTCGTACCGGTTCCAGTCGTACCGTTGTGTTCCTTTACGCATAACGCTCTCCTTGAAAACGGAAATGGTTGGCGATCTGCCAAGACGGCAAACCGGGTGTGTGATTGTGGTGGGGTGTTGGTGCGGAACAAAGCGCAAGGCTGTGTGTCGCCACACGTCGCGTGTGTGGGAGTCCCCTGTTGCCGGTTGCTAGATGGGAGGACAAGCCGGAGCTGGGCACCCAGACGGGAATCCGGTGCTCAACGTGAGAACTTCCCGCTAAACGGGTCGCTCAATCCGGCATTGACGTGCGAAGAGCACCGTGGATTGGAAGGCCTTCCATGGCAGCAGCAGTGAATTGGTGGCAAGCTTGTCGTACTTGCCCGCCCTTAGAGCGCGAAGGGACGCTGGCAACCGCCCGAACGGCAGCTGCGGGAAAAACGAAACTCGGCTGGTTGTGCCGGAACAGCTGCTGAAGCGTTGGGAACTCGGCCCGCTGACGACTGGCCGCGGCAAGTTGGCACATACCGATCGCTCTGATGAGCGGATCTGAGCTCATGACGAGCCTGCGTTTTCATCTGCATCGCACTGTTAGGGAGCGGACAACCAGATTGATTGCATGAGCGGCGATTGACGGTGACGCAAATCTTGGTCACCGCTGAGTTGAGGCGCTCTTGCCGAAAGACACGTGGCGGAACTGCTGCGAAATTGAAATGGAACGAAGAGGGAATTGCAGGGCAAAGGTGCGAAATCCGACGACGTGGTGATCACCCCTGTCGGGGAAGCATTGGCAGCGCATCAGGCGGCAGATGGTACGGTCGAAAGGGAGCTCGGCAGCTTGTTTCGCACTGCAAGGCAGAAAGGACCAGTGACCAACCTCAGCCCTTCGGCCGCCGCGGCATGAGCATTGGCCTCGTAGCCGGCAACCCGGTACCTCTCCACAGCTTCCTGGTAAATCTGTCCACGCTACCGAGCGATCTTCTTGCGCGCGTTAGCTTCCGATGCAGTGCGCACGTAGCGTGTGTTCATAAAGGTGATGGTGATCTCCTAATTGCGGCGCTCCGTTGCCGTCAGATTGCAAGTGCGGGTTGGCGACAAGGAGCACGAGTGAAGCAGCCGGCAAACGACTGAGTGTCACCGCCCCACCCCCACCACCTGCGGTGCGGATTCCCGTGTAGCCGAACCGGCGCAATATCGTGAGGCGGTGCCGGGTGGAAGCTGCCGCGGCCAAAGCCACTTTGCGCACAGCCGCCTCGGCAGCCTGCTCGTTAAAGCACGCCAGAAGCGTGGTGTTCTGATCCTGATCGAACCGGTTCCAGTCGTCTCTCCGTAAACCGCGACGCATATTGCTCTCCTTGCGATGGAGGTGGTTGGCGGTCTGGCAGGATGGCAAACCGGGTACTGGTGTGTCGCCCCCACCACCTGCGGTGGGAATCTAGGTTGTGGAAAGCATGCCAAAAGATGTGGACCAAGCGCGGGCATTCCAAGAACCATTCGCACATACGAGCGCGGCTTCCTGGACAAAACTCACGACAGCATCTGGCAGAAGTGCCGATTGTGCATCCGGAAGCCGTGGAACAACCACGACCAAATGGCGGCAAACCGGCGCAAGGTAGCAAGAGGCAACTGCAAATCCGAACGCTATTGCGCTACGGAAACTTACAACAGCATCTGGCCGAAGGAGCGACACTGCGTCGGGAAGTTGAGAAACTCCGACGGCCAAACAGAAATCAATGCAGCGCAAAGCTGTATGAGACGTTGCACATCCGTGCGCAGTTGCACGGACAAGAACCAACACAGCAATTGGCGGATGTGCCAGAGAAGCGTCGGGAAGGCAACGAAGTCGGTCAGCCGAGCAGCATCAGAACGCGGCAAGTCAGCAAAATGCTTTGCACATTCGTGCGCAGTTGCACGAAGAAGAACCAAAACAGCAACTGGCGGATGTGCCAGAGAGGCGTCAGGGTGGCAATGAACTCAGTCAGCCGAAAAGCGTCAGAGCGCGGCAAGGCAGCAGGATGCAGGGTGAAAATGTACCAGAAAGCCGACAGGAGAAAAAGTCGTTGTTTTTGGGGTTTTACAGCGATCCAAGTGCCCTGAACCGAATCCGGCGAAGCGCTACAAAACGAACTCTAACAAACAGCATTATCAGTTACTTAGGAAGCGGCGAGGAGAGGGCCGCGCACTGCATGTCTGAAATGGCTATGTATCCGCATAATATGCGTCGTTTATCCAAGTGATCTTGGAGGAGGTCGGAGGATGAGTTGATGAGATGGTAAATACTTCAGCAGCGCCTTGTGACTGTGGTGTTCGAGCACGGAGCGCAATGGAGCCTCGAACAAGCTATTCAAATACCAGTAGTTCGCAATTGCGCTGGCCCCTTTGGTGAGGAACTGGCCGCAGTCCACAAAGTAGACGAAGCCGCCCAGGCGCTTGAAGTGTGGAGCGATAGACTTGAGCAGACCAGGCCTATCAAGGAAAAAGATGACCATGTGCAGGTACTTCTCCGACGCCAGGCTGGCGCACACCCTTGCATAGCGGCGTGAGCTCTGCTGCCATCTCTCGTATTCAACCGCGAAACGCACATGACCGGTTGGCAGGACCAGCTCAACCACCGAGTCATAGTCTTTCGCCAAGCCAGCCGCGCCGACAAGGCTGTTGTCCGATCGCACCTGGAAATCC
>Ga0118677_10002426_pt1 | contig 37518 bp, 44 predicted proteins | sample AliMusrvi5mmetaG_FD_86154 | JGI IMG/M metagenome (GOLD analysis project Ga0118677, IMG submission 86154) | reverse complement strand
ATCGTATGCACATCACTCTCCGTCGCCACCTTCCGTTGAGTTCCATCAACTTCATGATGCCCGCCAACCAGCCGATTACATTCGGTCCCGCCGAGAACAGCTTCACGTTCGAGATCGAGTATATTGACAATGTGTTTGAGGACGTATCAAGCTTCGAGACGCGGTTGGACAATGCAGACTACACCCCGAAGTTCCAGGTGTAACTCCCCATCGGGACAAGCCCTGGGCCTAGACCCTTCGGGCAAACGTGCTTACCCACGCATCCCCCGCCCAAGTGTCACGAACGTATCGAATGTGAACAAGAACACCACGCCAGTTAGTACGTACAGAAACATATCCTTCCCCGACGAGGGTTCATACCCGGTCTTATTCTGCTCCACAAGGCTCAGAATACGAGCGATCTTATCGGGCTGGTTGGTCATCTGCTGCTGAGCAGCCACGACCGGGGGTGTAAAGTTCGCCGTCGCGGGGTTCTTGTCGAGGGGCAGGGTCGTCTCCATATGTTCCACGACCGCCTGTACACCCTTCTTCGAATTCCCGGGAGGCGCCGCAGGTGTTGCCATCAGATTCACAACCTTGAAGGGGGAGCCATGAGCCTCCGTTAAATCCGTGCACACCAGTGCCATTACTTCCCCCCGGCAGAAAATTATGCCCCAGATACTACAAATGAAGCTCACTGGAACGACTGAACTCGTTGTGGTTGTTGGACTCGTCGCCCTAATCGCGTTTATGCCGAAGATGCTGAGCTTCCTGGTCGAGTCCCAGGTTGGCAAGGCGGTCGCGTTCGGCTTTGTCGCCTGGCTCTGGAAGCAGCACAATGAGCTCCCGGCTCTGCTCCTGGCCGTTGCCCTGCTCAAGGCCGCGCCGTCGTATGAGCATGCCGGTAAGCCCGATGACAAGACGATGAAGCCGGGTACTACTCCTCCGATGATGGGAGGGGCGGCCACGACCCCGGCCACTGGTGGCAGCTCCTCGTAAACTCTCAACACTAAGTAATGAAACTCACAGCACCCCAAATCAAGATCGACCTTCTATTCCTAGGCGTCATGATGATGCTTATGAATGTAGGTTCTCGGTATATCGTGGACGAGTTCAGTCCGAAGGAGGAGGAGTATCACCGGAACATCTTCATGCGGCGCGTTGCAATCTTTGCGGTCTGCTACATGGGCACCCGCGACTTTGTCCATGCACTGCTTCTGACCGGTGGATTCGTGGTGATGGCGATGGGTATTTCGCGGTCGCACCCGGTCGAAGGGTTCAAGGAGTCCATAAAGAATGGGGGGCAGTTATGGGATCCGTATGATAACGCACCCCCTCTGTGGTCGAAAACGGATGTAAATGCGTAGATGGCAAATCGTTTCACAATGGAGCCTCTCATCACTCACCACGACGGCAGGTATGGACACATCCACAAGACTCTCGGCGTTCTCTCCCTCGGACACTTCATTCGTCGCTTCGGCGAGTTTGCAGTGTACCAAACTATGTCATTCGATCGGACCGCATGGATCTTCATCGCTATTCACGCTCTGCTAAGTTGGTCATCCCTCATCTTCTACCTCACGTCGTTCAGGTCGGCCATGGCACCCATGATCTCGGCAGGGATTGTTGCCGTGGACCACCGGCTTAACCCCCCCCTGGTCACCCTGATGATCGGCCTGGGTATCCCCCTGTCATTTCTGACCCTCCCCATCTGGTGGTGGTTGCTGCAGGGGGTATGAGCGAAGGAAAAGCCCCGGGAACAACAGCCTTGGACATTTCGACATCTTCCTTGACAATGACGGCAACCGGCGCGTATAAGGCAACAGGAAGGAGTCCCCGTGACCGTTTCCAAGACGCTTGACCCAACCGACTGGCCCGCCTTCCGGCTCCAGGCCCATAAGATGCTGGACGACATGCTGGACTATGTCGTCAATATCCGTGAACGCCCGGTATGGACACCGATGCCGCCGGCCGTGCGGCAGCATTTTCGCACCGACATTGCGCGCGAACCGGTGCCGCTGGAGCAGGTGCACCGCGAATTCATGGACTATGTCCTGCCTTATGCAGGCGGCAACGTGCATCCCGGTTTTATGGGGTGGGTCCAGGGCGGCGGAACGGCGACTGGAATGCTGGCGGAGATGCTGGCAGGCGGCCTGAACGCCAATCTTGGCGGGCGCGACCATGCTCCTATCGAGGTTGAGCGCCAGATGGTGAGCTGGGTGCGCAAGCTGTTCGATTTCCCCGACAGCGCCAGCGGGCTCTTTGTCACCGGCACGTCCATGGCCAATCTGCTGGCGGTGCTCGTCGCCCGGACGCAGTGCCTCGGCAAGGCGGTCAGGACTGACGGCATTGGGCAGAACGGCATGCGGGCCTATGCATCCGCCGCCGCTCACGGTTGCATCGCCCAGGCGATGGACCTGGCAGGGTTCGGCTCAGACGCGCTGCGGCTGGTTCCAGTCGACGTTTCGTTCCGCATGAGCATGGGAGCGCTTCGCGTGATGATGGCGCAGGACCGTGCGGCGGGACTGCGGCCATTTCTGGTTGTTGGATCGGCCGGCACGGTGGATGTCGGCGCGGTTGACGATCTGCGCGGCATCGCCGATTTGTGCCAGGAGCAGGATCTGTGGTTTCACGTTGATGGCGCCTATGGCGCACTTGGCATGCTTTCGCCGATGGTTGCACCGCGGCTCGAGGGCATCAGTGCAGCCGACTCCATTGCATTCGATTTTCACAAATGGGGGCAGGTGCCTTATGACGCCGGGTTCCTTCTGGTGAAGGATGGCAGCCAGCACCATGAAACCTTCGCTTCGCCGGCCGCCTATCTGCGCCGGGAAACCCGCGGACTTGCCGCTGGAAGTCCATGGCCCTGCGATTTCGGTCCCGATCTGTCGCGGGGATTTCGGGCCCTGAAAACCTGGTTTACAGTAAAAGTCCACGGCGCGGACGCTATCGGGGCGGCCATCACCCGGAGTTGCGAACTGGCGCGATATCTGGAAATGCGCGTGAGAGCGGCACCCGCCCTTGAGCTTGTCGCGCCGGCGCAACTCAACATCGTGTGTTTCCGCTATCGCGCGGCAGCCGCCGACAGCGTCAACGCCCGAATTGTTGTCGCTCTGCAGGAAACCGGCATCGCCGCCCCCTCCGTGACGACAGTGAACGGCAAGCTGGCAATTCGGGCCGCGCTCTTCAATCACCGTACCCGCGAGAGTGACCTGGATGCGCTTATCGACGGTGTGCTGCGCCTGGGTGCCGAAGGAACGTGACTGTAAAGTTCGAAGCACGACCATGGTTCGGTCGCGCTTGAATGTCCGCTACGGACCCAAAGCAGACATTTCAGCTGGCGGAATAAGCGCGGAAATTCGTGGCGGCTGGTCAACTACCAGAACAATCTCAAGGGGCCGTATTGCAACTCGCGGTCGCACAAGCCGTCGGCAAGAATATCAGAAATGTAATCCAACTATGGCAGATGAGACAAACATTCTGCCGCACGTTGCGATAATTCCGTCTCATTAGGCTGTAGTGCATTTTGAACTGCTCGATTGGCGGCTGCGCCTGTCTGGCACCGGGTTATCGGTAAGACACTTATGGACATTGTGCTTGATCGGACCGCGCAAGAAGCGATGTTCGATTTGCCCGACAATGACGGCGCCTATTCGGAAAAGCAGCGCGCCTACCTGGGCACGTTGGGGCAGAAAAGGCCCGTACTGATTCTGGCCTTTCCACCCAAGGCGGCCGGCACGTTCCTGCGAGCGGCTGCCGTAAAGGCCACCGGTGGAGAACAATTGCGCGCCGTCTACGCTCAGGGCTCGCGCGACGCTCAGCTCTACTTGCCCACGCTTATCGCCTATTACCTTGGCGGTTTTTGCACCGGGCCAATGGTCAGCCATGTCCACATGCAGGCGTTTCCTCCCAATGTTTCGGTTCTGGAAGCGTTCGGCATCCGGCCCGTCATAATGATCCGCAGCATTCCCGACATGCTGGCCTCGTACTGGGACATGCTGGAACGAAGCAGTGCGTATCACCAGGGCATCAACTGCACCATCCCGCCGGACTTCCGGGAGATGCCCGCCGACCGCAAGGCCGATTTCCTGATCGACATGGTTGGTCCCTGGTACGCCGGCTTTTACGCAACTTGGCTCGACTATGCGCAGCAGAAACCCGGTCGTGTTTGCACATTGGCCTTTGGCGAGTTTGTGGCTCAGCCGGCATACACTCTCGAAACGCTTTTGCGTCACGCCGGCATTCCGCGCACCCTTGCCCAGTGCCAGGCTGCCATCGATGCCATCTGGAGTGAACGCTACGACTACCGCTTCAATGAAGGCGTGGAAGGCAGAAGTCACCAGTATTTTTCCATCCGTCATTTAGAGCGAATTGGACGAATGCTGTCCTATTATCCCGGCACGGCGCCCCACCGTGCTGATCTTATCGGCCTGTAACCGTTTCTGTTCTCTTCAGGCGAAAAGCTGACCTTGTCGAATTGACCACTTTTGGCGCAAAGCGGACATTGGCTTCTCGAGCCTAAGGCTGGTCGAGCTGGTGGGAATCAGAAGGTTGATTGGATGGCGAGGTAGTACGAGAACTGATTTGCGAGCGCGGCGTTCTGCAGGCCCCGGCCACCGGAAAACAACAGATGGTAGTGCTCGTTGAAGTCATAGATACCGCCAACATTGAAGCCGGTGATATCTCCGCCGCCGATCGTGTCCGCGGTCTGATGAAAAACCTCCACGCCCAGGGCAAGGCTTTTTGTCACCTGGTTTTGTAAAAGCCACCCCGCGAACCAATAATTTTGATTGCCTGCACCCGGATTGTTCCAGAACCCGCCACCACCATACGTTGTCCAGTCACCGAAATCCTTCTGAAGCCAGACGGGAAGAAACGCTCGCATTTTACCTGCGCCCAGACCGCGTCGCGCATCGCCGGCCGGGACTTCTATGAGCGGAAATATCCCTATCTGCGGATACCAGTCATCTTCGCCTGGGGCGACAAACCGGTACTTCGCGCCAAGCTCCAGGTCACCCGGTCCCACCTGTGTGGAGCCACCAGCCGGACTGTCAAACGCCAGCGGCGCAATGACGTGAAGCTGCAAATTGGGGGCAGCACCGTAATTGACCTCAACTCCCGTCAAGGTTCCGCCGGTGTCACCCCTTACATGTGTCCCGGACGTAAAGGCATAAACCTCCCAGTGGCCCAGATCGACGGGTTCAGGATCGTCCGTGATGAACGGGGGCCCTGCATAGCCCGGCGAGGAGATGACCGCGAACAGCGTGAGAAGCGCCGCAATATTCCCCAGAGCCTTTGGCACTTTGGCTTACCCTCACAAATCAGCCGGACAGGCGTTGCACACTCGGCGTGTAATCGGACCCGCATTATCCTAGCTGAAATGTCCGCTTTTGGCGTAAAGCGGACCCTCCCGCGTTCTTGGCTCGCTCCCGCGCCGACGCACCTTGTATTATGCCGGATAAAGGCGCATAGCCCCCTCGCGACTGCTCCAGAAGAAGCGCCAATCCCGACCCGCCTCGCGCGCGCCTGGCCCAGACACTTCCCGACTTGATGTTTTCGCCTTCCGGACATTCGTCCGGAGGATCACTTGTAAAGGAAATCATCATGACTATCGGAACCGTAAAGTTCTTCAATTCCGCCAAGGGCTTTGGCTTCATCGCACCGGAAGGCGGCGCCAAGGACGTGTTCGTTCACGCCACCGCGCTGGAAGCCGCCGGCATGACCTCGTTGTCGGAAGGCCAGAAGCTGTCCTTCGACATCCAGCCCGACGCCAAGGGCTCCAAGGCCGTGAACCTGCAGAACGCCTAAATCGTTCAACAAGACAGGCGGCAGAAGACCAACGTCTTCGCCGCCTGTTTTGTTTTCACCGCAAAGGAGATTCCATGTCCCAGGACCGCCACGCACCGCGCGCGACCATCGTGGAAGAGCTGGTCGCCGCGCTGAAGCCGCATCCCGCAGGGCTGCGGCGCTGGTCGGTGATGCGCGCCATCCGCAAGGGCCGCGAGGCTGTTGCGCGCGATATTCCGCTCAAGCTGGAAGCCGATGTGGAACGCACTTTCCGCCAGTTCTGCAGCGGCGACGGCGCCGCCGGCACGGCACTGTTTTACCGTCCCGCCGAAAAGGCGGGCGAAGTATGGGCCCTCGCGGCCCGGCCTGACGAATCCCGCGAACCCGTGTCCCAGGAATAGAGTGATGGCGCCCAGACCCCCCAACTATTCGCAGGACCGCTTGCAGCGCGAACGTGCCCAAGCCGCCAAGGTGAAGGAAAAAGCCGACCGCCGCGCCGAGGAAACCGCACGGCGCAAAGCCGAGCAGGTCAATCCGCCTGAGGACAGCGCAAGCTAGTCACAGACGCTTGTTCACCGCTACCGGTTTGAGACTTAGAATATAAGCGGAAATATCCGCGATCTGCTGGTGCGTCAAAGCGTAATCAGGCATGCGGTGGTGCGGGGTGCTGAGGAACGCATTCAGCGATATCGCCGTCGTACTGGGCATCCGCGCAATAGCCGCGAAGGGAGGGCTCACGACGTTCCGGACAGGCACCTTGCCGACTTCGTGGCATGGGCTGCACCAGCGTTTTGCCAGGCCCAGGCCCGCTTTCACGTCTTGCGCTGCCACTGGCGAAGCCAGACCTGTCGCGGCAACAAGGATTGCCATCAGCAACCGGTTTCGCGCCTTCATCACGACGTAATCTCTCCCGATCGGACGTGTCCTCACCGAGCTGGCACGAACACCAAGCCGCCAGACTGCCACGAAAATCGCGTGCGAGAGTTGATCTGAATCAACACCGCCCTGGGTATTTTGATGTCTGCTTTGGCAAGCCTTGGGCCTGAATTCCGAGGTTTGGAACGTTGAGGATCGCCGCGCGTTTGCCTGCATCGGCTCTCTCGAGGCTGAAATCGGGCTTCTGATCGACCATCTGCAAAAGGGAAACATTTACATGACTGACAAAGACAAGAATTCCAACGATCTGAAAAAAGTGCCCAATGCATCGCCCGTCGGAATGTTGGGAGATGGCACCGAGGAACAGAACCTCAATCAGCCGGGAAACCCCGCCGCGCGCATCACCGAAGACGAAGTTGATGCGGCTTTTGGTACCAAGAAGAAATAACCACCCTGCAGGGACAGTATCCGGACCGCGAGGCGCGATAATTCATCGTGCCTCGTGAAACCGGCATCTTTGACACGCGAAGGGCCGAACAATGCCAAATCATTTTCACGCCGTGGTCTGCATTGACCATGCCGAAGCGTTGATCCTGGATTTTACAAAGGATGACCATACCGAACGCCGGATCCCGGCGGAGGGTGGGCACGGCAATATCCATCACAAGGCCGGCTCAGCGGGGTCCGGACATGCGCATGATGCCAAGTCCTATTTTGCCGCTGTCGCGGCGCAATTGCAGCCGTCCCATGAAATACTGATCGTGGGCCACGGCACCGCAAGAACGGACTTTGCCCACTATATCCGCGATCATGTTCCCGCACTGCCGCCCCGGATCATGGGCGTGGAGGCCGTCGATCATCCCACCACAGGGGAAATCATCGCGATGGCGCGGAAGTTTTTTGAAGCCAAGGATCTCACCACGCCGCAACGCGTGCCGTGAGCTGGCAGGCTTCCTAAAGCAAGATTTGTCTGACCGGTTTCTGCTCAACCGATTGCGGGGATTGGGAAGCGTCCCACGGTGCCGCCCAGTGAAAATCGTGCAGGGCTTCTGCTGCGGTCATGACCTCCCGAAATCTCGCCTTGGTCCATCCCAGCAGATGGGAAGCGCCGGGAAAGCCGGAATGAAGATCGCTGTCCATGGGTTGCCTCGTGGCGCAGAAGGGTCGTTTCGAGGGGAAGATGGTGCGATGAGCCCCGGATTTCCAACGAAAAGCTGGATTCCGTTATAAGGTAGCCTTATCATGGGGCATGCGCTCTCTGCCCCCTTTGTCGGCCGTCCGGGTGTTCGAAGCCGCTGCGCGGCATGAGAATTTCACCGCCGCGGCGGCTGAGCTTTCGATCACCCAGGCCGCGGTCAGCTATCAGGTCAACCTGCTCGAAAAGCGCCTGGGCGTGTTGCTGTTTCACCGGCAAGGCAAGCGTGTCGCCCTGTCGGATGTCGGCCGGCAGCTGGCCGAAAAACTCTCCGGCGCCTTCACCGTCATGGAAACGGCGTTCGACGCCATCCGCAAGGATGACGCGGCGCTGCTGACCATCAGCACCACTGTCACATTCGCCAATGCCTGGCTCGCCTGGAAGCTTGGCTCATTCCAGATGGCCAATCCCAGTCTGGGCGTGCGTCTCCACGCGGACGACGCCCCGGTGGATTTCGCGCGCGATGAGGCCGATCTGGCGGTGCGATTTGGCTCCGGCGAATGGCCGGGCCTGTCGTCGGAATTGCTGCTCAAGGAAACCTGCACGCCCATGTGCAGTCCAGCCTTCCTGGCGGCCAATGGTGGCAGGCTTGATCCCGCTGATCTTCTGAGGCTGCCGCAGATCAGTCCGCGAGATCCGCTCTGGTTGCCATGGCTGCACGCGTCCGGCGTCAAGGTTCCCGAAGGGCTGGTCCGGCAGGGCGTGACCATGGATTCGCAAGCCCATTGCGCCCATGCGGCGATCGCGGGCCAGGGGATCGCGCTTCTGACGCCGTTCTTCTGGCGGTCTGACATGGCCGAAGGGCGGCTGGTTCGCCCATTCGCGAACGAAGTGGAATCCGGCAGCGGCTATTGGCTGGTGTATCCGGATCACCGCCGCAACTTGCCCAAGGTGCGCCGGTTCCGCGAATGGTTGCTGGCGGAGATTTCCCGGGACAAGGCACTCTTGGCGGCAAGCTTTGGGGGCGTGCGAAACGCACCTGCCTCCTGAAGCCCGCGCTGGCGGAAAACGCAGCAAAATCAAACCGGCGGGCCGCCAAAATTGCCGAAAACTTGACAGTCCCAAGGGGCCCGGACTACACCCCGCGCCCGGACCACCAGGTGCGTCCGTCCCGGCTTGGCAGCGTAGCTCAGTGGTAGAGTAGGGGAATCATAATCCTTTGGTCGCAGGTTCAAATCCTGCCGCTGCTACCATTTCTTACCCGCGCAAACTGCGCGGGTAAGAAATGACAAGCCCGCCCGCCGCGACAGCGGAGAGAGGGCGGGCGCGTCAGGCCGGGCATTCTGCAAAGGATCAGGTCTGTGACCGTCGCGCCCACCTTTGCCGACATCCAAAAAGCCCAGGCCGCCATCGCGTCGTCGCTGGTGCGCACCCCCACCCGCCATTCGCGCACCCTGTCGGACATTGCCGGCTGCGAGGTGTGGCTGAAATTCGAGAACCGCCAATTCACCGCCAGCTTCAAGGAGCGCGGCGCCCTGAATCGCATCCTGTCGCTGAACGACGCCGAACGGAAGCGCGGCGTCGCCGCGATGAGCGCCGGCAACCATGCCCAGGGCGTGGCCTATCACGCCGGGCGCTTGGGCATTCCCGCCACCATCGTCATGCCGGTGACCACGCCCTTCAACAAGGTCAAGCACACGCGCGATTTCGGCGCCACGGTCATCCTGCATGGCGCCAGCCTGGTGGAAGCCGATGCCGAGGCACGCAGGATTGCGGCCGAACAAGGCCTGACCTTCATTCATCCCTATGACGATCCGTTGGTGATCGCGGGCCAGGGCACCTGCGCCATGGAAATGCTGGAGGATGTGCCCCAGCTTGATGCGATGATCGTGCCGGTGGGCGGCGGCGGGCTGATCTCGGGCTGCGCCATCGCCGCCAGGGCGATGAAGCCGCAGCTGAAAGTCTATGGCGCCCAGAGTGCGCTCTATCCGGCCATGTTCGACGCTATGAAAGGCATCGCGCCGCCGCCCGCTCCGGTGGTGGCGACCATCGCCGAAGGCATTGCGGTCAAGCAGCCCGGCGCGCTCACCACCGCCATCTGCAAGCAACTAGTGGAAGACATCTTCGTGGCGGGCGAGGACGAGATCGAGCACGCCCTGGCCATGATCCTGGAAATCGAAAAGACCGTGATCGAAGGCGCCGCCGCCGCTGGCTTCGCCGCGCTGCTGGGCCGTGCCGGGCAGTTCGCCGGCCAAAAGGTCGGGGTGGTGATGTCGGGCGGCAATATCGACATGCGGCTTTTGTCCAACGTCATCCTGCGCGAACTGACCCGCGAAGGCCGCATCATCCTGTTGGTGCTGCAGATCGAAGACCGTCCCGGCCAGCTGGCCGATATTTCCCGCATCATCGCCGATGCCGGCGGCAATGTGCTGGAGGTTTCCCACAACCGCATGATGGCGGGCATCCCCGCCAAGTCCGCCACCCTGGAACTGGTGGTGGAGGCGCGCGACGCCGAACATGCCCAGGCGATCCGCGACCAGCTGGCGGCCAAGGGCTTTCGTCAGGGCTGAGACGGCATTTCCAGCTCTTTTCGCGTGACGCCAGTAAGGTTAGCCTGTGGGAATTAACCTTGTCCGCAGGGAGTGTTTCACTTTGGCACAGCCCATTCCTAACACTCCGGTTATGCGGGGCGGATTGCCGATTCCAAGAAGTGTGGCGCAGCTGACGGGCGTGCTGGTGACGGGCATTGTCGCCTTCGGCACCGACATCGAAGTCTATTACGCCGTGCCGCTGGGCGTGTTCGCGGGCGCGCTGGCGATGTTCTTTGTGTCGCTGAGCGAAGCCCAGGACGCCTACAAGCAACGCTGGGAGCGTATGCGCTAAATCAGGCGCCTTCGGGCGGGATGTTGTTCAGCGAGGTTTCCAGTTCCTGGAAGCTGGGCTGATATTCGCTCGGCACGCTGCCGCGGCCGATTTCCACCGACACCTGCGCCGCATTGCCGTGCAGATGCGCGACCAGGATGTCGCGGATGACGTGATAGAACAGCGCGTCCTCATCGACCACCGCCTTCAGGCGGGTGCCCAGCGGGCCGACAATGCCGTAGGCCAGGAACACGCCCAGGAAGGTACCGACCAGCGCCGAGCCGATCATGCCGCCCAGCACTTCGGGCGGTTCGCTGATCGCGCCCATGGTCTTGATGACGCCCAGCACGGCGGCGACGATGCCGAGCGCCGGAAGGCCGTCAGCCATGGACTGCAGCGCATTGGCGCCGACCAGGGCTTCGTGGTGATGCTTTTCCAGCTGCTTTTCCATGGCGGTTTCGACCTGGTGGGGGTCTTCCAGGCTCATGGTCATCATGCGCAGCGTGTCGCAGATGAAATCCAGCGCGAAATGATCTTTGCAGATCTTGGGGTAGCGCTTGAAAATCGAAGATTCGCTCGGCTTTTCGATATGGGCTTCCAGGGCGATCAGGCCCTTGGACTTCATCGTCTTAGCCAGCAGGAACAGGAGGCAGAGCAGGTCGTTGTAATCCTTGGGTTTCCACATCGGCCCGCTGATCACCTTGCCCAGCGAGCCCGCGATCTTCTTCATGTTGTACATGGAGCCGGCGATCAGCATGGCGGCCAGCGCGGCGCCGAAGATGGTCAGCAATTCGTGCGGCGCGGCTTCGATCACAACGCCCAGCGAACCGCCGGTCATCAGGTAACCGCCGAACACGCAGGCGAAGAGGACGACAATGCCGCCGATCTGAAGCATGGAAAGAAACCCAATAATCCCTGGGATCAGTATTAACGGCAGGGCTTAAGGAGGGGTGAATTGTTCCGCATTGACGCGGCTTCAAAACGTTAACGGATGGTGACCCACAAGGACTTAGCGATGCCTTGCGCGCCTTTCGCGCGGCCCTGCGCGCCGGTCGCGCCAGGGCCTGCTAAGGCCGCTCGGCATCCGTCAGGCGGCGCGCCACCAGGGCCGCCAGTTCGGCCGCCACCACTTCGCCCATCTTCACATCATCGTCCTCGGCGCGGGCGGCGCGGGCGATGGCCGAGACGTGCAGCTTCACGATCATCGTGTCCATCGGCTTTCCGATCCGGTACATGTCGTCCATGTAGCGGCACAGGATATCGGCGATGCGGCCTGTGGTGACCAGGCCGGCGGTCTCGGCAAAGCCGCGGATTTCATGCACCTTTTCGAATACCGATCGCATGTCGCTGGAGGCTTCTTCCAGCTCCTCGACATATTGCAGTATGGCGGCGCGCATGGGCGGGACGTGCGCTTCGATCGCCACTTGCGCCTTCAAGGCGGTCTGGGCGGAGCGCAGCACCTTCATGGCACCCGCGGCGGCCTGCTGGCTCATCATCTGGGGATAGGCATCCGGCTCAATGAACTGGGCTTCGGCGGGAGCTTGTTTGGTCATCAGCGCACATCCATGTCCTGGAAATCTTCCTTGCGGCGCCACGGGCCGGCATAGTCGTCGATCATGCGGCGGCGCCGGTCGGGGCCGAAATAGCTGTCGCAGCGCACAAAGGCGCGCGGGCGTTCGACGATCTCGGCAATGCGCGCAAACAGATTGTGCGCGGTGATCGGCTTGGCGAGGAATTCGGTGACCCCGGCATCGCGCGCCTGTTCCACCCGGTGTTTCTCGGTATGGCCGGTGATCATGATGATCGGCACGAACGGGTTGGGACTGTGTTCATGGTTGCGGACATGGCGGGTGAATTCCAGCCCGTCCATCGGCTTCATCGCCATGTCGCTGAGGACCAGATCGGACTTGCGCTCGCGCAGCGAGTCGATGGCGGCCTGGCCATGGGCGGCCTCGGCGATTTCCTTGATGCCGATGGAATTGAGCAGCGCCCGCAGAAGCGAGCGCATATGCGCATTGTCCTCGACAATGAGCGCCTTCAGGCTCTCGAATCCGGCACCGGACATTGGTTCTTACGCCCTGGACACACGCGGCATTCCCGCGATGGTGAATGGCCATTAAGCTAAAATGTTCTACCGCAGGTTACATTTAAGGGGTTATTGAACCGTTACAGGACAGTGACCACGCGAAAGATTTAACGGGTGTTAAGACTTATCGTCTTCCGGGCATACATGACCCTCAGGGTGCTGTGGGCGCCCACCTCCTTTGGCGTGGCGGCTGCCGTTTATGACGATCAGGGGCGGGTCCTGCTGGTCCGCCAGCGCTATACGGCCGGCTGGCGGCTGCCGGGCGGCGGGGTCGGCCGGGGCGAGGCCGCTCAGGTGGCCATCCTGCGGGAACTGGCCGAGGAAGTGGGGTTGGTGGGGGGCGAAGCCAGGTTTTTCGCGCTTTATACCCGCAGGGCCGGCTGGGCCACAGCGGTGGTGGCGCTGTACAGCATCGACGGTGCGGCGGTGAACTTCAAACCCAACCTGGAAATCCGCGACGTCTGTTTCGCCGATCCCTTTGCGCCGCCGGACGGCTGCACCCCCGCCACCTTGCGCCGGCTGCAGGAACTGACCGGCGCCGCGCCGCCTTCTCATCACTGGTAGCTTGCCTTTTAGCCCTTCGGCGATTAGCGAAAGTTCCATGAACGCACTTTTGCCGGCCTGGCAGATCCGCCTGGAAAATCCCGACGACGATTCCGGCATCGAGGCGTTGAACGCCGAAGGATTCGGCCCCGGGCGCTTCGCCAAATCCGCCTATCGGCTGCGCGAGGGCGTGAAGCCGGTGGCTGGCCTGTCCTTCGTGGCGGTGGAAGACGGCATCCTGCGCGGCTCGGTGCGCTTCTGGCCGGTGCGGATCGGCGGGCATGAGGAATTGCTGCTGGGGCCGCTGGCGGTGCAGGGCAACCAGCGCGGCCGCGGCATCGGCATCGCGTTGATGCAGGCGGGGATTGCAGCGGCCCAGAAAGGCCCGTGGCGCGGCATCATCCTGGTGGGGGACGAGCCCTATTACGCCAAGGTCGGTTTCTCGCGCTTGCCGCCCGGGCGGGTGAAGTTTCCGGGGCCGGTGGACCAGAACCGCATTCTGGGTCTGTCGCTGAAGGCGGGCGAAATTTTGAATCTGTCCGGCGAAGTGCGCCGGGCGCAGATCGATGATGCGGTGTGCGCCAATGGCGCGGGTGTCGGCTAACGGCCTTCCAGGCGCCAAGCCAGTAATAGCGCGCCGACGATGATCAGCAGCGCCAGCCATTGCGGCAACAGCTTTTCCTGTTCCAGCGCGGTGACGCGGTAAGCGCCGTTGCTGCGCAGTCCGATCCAGTTGGAACCGCTGGCGGTGTCGCCCGCATCGACGCGGCGGATGTCCGGCACGCCGTCTTCCAGCCAATGCACACTGCCACCGCTGGCCTGCGCATCCGGTTTCAGGACTTCATCGGTGGCGCGCATGTCGGCCACTTCCTTGGGGTTCAGCGGTCCGGCCGCCGCCACGGCGGACAAGATGCCGTCGGTGGCCCGATAAAGTCCCAACTCGCTCGCCTTGGCTTCGGCGCGCCAGATGCCGGGCTCGGCCTTGGTCAGCGGCAGGCTGGTGCTTTTGCCGGACGGCATGGTCAGGGTCACGGCCGGCGTCTGCGCCGCCATGGTGCGGCGAGTGATCTGCAGCTTGTCGCCCACGATGGCGGCCGACAGCATTTCCGATTCCAGTTCCGGTTCCTTCATCAGCCAGTGCGCCAGGCGGCGCAGCAGTTCGGCCTGTGGGCCGCCGCCTTCAAAACCGCGCGCCCACAACCAGGTCTGGTCGCTCATCAGCTCGGCGACGCGGCCCTTGCCGACACGGTCCAGCACCAGCAGCGGCTGTCCGGCGCCGCCCGCCATCACCGTCTGGCCGGAAACCTTGTTGGCGCCGATCAGGCGGAACCAGCGACCCCAGGTCGGCGGGGTCTTGTCCTGGTTGCGGCCCGGCAGTTCGCGCGTCACCGGATGCGCCAGTCCGTCGGCGGTGACGATCGGCTTGAACGGTCCGGTCACGATCTGCCCGGTGGGCTGCACCGGAAGGACTTGGCTGAGCGGCGTGCGATAGATGCTTTCGGGGCCGGCGAATTCAGGACCCGAGGAAATCAGCAGCGCCCCGCCATCCTGGACGTAAGACGCCAGGTTCTGGAAATAGGCCAGCGGCAGCACGCCCCGCTCGCGGTAACGGTCGAACACGACAAGGTCGAACGAGCCGAGTTTTTCCTGGAACAGCTCGCGTGACGGGAAAGCGATCAGCGAGAGTTCATTGATGGGGGTGGAATCCTGCTTGTCCGGCGGGCGCAGGATGGTGAAGTGGATCAGGTCCACCGACGGATCGGCTTTCAACAGATTGCGCCATACCCGCTCGCCGGCATGGGGCTCGCCCGACACCAGCAGCACACGCAGCCGGTCGCGGATCCCCGACACGGTCACCACGGCGCGGTTGTTCTGCATGGTCAGTTCGGCCGGGCCCTGTCCCGCCGACAACTCGACCAGGTTTTCGCCTTCATGCGCCACCGGCACCTTGATGTCGGTATCCTTGCCCACCGGCACCAGCCGCGAGCCGAACGGCTTGCCGTCGATATGAATATCCAGCACCGCGCTGGTCTCGCCGCTGCCGCCCAGATCGTCAATGCGCAGCCGCACGGTCGCCGCCTGGCCGACAATGGCGAAGCGCGCGGCATTGGCCACGGTCAGCTTGCGGTCGCGTTCACCGCGCCCACCCGCCACCAGCACCTGCAGCGGCGCTTTCAGCGTGACGCTTTCCGGCGCCGGCGCGTCATGCACCTGGCCATCGGTGATCAGGATGGCGCCCGCCACGCGCCCCTGCGGCACGTCCGCCAGCGCCGCGTTCAGGGCGGCAAAGGCCTGGGTGCCGTTATTCTCGCCGGTGGCGGTGGTGGTGACGGATGTTTCGCGTACCACCAGACCGGGCTGCTGCGCCAACATGCGTTTCACCTGCGCCCGCGCGGCTTCCGCTTGGGCCGCACGTTTTCCCAGAGACATGCTCTGCGAACGGTCGGTCACGATCACGGCCACATCGGGCAGCGGCGCGCGTTTCTCTTTCACCAGCAACGGACCGGCCAGCGCAAAGATCAGCACGCCAAAGGCCAGGCCGCGCGCCCAGGCGCCGCGGGCGCGCATAGTGAAGGCGTAGGCGGTCAGCAGCAATGCCACCACCGCCAGCGCGATCAGCAGTGAAACCGGAATGACGGGCGCAAAAGCCAGCCGGGTCATCGTTCATTCCCCAGCCGTTGCAGCAGCGCTGGGGCATGCACCACATCGGTCTTGTAGTTGCCGGTCAGGGCATACATCACCAGGTTGATGCCGAAGCGGAAGGCCATCTCGCGCTGGATCTCGCCGCCCGGCGAGGGCGTGGTCTGGAAATGCCCGCTTGCGTCCACCGCCCAGGCGCTGGCCAGGTCGTTGCCGCTGATGATCACGGGCGACACGCCATCGCCGCCGCGCGCCGGCGGGGCGCCATTCTTGGGCGCGGGCGGCAGGGCTTCCACCCACAACTGTCCGCCGGTCCAGCGGCCGGGAAAGTCGCGAAGGATATAAAAGGCTTTGCTCAGGACATGATCGGCCGGCAACTGTTCCAGCGGCGGCAGGTCCAGCCCGCCGGTCAGCCGCCGCAACGTCTGCTCGCCGGGCGAGGCTGCGCCGCGCACCGCGCCCAAAGTGAGATCGCGGGTGTCGAACAGGATGGTGCCCCCATTCCTCATATATTCGTTCACGCGCGACAGCGCCTTGGGCGACAGGGATTTCTCACGCGGGTCCATCGGCCAGTAGAGCAGGGGATAGAGCGAAAGATCGTCACGCTCCGGGTCCAGGCCCAAAGGCTCCATCGGCTCGTAGGAGGTGCGCGCCTTCAAGGCCATGCCCAATCCGGTGAGGCCCTGCAGGCTTGTCGTGTCCAAATCGGACAGGCCGGTCTTGATATAGGCCAGCCGCGTGTCCAGCGCCGCTTTCATGTTCATCGCGTCATCTGCGCGGGCGTGAGGCATCGACAGGAAGAGAGCCAGTGCGGCGCCAACGAATTTCAGCTTGCGCGGGGTGAAGCCGCGCAGCCACAGCGAGACGATACAATCCAGCAGGAGCAACAGCAGCGCGGCGGCCAGCAGATAAGGCTCCAGCGCGCGAGCATGGGTGTTGCCGTAGGCTTGCAGGCTGCCATCGGCCAGCGGCGACAGATGATCGCCCGCATGCAGCACGTTCAGGGCGCTTTCCACTTCATGGGCGCCATACAGGCCGGGCGGATGCTGGGAGAAAACGCGCTGTTTGGAAAAATCATGCGCCGGCAGCGGCGCGACATCGGGGGTGGGCGGAATGGTATGGCCGAAGCCATCCAGCAGCGATACCGGCGGCAAGGTGGTCAGGCCCGCCAGCTCGCGCGCGGGAGTGCCGGCCGACAGCGCCAGGAGCCGCTTGAGCATCTCGACATACAGTCCCGACAGCGGCAGCGACGACCAGCCGGGGCTGGCGGCGGTGTGGAACAGCACGATCCAGCCCGAACCCATCGCCTGTGCCGTAATCAGCGGCGTGCCGTCGGTAAGCTGCGCCCAGGTGCGATTGGAAACTTCAGCGGACGGTTCGGCCAGGATTTGGCGCGACACCGTGACTTCAGAGGCGATCTCCAATCCGTTGAATGGGCTCTGCGGACCAAAGGCGGCCAGATGCTGCGGCGCGCCCCAGGCCATGGCGCTGCCCAGATACCGCCCCCCGGCGCGCAAGCGCACCGGAACCAGCTCGTCGCTGCCGTTGGTCATGCGCTCGCCGGCGAAACGGATCAGCACGCCGCCCTTGGCTACGAAGTCCTTCACCTTGGGAATATCGTCGGCGGAGATTTTCGCCACATCGGCCAGCAGCAGCACCGACACATGCTTGTCGATCAGCTGCGCGATGCCGCCCTTGGCGATCTCGGCATAAGGCGACAGCGCCCGTTCCAGGTAATAGACGTCGGACAGCAGCGGCTGGCCTTCGCCGTTGGCGCTTTCTGAGACAATACCGGCGCTGCGCTGGGCGGCGCCCCGGTCCAGCAGCTGCACCGATCCGGCACTGTCTTCTCCGGTGATGGCCAGCCGGGTGGTGGCGTTACGCACTTCCATGGGCAGGGCGATATGGCCGCGTGCAGTAATGTCGCCGCGCTTGAAGTGCAGCTTGGTGGCGGCCAGCGTCTCGCCGCGCGCGCCAATGGCGCCCACTTCGGCCTCCAGCGCGTCGCCGGCGCGGGCGCGCATCGCGGTGACGGCAAAGCCGGATGCGTCGCGCGTCACCGGCGACAATCCCAGCGGCAGGCGCGACGGCCCGAATGTGGTGGCGCCGCCATAGCGCTTGAAGGCATCGCGCAGCACGGCGCTTTTGCCGTCCTCGATCCCGTCGGTCAGCCAGTACAGCGCGGGCGCGGCGGCGAAGTTGAAGCGGCCCAGCGCCGCGGCGGCGGCGGCGCGGTCGCCCGGCCAGGCCATCGGCTTCAGCTCTTTTGCGATGCGCGCGGCTTCGCCCTGGTTCAACAGACCGGTGGGAATGGGACCGGCGGTGGGAATGATGGCGACGGCGCGGCCATCGGCGCTGTGCAGCAGATCGGTGATCAGTTCCTGGCGCGTATCCCAGCCCTTGGCGGCGGTCCAGCCATTGTCCACCACCAGCACCAGCGGGCCCGCCGCCGCCAGCTTGGGACTGCGGCCCAGTAGCGGATCGGCCAGCGCCACGATCAGCAGCGCCGCCGCTAGCAGGCGCAGCAGCAACAGCCACCAGGGCGTGGCGGCCGGCGCCTGTTCTTCATCTTCCAGCCCGCGCAGCAGGCGCAGCGGCGGGAACGGGGTACGGCGGGGCAAAGGCGGGGTAACGCGCAGCAGCCACCACAGCACCGGCAGGGCAACCAAAGCCGCCAGGATCAGCGGCGTTCCAAAACTGATGGGAAAACCCAGCACCTGTTACACGCCGCCGATGGCGGCATGCAGGGCGATCAGTGAACCTTGCGGCGCATGATCGGTGCGATGGACCGTGCAGGTCCAGCCCAGGCGCGTGGCCGCACTGGCGACTTCCTCGCCATGCGCGGTAAAGCGGGCGCGGTAAGCGCTGCGAATGCGTTCGGCACGGCCGAAAATCTCATCGGCTTCGCCGCGCGGGGATTCAAAACGGGTGCGCCCCGAATAGGGAAAATCCTCTTCCGCCGGATCGATGATGCGCACCAGATGGCCGCTGACGCCCTGTTGCGACATCCGCTTCATGGTGTCGAACACGCCTTCGTCCAGGAAATCGCTGAACCACACAATTTGATTGCCGCGCGCGAAGGGCACTTGCGGCGGCAGCGCCTGGTTGCCGCTGGCGAACATGGCGCGGCCCATGCGGGTCAGCGCCAGGCGGGAAGAGGCAGGCGCGCCTTCCATGCCGGTAAAGCCCACCCGCTCGCCGCCGCGCACCAGCAGCGAAGCCAGCGCCAGCAAAAGAAGATCGGCGCGGGCGCGCTTGGAGACCGCGCCGGACTTGAAGCTCATATTCGCGGAGGCGTCGCGCCAGAACCACACGGTCTGGGCGGCTTCCCATTCGCGCTCGCGCACGAAGATGTGCTGGGACTTGGCGGATTGGCGCCAGTCGATCGCGGCGGAGGAATCGTGGGAGGCATAACGGCGGAACTGCCAGAAGCTTTCGCCCATGCCGGCGCGGCGGCGGCCATGCACACCCAGACTGACCGATGCGGCCAGATGATCGGCTTCCACCATCAGCGGCGGCAGCCCGGCGGACAGGCCATCGGCTTCGTGCTGAAGCGTGGAGAATTGGCTCAAAAGAGATCCACTTTAAAAGAGGCTGGCGCAGAGCCGTTCAATAACATTGGCGGTGGTCGCGCCTTCGGCGCGGGCCGAGAAATTGAGCGCCATGCGGTGACGCAGCACCGGACCGGCCAGCGCCACGACATCATCGGTGGAAGGCGCAAGCCGTCCATCCAGCAGCGCGCGGGCGCGCACCGCCAGCATCAGGGCCTGGCTGGCGCGGGGGCCGGGGCCCCAGGCGATCTGGCCCTGCACGCCGCTGGCATGATCGGAATCGGGACGCGCGGCGCGCACCAAGGACAGAATGCCTTCCATCACCTGCTCGCCCACCGGGATGCGGCGCACCAGCGCCTGCGCCTCGATCAGATCGTCGGGACCGCAGACCTTCACCGCGGATTTTTCTTCGCCCATGGTGGTAGCCAGCAGCATGCGGCGCTCGGCTTCCAGGTCCGGATAGCCGACATCGATCTGCAGCAGGAAACGGTCGAGCTGGGCTTCGGGCAGCGGATAGGTGCCTTCCTGCTCCAGTGGGTTCTGGGTGGCCAGCACATGGAACAGCTTGGGCAGATCGTGGCGGGCGCCCGCCACCGTGACATGCTTTTCCTGCATCGCCTGCAGCAGCGCCGACTGGGTGCGCGGGGATGCGCGGTTGATTTCGTCGGCCATCAGCAGCTGGGTGAAGACCGGGCCCTTGATGAAGCGGAAGGCGCGCGCGCCGCCGGCGGATTCTTCCATCACTTCGGAACCGGTGATGTCGGACGGCATAAGGTCGGGGGTGAACTGCACCCGGCCGGCATCCAGCCCCATCACGGTGCCCAACGTCTCCACCAGCTTGGTCTTGGCCAGGCCCGGCACGCCGATCAACAGGCCATGGCCGCCGGCCAGCAAGGTCACCAGGCTCTGCTCGATCACCTCATCCTGGCCGAAGATCACGGCATTCAGGCCGGCGCGTACCTTGCCGAATGTCTCGGCGGCGGCCTTCAGCCGCCTTGGGGCCTCGTCCAGTATGTCGACCTTGTTCATGCGGGGCCTGATGTTATGCGGGGATGCGCGGCTGGTGATTGACCATTATGTTGCACCGTGGGGCGCGAGCGGCGCAACCCCCGAATGTCCTTAATATCCCAGTGAATTCCGCGATTATGGCGTCATGACGGCAGCTCAAAAACTGGAACCCCGATGAGCCTGGTGGAAGGCTTGCGCACGCGCCTGCTGCAGCAGGTGCCGGACGTCACCGAGCATGACGATTACGACATGCTGCCGCGACCGGCCCAGTTTGGCGCGGCCAAGGCGGCGGTGCTGCTGCCGGTGGTGGCGCGCGCCGAACCGGCGTTGCTGTTCACCCGCCGCACCGACACATTGGCACGCCACAGCGGGCAGGTGAGCTTTCCCGGCGGCCGCTGCGAGGCACGCGACCTGTCGCCGGTCGAGACGGCGCTGCGCGAGACATTTGAAGAGACCGGCATCGCGCCCGCCTTTGTCACCATGGCCGGTTACCTGGATCGCTATCTCACCGGCACCGGCTTCGACATCCAGCCGGTGGTGGGGGTGCTGGCCGATGGCTTTGCCCTGGCGCCGGACCCGCGCGAGGTGGCGGAGATCTTTGAAGTGCCGCTGGCCTTCCTGTGCGATCCCGCCAACCGGCGGCGGGAAAGCCGCGAATTCGGCGGCGTGACGCGCAGCTTCTATGCCTTCACCTATAAGGACCATGAGATCTGGGGCGCCACGGCGGCCATCATCGTCAACCTCGCCCAGCGTTTGGATGATATAAGCGGCGCATGAAGATTGATCCTGCCCAGCACGGATGGATGACAGCGCCCGAAACCCTGGCGGTGATGACGGCGCTGGGCGACGCGCGCTTTGTCGGTGGCGCGGTACGCAATGCGCTGCTGGGTGTCAGCGTGGCGGACATCGACATCGCCGTGCCCATGCCGCCGAACGAGAGCCTGGCGCGGCTGAGGGCTCGCGGCATCAAGGTGGTGGAGACGGGCCTGGAACACGGCACTGTCACCGCCATCGCCGGAACCCATGCCTTCGAGATCACCTCGCTGCGCCGCGACGTGGAGACCGATGGCCGCCATGCCATAATCGCCTTTACCGATGACTGGGCCGAAGACGCAGCGCGGCGCGACTTCACCATCAATGCGATGTACGCCGCGGTGAATGGCGAAATCTTCGATTACGCCACCGGCATCGAAGACCTGATCGCCGGCAAGGTGCGTTTCATGGGCGATGCCAAGACGCGCATTGCCGAAGATTATCTGCGGGTGCTGCGGCTGTTCCGTTTCCATGCCTGGTACGGCAAGGGTGACATCGACGCCGAAGGCCTGCGCGCCGCCGCTGAAGCGAAAGACAAGCTCAAGACTTTGTCGGCGGAGCGGGTGCAAAAGGAATTGCTGCGCCTGCTGGAGGCGGAAAACCCCGCGCCGGTGCTGCGGGTGATGGCGGCGACGGGTATTTTGTCAGAACTGTTGCCCGGCGCGCTGTCCTTGCCGCGACTGGAACGGCTGGTGGAAATCGATGCCGACAATCAGTTTGCGCGCGATGCCGTCCTGCGGCTGGCGGCGCTGCTGCCCGATAGTGACAACGATGCCGCCCATGCAGCCGCCGATGCGCTGAAACTGTCCAATGCCGACCGTGCCCGGCTGGAACAGGCGCTAAGCGGCGAGAAGATTCCGGCGCAGCTGGCAGCGCGGGACGCGCGGCGGCTGCTCTACCGGATCGGCGTGGCGCGCTTCCGCGACAAGGTGCTGCTGCAATGGGCCGGCGCACCCAAGGGCGCCGGGGCGCTGCAATTCCGCATGCTGCTGGAAATGGCCGATAACTGGCAGCGGCCGCGTTTTCCCCTGACCGGGCGCGAGGTGATGCAGGCCGGTGTGCCCGAAGGCCCCGATGTCGGCCGTGTGCTGGCAAAGGTAGAAGACTGGTGGGTGGGCGGGGATTTCGCCGCCGATGAAGGCGCCTGCCGCGATCAGCTGAAAGCCGTGATCGAAAAGGATCAGGCGTGAATCTTCAATTGCTGGACTCACTGTCGTTGCCCGGCGATCCCGCCAAGGCCAATGAAGATGCCTTCAGTCACGACGCGGTCGCGGCGGTGGTGATCGATGGCGCCACACCGCTTGGCGACAGTTTGATGCCCGGTCCCAGTGACGCGACCTGGATTGCCCAGTTTGGGGCGCGACGGCTGATGGCACATCTTCGAGATGGTGATGGCGCGCGCAAGGCGTTGCGCGCAACCTTGGCCGATACCCAGAAAAGCTTTGAGGCCTTGCGCCGTCATGAACCGGAAGAAGTTTGGCAAACGCCTTGCGGCTCGATGATGCTGGCGGTGCCGGACGAGGGTGGCGTGGAGTTTCTGTGGTTCGGTGACTGCGCCGCGCTGGTCAAACAGGGCGATGCGGCGGTGACGGTGATCGGCGAGAGTTTCGACAAGCGCGCCGCCGAAGCGCAGCGCGCCCAGAAAATTGGGAAGGAGAAAAATCTCTCCCCCGCGGCCGGCATCAACCGCCCGGAATTTCTCACCGCGCTGCGCGCCGCACGCAATCGCATCAACAGCGGCGAATCCTGGCTGTTCAGCCCGGATGTGAAGGCGGCGTCCCATGCGGCGCGGCGCATGGTGAAAGCGGCGCCCGGCAGCACCATCCTGTTGGCCAGCGATGGCTTATTGGCGCTGGCGTCGGATTACGGCGCCTACAATGCCGACAGCTTGATGGCGGCGGCGATGGATAAAGGGTTGGCGGCGCTTGGCGAGGAACTGCGCGTCATCGAAGCCGGCGATGCGCTGGGCGACAAGTTTCCGCGCTTTAAAAAATCTGACGATGCGACGGGGTTGCTGCTGAAGCTCAGTTGATGGCGTTCAGCACTTGATGGCCGCCATGCCAGATCATGCTGATCGAGACATAGAGCACGATCGCCAGGCCCACATAGCTGATCCAGCGATAGCGCTCCAAAAGCTTGGCGATGAAATTGGCCGCCGTGCCCATCAGCGCCACCGACAAGAGCAAGCCGATGATCAGCACATCCAGATGGCCCACCGCGGCGCCGGCCACCGCCAGCACATTGTCCAGCGACATGGAAACGTCAGCCAGCACAATTTGCAGAATCGCGCGCTTGAGCGAGGCGCCCGCGTCCATCTGCGGGGCATCATGGCCGTGGGCGCCGCTGCGGATGTCGCGCCAGAAACGCCAGCACACCCACAGAAGAAGAATGCCGCCGGCCAGCCGCAGCCCGATGACCTGCATCAGCGACACGGCGATGATCGCCAGCCCGATGCGCAGCACCACGGCGGCGATCAGGCCCCACAGGATGACTTTTTTGCGCAGGACCACGGGCACGCGCGCGGCGGCCAGGCCGATGACCACCGCATTGTCGCCGGCCAGCACGATGTCGATCATCAACACTTGGGCCAGGGCCCAGAGTCCGTTCGGCTGAAAGAGCGTCAGTTCCATTATGCGTTCCCTGGAAAGCCACCTGTCTGGCGAAGCGCTTCCCCCAGCACCATCGCGGCGGCCTGTGCCACATTCAAGGACCGCAGCCCGGGCAGCAGGGGAATCAGCAGCCGGGCATCGGCGGACGTATGGACCTCGTCCGGCACGCCGGCGCTTTCGCGCCCCACCAGGATTGTGTCGGTGGGGACAAATGTGAAGCCGGTATAGGGCATGTCCCCCCTGGTGGTGAGCAGAACCAGGCGTCCCGACTCGTTTCGGCGCAAATCGTCCCGGAACCGGGTCCAGGACTCATGGCGGCGGATATCGGCGCTTTTGAGGTAATCCATCCCGGCCCGGCGGAAATTGCGGTCCGACAGAAGAAATCCACAGGGCTCGATGATATCGATGCCCACCCCCAGGCAGGCCCCCAGCCGCATCAGACTGCCCGCATTTTGCGGGATATCGGGCTCATATAGCGCCAGACGCACCCCAAACCTCCGTTTTTGCCCAGGCCCGGGAATAAGTCGCGGACAGGAAAGGCATTTTCTGCGTCATCGTGCCGCAAGACCCTCGAAAATCGACTCTCTATTTTACCGGCCGAACGAACAAGCCGGGCGGGGCCAAAAGGGGGCCGTGGCGCGTCACCGCGTCAGTACCGCAACCGCGCTTGTTTGTGGCAAGAGTTCGGCGTTTCTTCTCCAAGTATTCAAGGGTGGACCCAGTGGCAGCTACGACAAGTGACGCGGGCACGCGACGCGATTTCATCTATGTGGCGTCAGCCTCGATCGGCGCGGTGGGCGCCGCCGCCCTGGCGTGGCCCTTCATCGACCAGATGAACCCGACCACCGCGGCGCTGGCGCTGGCCTCCACCGAAGTGGACCTCGCCGCTGTCCAGCCCGGCCAGCAGATCATCGTCAAGTGGCGCGGCCATCCGCTCTTCGTGCGCCGCCGCACCCCGGCCGAGATCGCCGCCTCCAAGGCGGTGGACGTGGCGTCGCTGCCCGATCCTTTGGCCAACAACAACGCCTTGCCTGACAGCGCGCCGGCGACCGACGCCAACCGCGCCGTCAAGCCGGAATGGCTGATCCTGATCGGCGTCTGCACCCATCTGGGCTGCACCCCCACCGTTTCCACCCCGGCGATCCCGGAAGGTGAGTATGGCGGCTGGCTCTGCCACTGCCATGGCTCAATGTACGATACGGCGGGACGCATCCGCAAAGGCCCGGCACCCCGCAACCTGGAAGTGCCGCCCTACACGTTTCTGTCTGACACCCGCGTCAAGGTCGGTTGAGGAGAACACATATGTCTGGCCCTTCGACCTACAATCCCAAATCCGGTATCGAGCGTTGGCTCGATCAACGCCTGCCGTTGCCGCGCCTGATGCACGACACGATGGCGACCTTCCCGACGCCGCGTAACCTGAACATCTGGTACACGTTTGGCGGTATCCTGACCTTCTGCCTGGGCGTGCAGATCATCACCGGCGTGGTGCTGGCGATGCATTATGTCGCCAATGCGGGCCTGGCCTTCGACAGCGTCGAAGCGATCATGCGCGATGTGAATTACGGCTGGCTGATGCGCTACATGCACGCCAATGGCGCGTCCATGTTCTTCCTGGCCGTCTACATCCACATGTTCCGCGGCCTCTATTACGGCTCCTACAAGGCGCCGCGCGAGCTGATCTGGATCATCGGCGTTTTGATCTATCTCCTGATGATGGCCACTGCCTTCTTCGGGTACGTGCTGCCCTGGGGCCAGATGTCCTTCTGGGGCGCCACCGTCATCACCAACCTGTTCAGCGCCATCCCGGTGATCGGGACCCACATCGCCACTTGGCTGTGGGGCGACTTCGCGGTGGGCGATGCCACCTTGAACCGCTTCTTTTCGCTGCATTACCTGCTGCCCTTCATCATTGCTGGTGTTGTGGGGCTGCACATCTGGGCGCTGCACGTGCCGGGTAACAACAACCCGCTGGGCATCGATGTGAAGAGCCCGCAGGACACGGTGCCTTTCCACCCCTATTATACGGTGAAAGACGCCTTCTACCTGGTGCTGTTCGTCATCCTGTTCGCGGCGTTCGTGTTCTTCTCGCCGGACTTCTTCGGCAACCCGGACAATTACCAGCCGGCCAATCCGCTGGTAACGCCGCCGGACATCGTGCCCGAATGGTACCTGCTGCCCTTCTACGCCATGCTGCGTTCCATCCCGAACAAGCTCCTGGGCGTGATCGTGATGGGCGGCGCCATCGTCACCTTGGTGTTCATCCCCTGGCTGGACACAAGCCGGGTGCGCTCCTGCCGCTTCCGCCCGCTGATGAAGCAGTTCTTCTGGGCCTTCGCGGTGTGCTGCGTGCTGCTGGGCTATTGCGGTTCGCAGGGCGTGGACGCGGCGCGCTTCGGCATTCCGCTGGTGTGGGTCGCCCGTATCGCCTCGCTCTACTACTTCGCCTTCTTCTGGCTGATCATGCCCATCATCGGCCTGATCGAGACGCCCAAGAAGCTACCTGCTTCCATCGCGCAATCCGTGTTCGGCGATAACGCCGCCACTCCGGCCGAATGAGAATGACCATGCACCTGAAGACCCTTTCTCTCGGATTGGTTGCCGGCCTGCTGGTTTCCAGCACGGCCTTCGCCGAAGGCCTCGACACCAAGCGCCTGCATCCCAAGGACGAGAAGTTCTCGTTCGAAGGTCCGTTCGGCACCTATGACCGCGGCGCCCTGCAGCGCGGCTTCCAGGTCTACAAGGAAGTCTGTGCCGCCTGCCATTCGGCCCAGCACCTGTCGTTCCATAACCTGGACGAGCCGGGCGGCCCCGAATTCACCGAAGCCCAGGCCAAGGCGCTGGCCGCCGCGGTGAAGGTCCCGGCCGAGCCCAACGACAAGGGCGAGACCACGGACGAAAAGGGCACGGCCCTGATGCGCTCGGCCACCCTGGCCGACCATTTCCCGCCGCCCTATCCCAACGAGAATGCGGCCCGCGCCAACAATGGCGGCGCCCTGCCGCCCGACCTTTCGATGATCGTCAAGGCGCGCGAAGGCGGGCCGCAATATGTCTATTCGATCCTGACAGGTTTCCATCAGTCGCCGCCGGCCGGCTTCAAGCTGACGGCGAACAAGTATTACAACCCGTATTTCGAAGGCTGGAACATCTCCATGCCGCCGCCGCTGGCCGCCAATGGCGTGACCTATTCGGACGGCACCAAGGCCACCATCGAACAGGAAGCCCATGACGTGGTGACCTTCCTGGCCTGGGCCAGCGAGCCCAAGATGGAAGAGCGCAAGCGCTTCGGCTTCGGCGCCCTGGTGTTCCTGATCATGCTGGCGGGCGTTCTTTTCGCCGCTTACCGCAAGCTCTGGAAAGACCAGCATTAATTGTCATAAATCCGGGGCATTGCCCCCCGGACCTGCCATGATAAAAGGGCGCTCCCCATCAGGAAGCGCCCTTTTTCATGACCAAAACGGTACTCGGCATCATCGGAGGATCGGGCGTCTACCAGATCGACGGCCTGGAAAATGCCCAGTGGCAGACGGTCAAAAGCCCCTGGGGCGAACCGTCGGACCAGCTTCTGACCGGCACCTTCCAGGGCGTGGACATGGTGTTCCTGCCGCGCCACGGCCGCGGCCATGTCCAGACCCCCAGCTCGATCAACTACCGCGCCAATGTCGATGCCTTGAAGCGCGTCGGCGTCACCGACCTGATCAGCGTCTCGGCCTGCGGCTCGCTGAAGGAAGAATTGCCGCCCGGCACGTTCGTTATGGCCGACCAGTTCATCGACCGGACCTTTGCCCGCGAGAAAAGCTTCTTCGGCCCCGGCTTCGTCGCCCATGTGCCGATGGCCCATCCGGTCTGTCCGCGACTGTCCGGCGCCCTGACCCTGGCGGCGCGTGAAAGCAGAATCGATCACAGCGAAGGCGGCACCTATATCTGCATGGAGGGGCCGCAATTCTCCACCCGCGCCGAAAGCTTCCTGTATCGCAGCTGGGATTGCAGCGTGATTGGCATGACGGCGATGCCGGAAGCCAAGCTGGCGCGCGAGGCCGAGCTGCCCTACGCCATTGTCGGCATGGTCACCGATTACGACTGCTGGCACGACGATCACGACTCGGTGACGGTGGATGCGGTCATCAAGGTGATGACCCAGAACGCCGCCAATGCGCGCCGCCTGATCCAGGCGGTGGCGCCCAAGCTGGGGCCGCAGCGCGAAGCGTGCCCGCTTGGTGTCGAGACCATGCTGGACATGGCGTTGATCACCGCGCCGGACAAGCGCGATCCCGCCCTGGTGGCGAAACTGGATGCGGTCGCTGGCCGCGTTCTCAAGAAAGTCTGATCCGATGGACTATAAAGACGCGATCCGCACCATTCCCGATTATCCCAAGCCAGGCATCATGTTCCGCGACATCACCACCTTGCTCGGCAATCCGCGCGCCTTCCGCCGCGCCGTGGACGAGATGGTGCAGCCTTACGCGGGCCTGAAGATCGACAAGGTGGCGGGGCTGGAAGCCCGTGGCTTCATCCTTGGCGGCGCGGTGGCGCACCAGCTGTCGGTGGGCTTCATCCCCGTGCGCAAGAAGGGCAAGCTGCCCCATACCGTGATCGGCGAGGATTACGACCTGGAATATGGCAAGGACCGGATCGAGATCCATATCGACGCCCTGGAAAAGGGTGAGCGCGTGCTGCTGGTCGATGACCTGATCGCCACCGGCGGCACCGCCTTTGCCGGCATCAAGCTGCTGGAGCGGGCCGGCGCCAATATCGTGGGCTGTTCCTTTGTCATCGACCTGCCCGAACTGGGCGGCGCCGACAAGCTGCGCGCCATCGGCAAGCCGGTCACGGCGCTGGTCGCCTTTGAGGGGCATTAGTTGAAGCTTTACACCAACAACGCCTCGCCCTTCGCGCGCAAGTGCCGCGTCATCGCCCATGAGCTGGAGCTGAAGCTGGAGGAAATCCGCACCCTGCCGATGCAGGATCCGGAATTCCGCCGGGTCAATCCGCTGGGCAAGATTCCGGCGCTGGTGCTGGATGACGGCTCGGTGCTGATCGACAGCCCCGTGATCTGCGAATATCTCAATCACACCGGCGGCGGGAAATTCTTCCCCGGCATGAACATCTTCAAGCACAATAGCGGGCGCTGGAAGGCGCTGGGGCTGGCGGCGCTGGGCGACGGCATCGCCGACGCGGCGGTGGCTTATGTGATTTTGGGCCGCGAAAGCCCGGTGCCGGAAGTGGCGCGCAAGCGCCAGCTGGACACAGTTCTGGCGGCGCTGGACGCGCTGGAGCGGGTGAACTTCGCCAAGGATCCCACGATTGGCGAAATTTCCATCGGCTGCGCGCTCGGCTATGTCGATTTCCGCCTGCCGGACCTTGATTGGAAGAGTTCCCGTCCCAAGTTAGCGGCCTGGTTCGCCCGGTTCAGCGAATATCCCGCCATGAAGGCCACGGTTCCCACAGCGCCATGAAGATCAACGGCACCCACTACCGCTCCGTCTGGCCCATCGGCGAGGATGCCTTCGGCATCATCGACCAGACCAAGCTGCCGCACGCATTCGAAACTCTGACCTTGCGCAACGCGGAAGCGGCGGCGCACGCCATCCTCACCATGCAGACTCGCGGCGCGCCGTTGATCGGCGCGGTGGGCGCTTACGGCCTGGCGCTGGCGGTGCGCGAAGACGCCTCCGATGACCATATCCAGAAGGTGGTGGAGATGCTGGCCGAAACCCGGCCCACCGCCATCAACCTGAAATGGGCGCTGTGGCGCATGCGCGGCGCGCTGCTGAACCAGCCGCACGAGGCGCGCGCGGGGCTGGCCTGGCAGGAAGCCGCGACAATCGCCGACGAAGACGTGGCGATGAGCGAAGCGATCGGCCGGAACGGTTTGAAGATCATCCGCGACATCGCGGCGAAGAAGCCCGGCAAGACCGTGAACATTCTGACCCACTGCAACGCCGGCTGGCTGGCGACGGTGGATTATGGCACCGCGCTGGCGCCGATCTATCTGGCGCATGACGACGGCATTCCGCTGCATGTCTGGGTGGACGAGACCCGGCCGCGCAACCAGGGCGCCTCGCTGACCGCGTTCGAGCTGGGCAGCCATGGCGTGGATCACACCATCCTGGCCGACAATGCCGGCGGCCATTACATGCAGGCCGGCGAAGTGGACATGGTGATCGTGGGCACCGACCGTGTCACCGCCAACGGCGATGTCGCCAACAAGATCGGCACTTACCTGAAGGCGCTGGCCGCCAAGGACAACAATGTGCCCTTCTATGTGGCGCTGCCCAGCTCCACCATCGACTGGACTTTGGACTCGGGGCGCGACATTCCCATCGAGGAACGCAGCGAAGACGAAGTGTTGAAAATGGCGGGCCGGCTTCCTGACGGCTCCGTGGCAATCGTGGAAATCGCCGCGCCCGGAAGCGGCGCCGCCAATCCGGGTTTCGACGTCACCCCGGCGCGGCTGGTGACCGGTTTCATCACAGAACGCGGCACTTGCGCCGCCACACCCGAAGGCTTACGCAGCCTTTTTCCAAACAAGGCCTGACAATGAAGAGCGGTTGGTCCGACAAAGACGCCCAGGAATTCATCGCCCGTTACGCCTCCCAAGGAAACAATAAGGGCGTGAATGCGGACCTGGCGGTGCGCACCTATACCACGCGCCTGCTCGGCAGCGATCCCAAGATGGTGCTGCATGGCGGCGGCAATACCTCGGTCAAGACGACGGTGAAAGACCAGCTGGGCGATGACGTGGACGTGATCTGCATCAAGGGCTCGGGCTGGGACATGGGCGTGATCGAACCGGCAGGGCTTCCTGCTGTGCGCCTGGAACCGCTGCGCAAGCTGCGTAAGCTGGACAAGCTGTCCGACGAGGACATGGTGAACTATCAGCGCATCAACCTGCTGGATTCCTCGGCGCCCAATCCGTCGGTCGAAACCCTGCTGCATGCCTTCCTGCCGCACAAATTCATCGACCATGTCCATTCCACCGCCGTGCTGGCGCTGACCGACCAGCCCGACAACAAGGCGCTGGTGCATGAGGTCTATGGCGACCGCGTTGCCTATGTGCCCTACACCATTCCCGGCTTCGCGCTGGCCAAGGCGGTGGCGGAGGTGTTCGACAAGCATCCCAAGGCTGAAGGGCTGGTGCTTTTGCAGCATGGCATCTTCACCATGGGCGACACCGCCGAGCAGGCTTATGGCCGCATGATCGAATTCGTCACCATGGCGGAAGAGCGCCTGAAGCTGCAGCGCAAGACGCTTGCGCAGGCCAAGCTGCCGTCCAACATCGCCTCGCTGCCGGAAATCGCGCCCATCCTGCGCGGCGCGGTGGCGATCGAGAAGCATGCGACTGCCGGCACCGCCAAGCGCCAGCTGCTGGACTTCCGCACCAACCCGCAGATCCTCAATTACGTCAACGGCGCCGAACTGGCGCGCTACAGCCAGGTCGGCGTGGTCACCCCCGATCACACCATCCGCACCAAGAACTGGCCAGTGATCGTGCCGGCCCCGGAATCCGGCAAGCTGGAACAGTGGACCAAAGACGTGCATGAGGCGGTCGCCGCCTATGTCGCCCGCTATCATCGCTATTTCGAGGAAAACAACGCCAAGAGCGCGGTGAAGAAAAAGGAACTGGACCCGCTGCCGCGCGTCATCCTGGTGCCGGGTGTGGGCATGTTCGGGGTGGGCGGCTCGGCCAAGGATGCCGCCATCGCCGCCGACATCGCCGAGAATGCGGTGGCGGTAATCACCGATGCCGAAGCGATGGGCGAATATCGCAGCATCAGCGAGTTCGACATGTTCGAAGTCGAATACTGGTCGTTGGAACAGGCCAAGCTGGGCAAGTCGAATGAAAAGTCGCTGGCCCGCCAGGTGGCGGTGATCACCGGCGGCGGTTCGGGCATCGGCGCCGCCACGGCGCGCGCGATGGCGAAAGAGGGCGCCGAAGTCGCCGTGCTGGACCGCGATCTGGAAGCGGCCAAGTCCGTGGCCAAGAAAATCGGCGGCAAGGCGCTGGCGGTGGAATGCGATGTCACCCAGCCCCAAAGCATTCGCGCCGCGTTCGATGCCGTGGTTTCGGCCTTTGGCGGCGTGGACATCGTGGTGTCCAATGCCGGCGCGGCCTGGCAGGGCACCATCGGCGAGGTGGATGATGAGATCCTGCGCAAATCCTTCGAGCTGAATTTCTGGGCCCACCAGGCGGTGGCGCAGCAGGCCACCCGCATCATGCAGGCGCAGGGTACCTTTGGCGTGTTGCTGTTCAACACCTCCAAGCAGGCGGTCAATCCGGGCAAAGATTTTGGGCCCTATGGCCTGCCCAAGGCGGCGACCCTGTTCCTGGTCAAGCAATATGCGCTGGATCACGGCAAGGACGGCATCCGCGCCAATGCGGTCAATGCCGACCGCATCCGGTCTGGCCTGCTCACCGATGACATGGTGGCGGCACGCTCCAAGGCGCGCGGCCTGTCGGAAGCCGACTACATGGCCGGCAACCTGCTCAAGCGCGAAGTGACGGCGGAAGACGTGGCCGATGCCTTTGTATATCTGGCCACCGCGACCAAGACCACGGCGGCGGTCGTCACGGTCGACGGCGGCAATATCGAGGCCTCGTTGCGGTAAACCCCAGGGCTGGCTAGGCTGACCCCAAGGCCGAGACAGGCCATTTGGGGGGCAGCATGCGCGCCATTTTCCTTGTTCCGTTGATCGCCTTAACAGCCAGCGCTTGGGCGCAACCAGTGGCCATGCCGCCGCCGCATGATCCCAACGATTATCCCAACCCGTACCATGTCGATGAAGGCTGGGCGAAGCTGGGGCGCACCTTCGGCGGGGTCTCGGCGGTGGACATGGACCGCGACGGCAAAAGCGTCTGGGTGTTCGAACGTTGCGGCAAAGCCGATGACGGTTGCGCCAAGGACAAGACCCTCGACCCGGTGCTGAAATTCGATGCTTCGGGCAAGCTGGTGAAGCATTGGGGGGCGGGCAAATTCCTCTATCCCCATGGCATCTTTATCGGCCGCGACAGCCATGTCTGGCTGGTGGAAGGCATCTCGCAAAGCAATGTGGTCGCCGACGTGATCCATGAATATACCCCGGACGGCAAATTGCTGCGCACCATGGGCGTCAGCGGCACCAAAGGCTTCAGCACCGATCATTTCGATGGCGTGTCCGACGTGCTGGTGGCGCCGGACGGCAGCATCTTTGTCGCCGACGGCCACAGTGACAAGACCAACAACCGGATCCTGAAATACGACCACAAGGGCAACTTCCTGCACGCTTGGGGCAGACTGGGTTCAGGGCCGGGCGAATTCAATTCAACACACGGCCTGGCGATGGACAGCCACGGCCGGCTCTATGTTGCCGACCGTTCCAACAGCCGTATCCAGATTTTCGACCAGCAGGGCAAGTTCCTGGCGGAATGGCGGCAGTTCGGCCGTCCCAGCGGCATCTTCATCAAGGGCGACATGCTCTATGTCGCGGATTCGCTGTCCAGCGCCCAGAACAATCCCGGCTTCAAGAACGGCATCCGCTGGGGCCATATCAGCGACGGCAAGGTGATCGGCTTCATCCCCTGGGGCGAATACAACGCCATCGAGGCGGTGGCGGTGGATGACAAGGACAACATCTACACCGGCTTCACCAATGTGCCGAATTTTCGGAGATGGGTGAAGAGCGGTTCGCCGTAGGCGAACGAAATGGTCCAGTGGACCATTTCGAGCGATGAACGCCGCGAGCTTGGGCGAGCGGCCGGGGGCGGTTCAGTTGTTAAACCTGAAGTGCATCACGTCGCCGTCGGCGACAACATAGTCCTTGCCTTCCAGCCGGAACTTGCCGGCTTCGCGCGCGCCCGCTTCGCCCTTGCCCGCGACATAGTCGGGATAGGCGATGGTTTCAGCGCGGATATAGCCCTGCTCGAAATCGGTATGGATCACGCCAGCGGCCTGCGGCCCCTTGGAGCCTTTGGTCACGGTCCAGGCGCGGGCTTCTTTGGGGCCGATGGTGAAGAAGGTCAGCAGGCCCAGCAGGTCATAGCCGGTGCGGATCAGGCGGTTGAGGCCCGGTTCTTCCAGCCCCAGCGATTCCAGGAAGTCGGCGCGGTCGCCAGCGGCCATCTGCGCGATTTCTTCCTCGATCTTGGCGCTGATCACCACGCTGCGCGCGCCTTCGGCCTTGGCCATGGCTTCGACCTTGGCGGAAATCGCGTTGCCGGTGGCGGCCGAGGCTTCCTCGACATTGCAGACATACAGAACCGGCTTGGCTGTCATCAGGCCCAACTGGCTATAGGGGCCGCGCTCGTCGGCTGACAGTTCGGCGCGGCGGGCGGGCTTGCCTTCGCGCAGCAACGTCACCGCCTTCATCATCAAGGCGAGAGCTTCCTTGGCTTCCTTCTCGCCGCTATTGGCTTTCTTCTCCAACGGCTTGATGCGTTTTTCCAGGCTTTCCAGATCGGCCAGCATCAGTTCGGTTTCGACGATCTCCGCATCAGAAATGGGATCGATCTTGCCTTCGACATGGGTGATGTCGTCATCCTCAAAACAGCGCAGCACATGCGCCACCGCATCCACTTCGCGGATATTGGCCAGGAACTGGTTGCCCAGGCCTTCGCCCTTGGAGGCGCCGCGCACCAGCCCGGCAATGTCGACAAAGGTAATGCGGGTGGGAATGATTTCGCCCGAGCCTGCGATCTTGGCCAGGACCTCCAGCCGCGGATCGGGCACCGCCACGTCGCCGACATTGGGCTCGATGGTGCAGAAGGGGTAATTGGCCGCCTGCGCCGCCGCCGTCTGGGTGAGGGCGTTGAACAGGGTGGATTTGCCGACATTGGGCAGACCCACGATTCCGCATTTGAAACCCATTACTCGGTGTCTTTCTTCGGTTCTTTTGGCTTCTTCGGTTCTTTGGGAGGTTTGGGCGGTGCGGTCAGCAGCGCCACCTTGCTCATGAACCCGGCGTCATCGTCTTTTGCCAGCATCGGCGCCGCTTCCACCATCGCGTCCACCAGCGGCTTCAGCCAGCCAATGTCATCCTTGCTGAAATTCTGCAGCACATGGCCGGTGACCCGGTCCTTGTCGCCGGGATGGCCGATGCCCAGCCGCACCCGGCGGTAATCCGGTCCCAGCGCAGCGGTGATGGAACGCAGCCCGTTCTGGCCGGCATCGCCGCCGCCCGTCTTCACTTTCAATTTGCCGGCGGACAGGTCGATCTCGTCATGCACCACCACCAGCGCCTCCAGCGGCAGCTTGTAGAAGCGCAGGGCCGGCGCGATGCAATCGCCCGACAGGTTCATGAAGGTCTGGGGCTTCAAGAGGTACGTCTTGCGCCCGCCCAGGCTGCCTTCCGACAGCAAGCCGTCGAACTTGGCCTTCCACGGGCCGAACTTGTGATGGGCGTGCAGCTCGTCCACGACAATGAAGCCGGCATTGTGCCGGTTCTTCGCGTATTGCGAACCAGGATTGCCCAGGCCGGCGATGAGAAGCGGCGTATCCATGCCGCCCCCTTCGGCGCTGGATTACTTCTTGGCCGGAGCGGCGGCAGGCTTGGCGCCGGCAGCCGGCTTGGCGCCGGCGGCAGGAGCGGCACCGGCAGCCGGGGCAGCACCAGCAGCCGGAGCGGCAGCGCCTTCGGCGGGCGCGGCTTCGACAGCCGGGGCAGACGCGGCAGCGGCAGCCGCCTTCTGCTCTTCGATCACGCTGGTCGGCGCGACGATGGAGCAGACGGTGAAGTCACGGTCCTTGATCACCGGCTTCACGCCGCCCGGCAGGGTCAGCGAACTGATGTGAATGGACTCGTTGATGTCCAGCGCGGAGACGTCGACTTCGAGGGTGTTCGGGATGGAGTCGGCCGGGCAGATCAGGGCGATGGAGTGACGCACGATGTTCAGCACGCCGCCCTTCTTGAGGCCGGGGGAAACATCCTGGCCATTGAAATGCACCGGGATCTCCAGGCGCACGGTGGCGCCTTCGGCCAGGCGCATGAAATCGACATGCACGGGACGGTCGCTGACCGGGTCCAGCTGCACTTCGCGCGGGATCACGCGGGTCTTGGCGCCGGCGCCGTCCAGAACGAACAGGGTGGTGAGGAAATGGCCCGCCTCGATGGCGCGCTCCAGGGTGCGGCTGTCGACGGCCACGTTCATGGGCTTGTCCGTGCCGCCATAGACAACGGCCGGAATCAGGCCCTTCAGGCGCGCCTGGAAGGCGGGACCCTTGCCCGTGCCATCACGAGCTTCTACCTTAAGTGCTTGAGCCTGCGCCATTTTTCCTGATCCTTCGGTGCCCGGAAAAGGCCCTTGGCCCCCCGGAAAGGCGAGGCTTTTAGCGCAAGGACTTGGCGCGCGCAACCGGCGCTTTGCGGGCCTAAAAGCCGTGCTAGCCTGCGGAAAACAAGGGGGAAGAACCACATGCACAATCCCATCATCGTGATCCTGGCGGCAGGGCTCGCCGGCTGGCTGGTCGGCGCGGTCTGGTACACCAGCTTGGGCAAGCCCTGGCAGCGGGCCCTGGGCCTGGATCCGGAAGCCTGCAAGGGCAAGTCGATGCCCAAGACGCCCCTGCTGGTGGCCTTCCTGTCGGCCTGCGTGATGTCGGCGGTGCTGTATCAGCTGCTGACCAACCTGGGGGTGATGGGCGTGGTCTCCAGCGCGGTGGCCGGCGGCACCATCGGGGTTGGGTTCCTGCTGACCTCCATCACCGTCAACAACATGTTCCAGCAGCGCAGCTTCATGCTGACCGTGATTGATGGCGGCCACTGGGTGCTGGCCGTGATCGTGGAATCCGTGGTGATCGCTTTGCTGGCCTAGTCGAACAGACTGGAGACGGACGCTTCGTTGTTGATGCGCCGCATCGCTTCGCCCAGCAGCGGGGCGATGGAGATGGTGCGCAGGTTGGCGCAGGTCTTCATCAGCGGTGTCGGCTCGATGGAATCGGTCACCACCATGGATTTCAGCTTGGACTTGCCGATGCGTTCGATCGCCTTGCCCGACAGCACGCCGTGGGTGCAATAGGCATAGACTTCGGTGGCGCCGTTCTTCAGCAGCGCTTCGGCGGCGTTGCACAGGGTGCCGCCGGAATCCACGATATCGTCGATCAGGATACAGGCCCGGCCTTCGACATCGCCGATGATGTTCATCACTTCCGACTGGCCGGCCTTTTCGCGGCGCTTGTCGACGATGGCCAGGTCCGTGTTCAGGCGCGTCGCCAGGGCGCGGGCGCGCACCACGCCGCCGACATCGGGCGACACCACCATCAGGTCCTTGCCTTTCAGGTTCTGGGCAATGTCCTTCACGATCACCGGCATGGCGAACAGATTGTCGGTGGGAATGTCGAAGAAGCCCTGGATCTGGCCGGCATGCAGGTCCACCGTCAGCACGCGGTTGGCGCCGGCCTCGGTGATCAGGTTGGCGACCAGCTTGGCCGAGATCGGGGTGCGCGGGCCGACTTTGCGGTCCTGGCGGGCATAGCCGAAATAGGGGATCACCGCGGTGATGCGCCGGGCCGAAGCGCGGCGCAGCGCATCGATCATGATCAGCAATTCCATCAGATTGTCGTTGGCCGGCGCGCTGGTCGACTGGATGACGAACATGTCCTCGCCGCGGACATTTTCCTGGATCTCGACAAACACTTCCATGTCGGCGAAGCGGCG